>ENA-UOUL01000404-UOUL01000404.1-bioreactor-metagenome-genome-assembly--contig:-NODE-404-length-74589-cov-7.630502_pt1 | contig 74589 bp, 58 predicted proteins | sample MGYA00249838_ERZ747220 | MGnify/ENA primary metagenome ERZ747220 (study PRJEB28778, sample SAMN05720191) | bioreactor metagenome | isolation source: Anaerobic biogas reactor | place: USA:Washington... | reverse complement strand
CCTGCCCACTAAACCAAAAAATATCGAAATTCTACCCGCTCTCCCCAGTTTCTCATCGAGTGGCAGAACTGCACCCGGTTGAATTGCCATGGCCGCGAGGGCCAGGAACAGGGATGATCGAACGAGCCGTTGCATGGGAAAGTCTCCTGGTTGTGATGCGGAAACGGAGCCCGTTCGGTACGAATTCGCGGGCTGTCGAGTCCAAGTTTATCGAGTTTAGTGGGTGCGGACCGGCATTTCATCCCCCGTGGCACCTCCCGGCCTGTTTTGGTCAGAGGCTGCCGGCCCCTCAGGGAGAGGAGTCGGGGGGCCCGGTTCGTGGCAGGCTGCTTGGAGGCCCGGACAACACGGCGAATTTCCCGCGGGCGATGGCGTGCACCATGTGTGGTTCTGTTAGCGGCTCTCAAAAGGGGTTAGAATGTGCCGCAGTTTGTGGTTCGTCAAAACAGTTGCCAATACGAGAGCGCTATGAAGTCGCAAATCCCTGCTGAAATTCTCGGTCGTATTGAGTCGTGTGGTGTGGTCGCCGTGCTGGTCATCGACGAGGTGAAGCATGCCGTTCCGGTCGCTCGGGCGTTGGTCGCCGGCGGGGTCGACGTGATGGAGTTGACCTTGCGGACTCCGGCGGCGCTCGGTGCCTTGCGATCGATCCGGGCTGAGGTTCCGGAGATGCTGGCCGGCATCGGCACGATTCTCACGCCGGCCCAGGTTCGCGAGGTGGTCGAAGCCCACGCCCAATTCGGCGTGTCGCCCGGCCTCAATCCCCGCGTGGTCGGAACCGCCAAGGAGGTGGGGCTCCCCTTCGCGCCGGGGGTCGCCACGCCGAGCGATCTGGAAGGCGCCCTGGAACTCGGCTGCCGCGACGTGAAGTTTTTTCCGGCCGAGCCGTCCGGCGGAATGAAGTATCTGACGAGCATGGCGGCGCCGTACGGTCATCTCGGCGTGCGATTCATCCCGCTCGGCGGTCTGACGGCCGCGAACATGGGCAGCTATCTCGCCAGTCCGCTTGTTTCCGCCATTGGCGGATCTTGGCTGGCCACCCGCCAGATCATCCAGGCCGAGGATTGGGAGACGATCACGGGCAACGCCGCCGAAGCCCGAAAGATCGTCGGCGAGCTTCGCAGTACGAAGTCTTAGGCGATGGGAGGGAGATATGGGGATCGTTGCCGAAGTGCTGGGAGATCACCTTCAGGAGCATATTCGAGGTTTGGAAGAGTACTGCCGCAAACAGAAGCGGTCCATGAAGAAGCCCCAAACCGTTGTCCGTAGCCAGCAAGAATCAGGATTCCAAGCCTGGTCCGACGTCGAATACTACGTCTCTCACGTAGTGAAAGAGGGCGTATTCTTCTGGCACAAAGGCATGCCGGCGGCGGAACTCCGAGCCATCTACCGCGACGCGGCCAGTCGTTATGCGGCCCTTATGGGGGTGTACGATTTCAGTACCCCCGTCGCGAGAGAGATCTCGGTCAGTTGGTGTGACGCGCACGGCATCGAGGAGATGAAGAAGGGTCTTGGCAAGGATATCCTCGGTGTCGCAAAGCGACGCGATGGAACGTATTTGCGCTATTTGGACTGCTACAGGCTCGATACGTATGCAGCAGAAGCCGCTCTATTGTGTGCAATGATTGCCCAGGATTGGAATCTGGCAAGATCACTTGCCAAGCACAACCCTATCCCCCTGCAGATCCCCCGCCGAGGCTATCAATCGTTTGTCCTGTTGCGGTTTGCTTTGCTGGGTGATAGGCGTGCAGCCAAATATGCAGACGGTTTTCCGGCGCGGCTTCAGGGAGTCGACTTCCCACCTCGTCGTGGCGATCTCATTCTAGGTATAGCCCGCGGAGACGAAGACATACTTGCGAAGTCTCTGCAGGGCATCAACAAGACATTTCGCGAGAAGTGGAACATCAAGAAGTACATAACGCCCCAGTGGCTGCGACGGCACGGAGGCTCTGAGGAACGTCTGCGAGAAGCTATTCAACGCGATCTTATCGCGTATCAATGGCTATATAGCCCCTGGACTGTCGGCCTACTATGCTTCGCCGCACATGCCGGGATGGCAGACCTCTATCGGCACCCGAACAAGTTTTCGGACTTCGTACCCCACGACCTCTGCTGCCCGGCGTAGTGGTCGGCAAGGCGGTGACTGTGGCGATGCCTAATCCCCCACTCGTCCGATGAACTGGCAGCCGACCTGGTGCATCTTCTCTCCGTCCATGTCCCGATCGACCACCCGCACCACCTTGGCAACGACTTTGCGGTCATGGGGGGCCGTGCCGAGGGAGATCACGAGTTCCTGGAACGTGGGCGGTTCCTTGGAAAGGAAAGAGAAGCCGCCGGCCGAGATGTCGCAGCAGACGACTCTGACGAACTCGTCATCGGAGGGAACACATTTGTTTCTTAAGGGCGCGATGCGCTGATAGTAGTAGAACTCGCGTCGCGGGCTGCTGCGTTTTTCCGCTCCGGTGGGTGCCGGTACCGGGCGTTCTCGGCCCACTTCGTTCAAAACCTGGTCCGCTGCTTCCGTAACCCCTTGGGCAATCTTGCGGAACTTTTCCAGTTCCAGGCAGCGTTCCCGCAGCTCGGTCCGATCGACGCCGCTGAGGACACAAGTTTTAGCTGCGCCTCCGGCGGTTTCCACCGTGCAGAGCGACCACTGCACCGCCCGGTGCTGGCCTTCCTTGGTGAGCAGATCGGCCTCGAACACCGCCCGGTTTCCCGGCCCGGCATTCTGGCGAAAAACGCCCGCGACGCGATCACTGTCTCGAGGCACGATCAACGTGTTCCAGAACGGGCGATCGCGCAATTCCCGCACGCGAAAGCCACTGATCCGGATTCCCGCAGCGTTCATTTCGCGGACCACACCCTGCTCATCGAGGGTCAGGATCAGGCTCTCGACCGAGTCGAGAGTCGCTTTCATCGACGCCTCGCGGCGCTGCAATTGCCCTTCGGCGTTCCGCTGTGCCAGATACGACGCCAGGAGCTGCGCAATGCCCGCGGCAAAACCGGATTCTTCACGCGTGTAAGATCCCGGTTGCCGGCGAGCCAGGCCCAATGCGCCGAAGGCCCGATTGTGGCTGCACAGGGGCACGAAGATGCCGCTGCCCATCTGAAGCCTCCGGAGCAGCAGGTCGGTGAACCGCGATTCGGTCACGATGTTCTCACTCTGGACCACGTCGGCCGCGTGCATGGAGAAGGCGGCCATCGAGATGTCCGGGTCGGCCGAGATGGCATCGAGGCTTTGCACCGAGACTTTCCGCTTCTCGTTGAAAGAAGCAACCTGCAGGCTGAGTTGCCTGGCGTCGGGCGTGAGTTGCGCGATCATCAGCAGGTCGGCCTGGGCAACCAACTGGGCGAGTTCGCAAGCGTCGTGCAGGAGCACGGCGAGTTCCGGTCCGGCCGCAACGCAACGACCGAAGGCCGAGACGGCCGACAGATAGTCGACGGTCTTGCGCCCCTCGGAGGTTTGCCGGACCAGTCCGGAAAACAGCGTCTCCGAGTCGACGGAAGCTGCGATGATGCGTGGTGCGTCAGACGAAAGCATCGCCATACCAGGGAAGCAAAACGGATCGAACGGTCTGTCTGGACTTCTCTGGAAGCCCTTCCAAGAACTACTAGTCACCCCACCTACGAAGTGTAGGTTCCGCTTGCGCGCCAAGCTGTCCTTTCGAGCGAATCAGGTCCGGGGGACAGTGCTGACCACGTGCCCCGGCTATCGGGGTATGCGCCCTGTTCCGGTCGCACCGGATGTGCAAGAATGGGCCGAGTGGGCAGCCGGTTGTTTTCGCTCGTCCGCAAGCCTCAGTTCTCAGCCCGAGAAGGGACCGCTCGATGGAATTCGTTCGCTTTTCGATGATCGCCTCGTTCCTGCTGTTATGGTTCGTACCGTCTGTCTGGGGGGTCTTTGCGGCAGAGCCGGGCCAGGCGCCCGAGACTACGGCGGAGCGGGCGATCGATTACGAGAGCGTCCAATCGCTGCCCAATTCGATCACGCTGGCGACGCTTTCCAACGGGCTGACGGTCATCGTTCAGGAGAACCATGTGGCCCCGGTCGCCACCGTACGCTGTTACGTGAAGAACACAGGAAGCGCCTTCGAGGGGCGCCATCTGGGAGCCGGCCTGAGCCATGTGCTCGAACACGTCGTGGCCGGCGGCTCCACGAGCCGTCGGACCGAGAAGGAGATCGAACAGATCATCGATCGATTCGGCGGGGCGACGAACGCCTTCACGTCCAGCGACATGACGGCCTACTTCATCGATTGTCCGGCCAAGGACGTGGCCACCTGCATCGAGCTGGTGGCCGATTCGATGCAGCGGATCATCTTCGAGCCCAGCGAGTTCGAACGAGAGCTGAAGGTCGTTCGCCGCGAGCTGTCCGACGGGGAGTCCGACCGGCGCCGAGTGCAGTGGAAACTGTTGGGCCGGACGATCTACACGACCCATCCGGCTCGGCATCCGATCATCGGCTACCTCGACGTTCTCAACGGCACCACCAATCAGACGATCATCGACTTCTACCGGGCGCGGTATGTGCCGAACAACCAGGTGTTCGTGGTCGTCGGCGACGTGGATACTAGGCAGGTGCTGGCGGAAGTCGCCAAACAGTTTGCCTCAGTACGGCGGGGTCCGGAAACGGCGGTGGCCATGCCCGACGAGCCCGAGCAGGTGGCACCGCGCGAGGCGATCCACGAGATGGACGGCTCGACCTACGACGTCGCCGTGGCCTGGCCCACGGTCGAGCTTTCCCATCCGGATCTGTTTGCCCTCGACGTGGCGGCCTACATCCTCTCGGAGGGCGACAGTTCGCGGCTCGTTCGACGGTTGAAGTATGACGAGCAATTGGCCTTGGCGATCCGGTCGGCCAGCTACACGCCGTTTTTCGTTCGCGGATGGTTCGGAGTGTTCGCGGTAGCGCCTCCCGATCGCTGGGAGAAGCTCTCCGAAGAGATGTTGCGGGAAGTCTACCGGTTGCGCGACGAATTGGTCGGCCCGGAGGAACTCGAAAAGGCCAAGAAGCAGAAGGCGGCCGAACTGGTGTTTGGCCAGCAGACCGTTCAGCAGATGGCCGACAGTCTCGGCCGCAGTTACGTATCGGCGGGAGATCCGCTTTTCGACGAGCAATACGTCAAGGGGATCGAGCAGGTGACGGCAGAGCAGATTCGAGACGTCGCCCGGAAGTACTTCCGGCCGGAGCGGCTCAACCGCGTGGTCATCGCGCCGCCGGGGGGTGGTCCAAAATCGGCGGAGGCGAGCAAGGCAGCGACCGAAAGCGAAATCAAAGCCGTCAAGATGCCCAACGGATTGCGCGTGCTGGTGCGCCGAGTTTCGCACTTGCCGATGATCAATATCCAGGCCTTCGTGATCGGCGGGGGGCTGGTCGACACGCCCGAGACGGCGGGCCGGTCGTCGCTCGTGGCCGGCATGCTCGACAAGGGCACGGCCCAGTTGTCGGCCCAGGAGATTGCGAGTTACTTCGATTCGATTGGAGGGCGGATCGGTTTCGAGGCCGGGCGAAGCACGGTCTTCGGCAACGCCACCGTGCTGCGCGACGACTTCGCCAAGGCGGCGGGCATCTTTGCCGACTGCTTCACCAAGCCGAGCTTCCCCAAGGACGAGTTTGCCAAGGTCAAGACGCTTGCCCTGGGTGCGATTCAGCGGCGGCGCGACGACCCGCAGCAGGAGATTCTCGAGTTCTTCTTCGACAATCTGCCCGCCGACAGCCCGTACCACGTTCTGCAGGGCGGCAAGAAGGAGACGGTCGAAGCGCTCACCGTCGACGACCTCCGCGATTTCCACGGCCGGTTCTTCGTGCCCGAGAACATGCTGGTCACCGTGTTCGGCGACATCGATCCGGACGAGGCCCTGAAGATCGTGGCCGAGAAGTTCGGCAAACTGCCCAAGGCGGCGGGTTTCAAGCCGGTCGGTTTTGACCGGGGAAACGCGATTCCCAAGACGATCGACCGCCACCTGAAAACCGGTAAGCCGACCGGAATGATCATGATGGGCTATCCGGGGGTGAGCGTTCGCGAGGAGAAGGACTACGCGGCCATGGTTCTGCTCGACGCGATCACCTCGGGCTACAGCTATCCCGGCGGCTGGCTCCACAACGAACTGCGAGGCGAAGGGCTGGTCTATTACGTGCACGCCCTGCAGATCACGGGGCCGGCGCCCGGCTATTTCGTGGTCATCGCCCAGGCAGCACCCGACAAGCTTGGGGAGGTGGCAGATCGTATCCGCAAGAATCTCGATCGAGCCAAGAACGGCGACATTTCCGACGAGGAATTCGAGCGCTGCAAGGAGATGGTGATTGCCCTGCACGCCCAGCAGAATACGACGATCGGCTCACAGGCCCAGCAGGCTGCGCTGGACGACCTTTACGGCCTGGGCTACAACTACGACAAGACGTTCGACGACCGGATCAACGCCGTCAGCAAGGATGACGTGATCGCCGTCGCCAAGAAGTACCTGAACAACCATGTACTGGTTACCAGTTCGCCCGAGACGGACCGGTAATCGCCGGTTCTTGTCGGGATAACAAGACGGCATTGAGGTGATTGGGAGAGTATCCAATGGGACTGACATCAGAACAGCTTTTCGAGTCGGCATTGCACCTGCCGGACTCTGAGCGAGCAGAGTTGGCGGCAAGGCTCATCGAGAGCCTTGATAGCCAGGTCGATGAGGACCTGGACGCAGCTTGGGGAACTGAGATCAAACGCCGCCTCGACGACCTCGACAGCGGCAAGATTGCCACGATTCCGTGGCCAGAAGCTCGACGGCTAATCATGGGAGAGAAGAATGCCCCTTCTCCCGATTGAATTCTTGCCTGACGCGATTGCTGAGGCTCGTGAAGCTCACCAGTGGTACGCGCAGCGAAGCGAATCTGCTGCCGAGAGATTCATGGACGAGTTGGATGTTGCGATTGAGGCAATCCAACGTTCGCCAGAGCGAATGGCAGCTTATTTGCATGGCACTCAGCGTTATCTGTTGAAACGGTTCCCCTATGTTATTGTCTTTCGAGTTACCGGGGAACTGATTCAAGTTATCGCCGTCGCCCATGGCAGGCAAAGGCCCGGCTACTGGCAGCGGCGAGCCAAGTGACGAGGTGATTTCGACTTCACCCCCCTTCCCACCCGATTGAGGAGCCGACTATGAAAAACCTGAATCCCAGTCCCGTCACCCGTCGTCAGATGCTGGGCGCCTCCCTTGGTGCGGCGGCCGTCGCAGTCGTTGGATCGTCCCAGGTTCAGGCGGCCTCCTGGCGCAAGGACAGCCTCAAGGGCAAGAAGGTACTCGTCGGCATCGGCGAGTTCAGCGAGGGGATGGAAACTTATTACATGGTCTATCGGCTCAAGGAAGAGGGGATCATCCCCGTGGTGGCCGCCTCTGAAGTGAAGGCGGTCAAGACGGTGGTCCACGACTTCGAGCCCCAGTACTCGAACTACACCGAGAAGCCGGGTTACTTCATCCAGGCCGACATCGCCTACAAGGACGTGAATCCGGCCGACTACGACGCCATGCTCATCCCGGGCGGCCGGGGCCCCGAAGAGATGCGGCAGTTGAAGGAAGTGCTCAAGATCGTGCGCTACTTCATGGACAAGAAGCTGCCCCTGGGGACGATGTGCCACGGGCCTCAAGTGCTCTGGGCTGCCGGATCGGTGGCCGGGCGGAAGATGACCTGCTACTACGCGATTCGTCCCGATCTCGAAATGGCCGGCGCCGAGTTCTTCGACAAGGCCGTCGTCGTCGACGGGAACTTCGTCACTTCTCGCGGTTGGCCCGATTTGCCCGAGTTTATGCCCGCTTTCCTGGATGTCCTCGCTGCCGCGAGCTGATTGGACCGGCAAGAACAACGAATTCGCAGCGAACTACCAATAGCAGTACTAGCCGTTCACCAAGGCGGCCACCCACCCGCCAGCCTGGGACATTCGGATTTCCCAATTTGGGTTTGTTTCGAAATTCGTGCTTCGTGTTTCGGATTTGGCAGCATGCGGCGTCTCTGTTGCGCCAGCCACCCTTGGAGGATCGTTATGCGCATCTTCCATTTTGCGGCCGCCCTGGCGGTGAGCGCCGCTTTCCTGCCGCCGCCGGCTCAGGCGAAGACTTCCGGCAGTTCGCTGCCGGTGATCCTCGTCCACGGCATGATCTACGACCTGCAGGCCGACGACAACACCTGGGGCAGCACTTACAGCCGGCCTGACGGGCGGATCGGGTGGACGGGCATGATCGGCTACCTCGAGTCGCACGGCCTGCCCTTTGCGGGAACGATTCGACCCAGCCAGGGGCAAATCTGTTTGCCCGGCGATCTCGACGTGACAGGCAGCTACGGTTCGCCTCACGAAGCCCGGCTGTTCGTGCTCAAGTTTTCCGGGTACGCCAACACGGACGGCGTCGGCTACAAAGCGGCCGAGTTGGCCGAGGCGATTCGCCAGGTCTGCCGGTATACGGGCGCGAAGGAAGTGCGGATCGTCGCCCACAGCGCCGGCGGTCTGGTCGCCCGCGTCTACTTGCAGAACGCGCTGCCCGGCGTGCCCTATCGGGGCGACGTGGATCGGCTGATCACGATCGGTACGCCGCACTTGGGCTCGGCGCTGGCTTCCCATTGGGGCGACTATCTCGGCACCCGGGCGACTTCGATCAAACCTGACGCGCCGCTCATCCGGGATCTCAATGCGACTTTCGACCTGCCCCGCGACGTCTGTTTTGCATCGATCGTGATTCGCGCCGTGGCCGCCGACAGCCGCGACGACGGGGAGGAGTTGGATCCGCTCGTCGACGCCGGGTTTCTCAGCGAGATGCCGCCCGAGTATCGGCGGGGCGGCGATGAAGTCGTCCACGTGCGAAGCCAGAACCTGCGCTCGGCCCAATGCGCAGCCCGCTATGAGAAGGCAACCGGACGGCCGGTCCAGTACGTGGTCGTCCGCGTGCCGGACCCCACTCCCGATAGCGTTTCACCCAAGGCGGTGCGTGTCCACATGGCGGCAACCTCCGATGCCACGGTGCAGCACCTTGTGTTCGGTCTGCTTTGCGATCACACGTCGCTGTGGCGGCACTCGCAGCCCGACCAGTTGGCCGCCTGGATGGACTGGCAGGCGAGGATCCACGCCAGCGGCGCCATCGAGGCTTACGCGCTCGACGATCACCCGATGTCGAGCGTCAGCCGGATCCGGCTCGACGATTTCGCCGTCGAATCGGCAGCGGAGGCCGGGCGGCGCTATCGTTTCGACGGCAAGGCCTGGTCGGAGAATGCCTGGGTGCCGTTGCGCAAGCGCTGGACCCACGTGGCCGGCAACCTGGATCTTCGCTTCGACGAGTTCGGGCGGGTTCGGGGAGCGACGGCGATCGTTGAGTGAGTTCGCGTTGTGTTGCCGGGGCACTCTCGGCTGAGATGGCAACTCAAGGACCCGTGCGGCGCCCGGGACCTACATGTCGCTAACGGAGCCCTCGACTGCGCATCCACTGGAGATAAGCCGAGGCATGCGCATCCAGGTTTTCCAGTTCGCCGCCGCCGCGGAGCGGCGAGCACATCTCGTAGTTGGCGATGCCGTCGAAACCGCCTTCCTTGAGTCCTTGGAAGAATGCGGCGTAGTCGATGAACCCTTCGCCGAACTTGACGGCCCGGACCATGTCGGGGCCGGCGGAAGCGTAGTTGACCAGTTCCGGGCGATAGCGGAACCGCGGCAGGCGAATGTAGTCGGCGTTGGTCGTGATCGCCACATGCGGCGCCATCTTGCGGGCGGCCTGGTAGAGATCCTCACCACGAAGGGCCGGCGACCAGGCGTCGAAGCCCAGTTTGCAGTTGGGCCGGCCGATATCGGCGAGCAGTTCCAGAAGGGCGTCGGAATGCACGCCGATATCGTGATGATTCTGCAGCGCCAGCGTGATCCCGCGAGCCGCGGCGCGATCGCAGGCTTCCCGCAGTCCGGCCACCACCCTCGTCCAGATTGCGTGGGGAGCCTGGCCCTCGACCTCGTAGGCCGAGAAGACGCGGACCACCGAAGCTCCCAGTTGGGAAGCGATTGCCGCCAGCGACTCGATGTAGGCAATCTGCATTTCCTGATAGGGGACCTCAGCGGCCCCGGTGCCCGCGAAATCGGTGTAGCCGCCGATCACGTCGCAGCCGATGCCGTGCTCTTGGAGAGCTGCTTGCACCCCGGCGATCTTCTCAGGGGTTGCGTCCAATGGGCTCAAGTGGGGACGCTTGCCCATGAGCATGACCGAGTCGTATCCCAACTGGGCCGCCTTGGCGATGAAGGCGTCCAGATCGAGTTTATGCTGTCCCCACAATCCCGCGTAGCTTACCGAGAAGAGGCCGAGTCGCATGAATACACCTTTCGCCTGACTGCCCTACTCTCCAAGACACAACACCTTCCCGTCCCGCGTTGAATAGAACACGCGTCCGCGAGCGACGGCCATGCCGTCCCAGAGCGGCTCGGGCAACTTCGCCTCGTGGAGCAAGCTGCCGTCGCCGGCCGCGAGCACCCGCAATTCTCCGTTGCCGCCGACCAGCAGCAGCTTGTCGCCGGCAAGGGCCATCGCGTGGATCGGCGGAGCGTCTTTGCCGGTGCCGAGCGGGTCGGTCTTCCAGGCGGCCTTCTCGGCCAGGCGGTGGTTGGGCCAGGGCATTTCGCCCTTTTGGCTCAAGCTGCTGGCGGCCCAGCCGGTCATCCACTTCGTATCGAACTGTTCACCGCCTTCCAGGTTGAAATCGCGGCGGAAGACCGTGGACGAACCCTGCAGCGAGCCGAACAGGGCCTTGTCGCGATAGACTGCCAGCGGACGGAGCGGCTGGTACGACTTGATTCTCGCCTGGTGCCGCGGGGCATAAGTCCAGCAGCCCCGTGGGGCCATGACGGCGCCGCCACCCGTGTCGAGCTTGGCAAAAACCGCCCAGCGATCGATCGACATCTCACCCGATTTGCGATCGAACGACCATCGCGACATACTCACGTTGTCACCTTCACGGTAGAGCAGATCGAAATTGTCGAACTCCAGTCCGGAGCTGTCGTAGAAGTTCGTCTGGGGCACGCTATCGAGCCGCTGCACCCAACGGATCTTCCCGCTGGTCGGCTCGACGGCACAAATCAGGATCCCGCCGTCGGCCAGCGACTGGCGTCCTGCCGCGAAGTAGGCGACGTCGTCGACGATCAACACGCTGCCGGGCACGGGCCAGGGCGATTCGAGCTGGCCGTAGGTGACGATCTGTTCCTCAACCGGTGCTGCCCGAAGCCGCCAGACGAGCTGGCCGTCGTCGGCTCGCAGGCAGTAGACCCAGCCGGCCTTGGACCCGAACAGGCACAGCCCTTTGTGGAGCGTGGGCGTCGTGTCGACCCGGCCGGCGGCCGTGAATCGCCAGGCGACCTTGCCCGAGCCGGCATCGAGGGCAACGACCTCGTGGGCATCGGGCCGGGCCACAACGACTCGCTCGCCGGCAATCGCCGGAGGGGTGATTGGGCCCTTCACAAACATATTCTCTTCCCAGTCGTGGGTGATGATCCCGTCGGGTGCGGTCGGGCCGAGATCGGCAGACCAGATCGTATCGAACTTCGCCGGTGCCCGGCCGGTCGTGCTGCCGCTGCGCCAGGCGTCGTGGCGATACACGGGCCAGTCCTGGGCGTCGTCTTCCGTGGTTGCAGTTGTCGGCGGCTCGGCGCCCTTTTCCAGCGGGAACTCGATCTCATCGACCTTCATGTCGCCGATATCGCCGGCTGGACGTTCGGACGCGAGGGCCGTGTAGCCGCGGAGCATGGGCCAGCAGACGCAGTGTTTGGGCGTCACATAGATGAGGCCGTTCGCCGGCACCCAGCCGCCGTCGGGGCCGCAGGCCGCCTTGGTGATGTGATTGGCGTCGACCGTGCCCGTGCTCAGGTCGGTCAGGTCGAACTCGCCGGCGATCATGTAGCGGCTGGTCATGACGGGCGGGAAGCAGTGGGTCAACCCGGCCGGATGAGTGACGAGCGAGTTGCCGGTCTTCATATCGATGGCCGACACCTGGACCGGAAATCGCTCATCCCCCGCGCCTCGGCCGCCATGCAGCAGCCAGAGGTTCCCGCTGACGAACATGGCCCGGGCCTGTCGGGCATGGTTCATACCCGGGAAGAAGGGATGGTCGAGTTGCACCTCTCCCGAGGCGGCCGAGAGCAGGTGGAGGGCATTTTCGGGCCCGTCGTTGTTGAACGTGGAAACTTCAAACGCCACCAGCCCGCCGTGGTAAACCAGACGGTCGACCTTGGGCAGCCATTCGAGGTCGTTGCGTTTCCAGCGGATCTGCCCGGTTTCGCGATCGACGATCACCGCTTCGATCGCCTCGTTGCGCCGTGCCTGTCCGTGGATCAGGGCCACGGTGTCGTCACCGGCCACAACCTGACGCGGATCGGAGAAGGAAAGTTGCCAGCGGACGTCGCCCGAATCGGCATACAAGGCTCGCACCGAATCGCTCGTGGCCACGATCAATGTTCCGCGGTCGAACAGCACCTCCTTCGGTTCGCCCGCCGCGGCGTATTCGTGAACGACTTCGCCGGAAGCCGCGTCGAGCGCCAGTAGTTTCTTCTGTTCGACCACAAACAACCGATTGCCACCCGCCACGGGCGGCGCCGAGCGAAGATTCTTCATGACGAAATCGGCACTGCCGGGGGCCACGATATCGCGATTCCAAAGCCGCAACCCGTTGAAGCTGTCGCGGGCCAGCACGCCGGCGTAGAAGTTGCGGCCCGACGCGGTGACCATTCCGCGGACTTCCGACTCGGCGCCCGCGATCCACCGCACTCGGCGGGGCGGCGCGACGAGCGTGTCGGTGGAGGCCGGATTGCCGTCCGACGCATGACGCGAGTGGGTCCATTCGTCCATGGCCTCCGGCCGGGGCTTCCTGGCCAAACACCACTCCGCCTGATCACCCGTCTGTTTCAGATCGGTGAAGCCTGCCGTTGCGAGTTGCTCTCGCGTGGCCTTGTCGGTACCGATCACAACCACGCCGTTCGGACAGAGGACGCGCCGGACCTCTTCCAGCGAGACCATGGCCGACGGCTGCGAAGTGACGAAGATCAGGTTGACGAGGTCCTCCGTGTAAGGCAGCATTCCCTGCCCGGGCAAACGGTCGACGGACACGAGACCGTAGCAGCCGGTGGCGTGCAGCGTCTGGCGGGCCCCGTCGACGATCCGCTCGTCGGCGTCGAGAACCTGAATCAGGTATCGGCCCGAGGCGGCCAGTTCCCCCGCCCCGTCAACATCCTCTGCGCCGATCTGAACGCAGAGCCCGCCGTGAACACCCAGTTCTGCCATGATTTGCTCGGCTTTGGAGTCGGCACGAACGGCAGCAGCGGTGGCGAGAATCGCCAGGAATGCAAAAGACGCACGTCGGGAGATAAGGCTTGGCATGGTTCTCTCCTCGGGAACGTTCGCAGGGGCCCCGCGACTTGGCGGGACTTGTGGTAGGTGGGCTTGTTGCGTTCCTTATCGTACGAGGCGGGAATGGCCGTGTCTACGACACGAACAGGTTCTTCGTGGTGAAGCTCGGATCGCTGGTCAGATGGACGCCGAGCCGGCGCAAGCCGGTTTCGTCACCCGGTGTGGGAATGTGGGTGATATGGACGTCGCAGCCGCGGAGTTGCTTCAACTTCTCGACGCAGAGTTGGGCGGTCGGATTCGCGGTGACGCTGATCCCCAGGGCAAAGAGGGTCTCCTGGAGGTCGAGGCTGACCGTGTTCTGCCCGAGGATGTCCTTCTTCATTTTGGCCACCGACTCGAGGATGCTCGGGGCCAGCAGGTGGATCTGGGCGGGCACGCCTGCCAGTTGCTTGACGGCGTTGATCACGAGTGCAGCGGCGGCGTGCATCGACGGCGAGTTCTTGCCGGTGATGATCCGTCCGTCGTGCAGTTCGATGGCGGCGCCGCAGTAGACGCCCTTATGGCCTTCTCCCTCATGCTGCGCCTCCTCGGCCGCCTTCCGCGCCGGCCCGACCACGTTGCGGTCCTCGGGCCGGATGTGGAGGACTTCCATCAGGCGTTCGAGCCTCTGCACCGTCCGCTCGTCGGCCAACCCCATCACGTACTCGGAAGTGCTGCGGAAATACCGCCGGATCACTTCGGCGCGGGCGGCCGCCTGAACGATCTCGTCGTCGACAATCCCCGCGCTCGCCCGATTGACGCCCATTTCGGTGGGGGAGCGGTACATCGGCTTGGTGCCGGTGATTCGCTCCAGGATCTTGTGCAGGACGGGGAAGGCCTCGACATCGCGGTTGTAGTTGATGGCGGTCTGGCCGCAGGCTTCCAGATGGAAGGGGTCGATCATATTCACGTCGTGCAGATCGGCGGTGGCCGCCTCGTAGGCAACGTTCACCGGATGGAGCAACGGCAGGTCCCAGATCGGAAACGTCTCGAACTTGGCGTAACCCGAGTCGATCCCGTGGAGATGGTCGTGGTAGACCTGGCTCAGGCAGGTGGCTAGTTTTCCGCTGCCGGGGCCGGGACCGGTGACGACCACCAGCGGCTTCTCCGTTTCGATGTACGGATTGGCTCCGTAGCCTTCCGCGCTGAGGATTCGATCCACTTCGGCCGGATAGCCCTTGGTGGGGCGGTGGGTGAACACGGGAATTCCCCGCCGCTCGAGTTTGTTGATGAACTGCACGGCCGCCGGCTGGTCGTCGAAGCGGGTGACGACCACGGCGCGCGGTTCGACGTCCCACTCGCGGAGATCGTCGATCAGCTTCATGGCGTCGGCGTCGTAGGTGATGCCAAAGTCGGCCCGCATCTTCTTCCGTTCGATGGCTCCGGCGTGGATGCACAGGAGAAGCTCCGCCTTGTCCTTGAGCTTCGTCAACAGCCGCATCTTCACGTTCGGATCGAAACCCGGCAGGACCCGGGCAGCATGGTAGTCGAAGAGGAGTTTGCCTCCGAATTCGAGGTACAGCTTGTTTCCGAAACACTGGGCGCGCTGAAGAATGGCAGCCGATTGTTCTTGAAGGTATTTGTCGCTATCGAAGCCGACGGCATCCTGCATGGGCTATTCTTTCCGATGAAACTCGGGCCGCGAACGCGGCGCAAGGATTTGTCTCGGACCGTACGGTCCGCCAGCAAGGATCTTAGCAGGATTCGCGAGGTGCCTCCAGGGGCGACGTCAAGCGTGCCATCCATTTCAACGGCATCTGCTTCCTTGCCGGCTCCTGCATTGCTGTTTGTGGCGTCCGCGTTGTCCCGTCCCGAAAGGACCGCATCTCAGGGGCCGCTTGCATCGGAAACCGGCATTGTCCAATCAGTCTTCCTCTGCATAGACATCCCCGTCTCGGCAACCGAGAGTCACGCGCGGACTGAAGCCGTATTGCTCAACGACAAACTCATAATCCTCGACATCATCGCTGTCTGCAAGAAACAGCGACCAGAAACGCGAGGCAATTGACACCTTCAGGCTATCAGGTGCAAGCTGGCTGAATTCAAGCCCCGAACGTCCGTAGTAGTCGGTGCACACGAACGGAACACATTCCAACTCCTTGAATACGGCGACAAAGCCGTCGCAAAGAAAGGTCTTCTCGCGTTCGGCGGGCTGGGGAACGTAACCGAACAGCCGCGGGATACGGGCGCGAATGAATGCCACATCGTAGTACGGAATCGCGTTTGTGTGTTTGAAGTCTCAATGTCCCAGAAGCAACCACATCGTTCGAGCGGGTCTACAGGCGAAAGAGGTTCCAAACGCCGAGCGGGCGGTTATGCCTCCTCACTATCCGACTCCTCGCCGTCGAGAAACTCGGACTCATCGTGCATGTCGTACTTCTTCGCCACCTCTGGATCGGTGGTCATGGCGGCCTCCCACAACTCACGATACTTGGATCGGACATAGGGACTCAGCCGTTCACCGAAATCGGCAGGGAGAGAGAGCAGCTTGATCAGTTCCTGCACGTCGGCGAGGTCCTTCATGCGATCCGAGCCGGTCATACCCGAAGCAAGCTTCAACTCGACGATCGTCTGCAGATTGAGGAAGCGGATATCATCCTTCGTTTCGGCTACACCTTCCGGATCAGGGAAGGCGACAGCCTTTGCCTTGCCGTCGCCCGGATAGTCGCCGGCAACGAGGAATTCGATGCGAACTCCCGATGCGGTGTCTCGCAGGTTCTTGCTTCCTTCAAACAGGGGGAGATAGCCGAGACCGCTGAGTTCACCGTGAATCCGTTTCAGGCTCTTCCGCGAGACAAGGATGTCAACGTATTCAGTAAACCGGCGGAAGCCATGCTGGAAGAGCGCCATCCCGCCGGCGACCGCGTACGGGATTCCCAGTTCGTTGAGACGTGTGCAAATCCGGTGAAGTGTGACGTGAACATCGCTGGTTCCGTCAAAGTGGCGGCTGCCTTCGCTCAACGCCCACCTCCCATCCGCATCAAGGCGGCGCTCGTAACTCAAACTTGCCGGTTGCGTGGTTCCGTCGGCCATAAGAATCGGCTCGCAGGGGCCGGAAATGATGACAAGAGACCCGTACCATTGTTATATCGGCTGCTCCGTGGCACGGTCCAGCCGATATTGCGGGCTTTGTTGCGTCGGTCACTGGCGTCGTCTTCCCTCACCTATCCCCGGCGTCCGCCGGGTGTACAATAGGGCCGCTGAACGCGATCTTCCGGCCACCGTCGGCGTTCGGCCCAATTCCGCTACATGTCTTCGCGTCTTCTCGATGAGGATTCGTCGGTAGTCCTTCGTCCCCTTGTATTGAGGATCAGCACCGCCATGTTCCACCGAACGATCGAGGGATTCCGGGTCACCTGGGCGTCTTTGGCTGCCGTAGTTCTGCTCGCCACTGCCGTGACGGCACGAGCCGATCTGCCCGGCGAGTTCCGGACCCCGCCTGAATCGGCTCGCCCGTGGGTCTACTGGTTCTGGATGAACGGCAACATCACCCGCGAAGGCATCACGGCCGACCTGGAAGCCATGCACGACGTGGGCATCGGCGGGTGCCTGATCATGCACGTCAGACTCGGCGAGATCGGAGAGCACAAGCTCGGCCAGATGCCGCCCGACGGGCCGATCGAATTCATGTCGGAAGAATTCCGAAAGCTGTTCCGCCACGCGGCCGCCGAAGCGGACCGATTGGGGATGAAGATCGACATGAACAACGCCGACGGATTCACCGGCAGCGGCGGCCCTTGGGTGCCCGTCGAGAAGTCGATGAAGAAACTCGTCTGGACCGAGACTCACATAACCGGCGGGCGCAGCATCTCGCAGAAGCTCTCGCAACCGGAGACCGTCCTCGACTTCTACCGCGACGTGGCCGTCGTCGCCTTTCCGCGTCAACAGTCTCTCGTCGAGCAGATGAAGGCCGCTGGCGTTGCCTTCTCGGCGCCGGCTGGGAATTTTCGTCCCGCGGCGATCGCCGACGGAAATCCCCAGACTCGAACGCCGATCTGGCAACCGGCCGGCGGAGGAACGCCCTCGCTGTTGATTTCTTTCGAGAAACCCTACACGGCAGACACGCTCGTACTTCAAGGGGTCAATATCGGCCGCGGCCGGCCCGAGGCCACCCTGGAGATTTCCGACGACGGCCGGTCGTTTCGGCCTGTAGGCAACGTCTGTTTGAAATGGTACCCGGCCGCCCCGACCAACACGGTCCGGTTCGACGCCTGCGCGGCGCGGCATTTCCGGCTCTCCTTCGCCGCCAACAGTCCGCAGGTCTCGGTGGGCGAGGTCGTCTTGGGGCGATCGAACAAGGTCCACTATTGGGAGCCGAAGTCCGGGTTCACCCGCTACGGCGAATGGGGCGGCGGCTCTCGCTTCTTCGACGAGAGAAAGACAACGCCTGCGCCCAGTCCGGCCGCGAATGAGAGTCCCGTCTCTGTGGAGGAAGTACCGGCGATCCCGGCGGCCCAGGTGCTCAACCTGTCCGCTTCGATGGATGGAGACGGCACTCTTGCATGGCAGGCTCCCGCAGGCGACTGGACGGTGCTGCGAATCGGCTACACCAGCACCGGTATCAAGAACCATCCGGCCAGCGCGGGCGGCCACGGCCTGGAATGCGACAAGCTCCATCCGTCGGGCGTCGAGGCCGCCTTCAACGGGATGCTCAAGCGGCTGATCGATACCACGTCCGACTACGTGGGCCGATCCTTCAGCCACGCCCACATCGATAGTTGGGAAGTCGGCATCCAGAATTGGACCGAGGGGATGGCCCAGACGTTCGAGGAGCGGAACGGCTACGATCTCACCCCGTTCTATCCTCTGTTGGTGGCCGGACACGCCGTTGAAAGCAACAAAGCCTCGGAGCGGTTTCTCTGGGACCTGCGTCAAACGCTGCTGGCCATGATGGCGGAAAACTATCTCGGGCGGGTCAGAGACCTTTGTCACGAGCACGGGCTGCAGTTCTCCAGCGAAGCCGGCGGGCGCCAGACGTTTCTCCACAACCCCGTCGGGCTGTTGGCGATCTCGGACCTTCCCATGGGCGAATTCTGGCCCCATGAAGGCACGCCGCGGGTCGACGGCAAGGCGGCCGCCTCGGTGGCGCACCTCTACGGCAGGCCGCTCGCCGGGGCCGAATCGTTCACCGGCGCCGGCCCCTTCGCAACCTGGCAGAGCCACCCCTACCGGCTCAAGCAGATCGGCGACGAAGCCTTCTGCCTCGGCATCAATCACTATGTCATCCACTACTGCGTCCACCAGGCCTACGAAGGCTTTCGCCCCGGTTTCGCCATGGGACCCTGGGGCATCCATCTCGATCGGATGAACACCTGGTGGGAGCAGGGCCGCCCGTGGTTCGACTACCTGGCCCGCTGCCAGCACATGCTCCGCCAGGGGCAGTTCGTGGCCGACGTTCTGTACTTCCCCGGCGAGGGTGCCCCCCACTATTTCGGCAAGCGGCCGAGCCTGGCGGTACCGCTTCCCGCCGGCTATGACTACGACGGATGCGATCGCGAAACGCTGCTCCATCGCCTGTCGGTCGACCACGGCCGGCTGATCGTGCCTTCCGGCATGCGCTACCGCTATCTGATGCTCTCCGGCGATCAGACCATGACGCCGGAACTGGCCCGTCGAGTCCGCGAACTCGTCGAGGCTGGAGCAAAGGTCATCGGCCCCAGGCCGATCCGGTCCCCCAGCTACCAGGACTTTCCCAAGTGCGACGACGACGTTCGCCAGGTCGCGGATGCTCTTTGGGACGCCGATCGGGTGATCTGCGGCAAGACCTTCGAAGAGATTGCCGCCGCGGACGGCCTGCCCCCCGACTTCGCTTACTCCTCGCCTGCCGAGAACGCGAGTCTTCAGTACATCCATCGCCGGGTGCCCGATGCCGACATCTACTTCGTTGCCAACGGCGCCGACGAGGCGGTCGAGGCCGCGGTGACATTCCGGGTCGGCGGACGCCGGCCGGAGATCTGGGACCCTCAGACCGGTGAGATCTCGATACCGGCCGTCTTCGAAAACCTCGGAGATCGTGTCCGGCTGCCAATCCACTTCGATCGGCTCCAGTCCCTGTTCGTCGTGTTTCGTGCGCCGGTTCCGAAGAGCGGCATTGTCCACGTCGGCGTCAAGCCGGCTGCTCCGGTTGTCGGCGGCTCCGATCCGCCGATTCTGTTGACGCAGAACGACAGCGGCCGCGTGGACGCTCAGGTCTACTGCAACGGCCGTTTCGAGTTGAAGCGGTCGTCGGGCGAAGTGCAGGTTCTCGAAGTTGCCGATGTCCCGGCGCCGCGACAAATCTCAGGGCCGTGGCAAATTCGCTTTCCCGCCGGATGGGATGCTCCCGAAGAGATTCAGCTCGACGCGTTGATCTCCTGGACCGATTATGACCACGCGGGCGTCAAGTACTTTTCCGGCACGGCAACGTATGGAACGTCCTTTCAGGGGCCTGCGGAGTCGGAATTGGCGCACGGCCGATGGCGTCTCGATCTGGGCGACGTCCAAGTGATCGCTCGGCTGAAGCTCAACGGCCACGATCTGGGAACCTGCTGGAAGCCGCCCTTCTGTGTCGACGTGACCAGCGCGCTGAAAACGGGACAGAACGAACTGGAGGTCCAGGTCACCAACCTCTGGCCCAACCGGCTGATCGGCGACGAGCAGTTTCCCGACGACGCGACATGGAAAGGCCTGTATCTGGAATCGTGGCCCGAGTGGTTCCTCAAGGGCAAACCCCGGCCGGAACCCGGCCGCAAGACCTTCGCCATCGTCAGGCACTACGGTAAGGAAAGCCCGCTACTCCCCTCCGGTTTGCTCGGCCCGGTCATGTTGAAGGCCTCACGAATTGTCTCCATTGACCGCGAGACGGCCGGAACGCCCGAATAATGACGGCCGTCGCTTTACGTATTCTATCGGGCAACATCCTCGCCAAAGGTCGGGGTCTCTCCGCCGCGTAGCTCGAGAACGGCGGGAAATGCGGGGTCTCTTTCGTGGCGGAGTCCTGGTTCTCAAGGAATTTGTAACCTTAGGCCGACCATCGGTGTCTAAGGCTGAGAGCAGAACTCGGTTCCTGATCGGGGGATAACTTGCACCCCGTTAGTAGTGGCATCGATTCCTAATTGGAGGCGGCTTCCATCGCACCAAGACAGATTTTCTGCTATAGTTGTAGGTTAATTGACGTTTGTGCGGCGAATGAGTGGGGCAGACTGGGCTCTTGTTGATCGCTCTGGTTGGTTGGCCGTGCAGGCGTCGACAGATTGGGGTCGAGAAGAAGGCAGCTCTCAGAAGATCCGGTTGGAGGCCTTGCACGAAAGAACGTTCGCTTCTCTCGCAGAAATAGAACGTCGTTCGTGAGATGGTCGCCACAGCCGATGTCTTGGATGGAGCGATCCTCGCCCAAACATACCACTGCGGCTGACGGGTCGTTCCACTGGGCGACCAGACTCAGCTCTCGGTTGCCGGAAGGTTACCAAGCCAAGCCCACCGGGCTCGCTGTACAGCCAATACGACCACTTTGACAAACACACGCGTTTTCAGCGCTCCCGAATGGCAAGCGTCTCCGATTCCCACACCACCGATTCGGACGGACTGGATCCGGTAGATTCCAATCTGAGCCGCAGCTCAGATTGGGAGGATGTTGCGGCGTCGTCCCTCGGGCACCGCTCGGCGCGATCGGCTCGGCGCGAACCGCTCGGCCTCGACCCGCACCAGGTCGTCCACAACCTCAAACGGGTCTTCTCGTCGCTGGAACGCGAGCTGGTCGGCTTCGAGGAACTGCTCATCCAGTCGGTCTATGCCCTGCTGACTCGCGAGAATCTGCTCGTCTTCAGCCCGGCCGGTACGGCCAAGACGCTGTGCGCCAGCCTGATCTTCGGCCGGATTCGCGGGGCCCGGGTATTCGACACGCAGATGTCCAAGGGCACCCTCGCCGACGAACTGTTCGGCTCGGTCGATACGGAACAGCTCAAGAAGGGGCGCATTCTCCACAATACGACGGGCACGCTCGTCGACGCCGACTTCGCCTTCATCGACGAACTGTTTGACGCCAACGACATGGTGCTGCGAGCGCTGCTGGGCATCTTCAACGAACGCGTCTTCAAGAAGGGAACCCAGCTCGAACAGGCCAGGCTTCATACCGGGATCGCGGCGGCGAACTACCTGCGCGCCACCGACGTGACCGAGGCCGTTCTCGATCGCTTCCTGTTCCGCTCCTACATCTCGCCCGACTACAATCCGTTCACGCTGCTGGCCATCGACCAGGTCTTCGCCCGCCACTACGGCCGGGCCAGGGCCGCCGCTCTCGACGACCAGATCCCCCTGGAGCACGTGGGTTTTCTGGCCGACATCGTCCGCGGCCAGTTGCCCGACTACCCGATCGCCGTGCCGCCCCACGTGATGTTCCTCAAGAACATCCTCATGAACCGCTATCGCGAATTGGTCGACCAAGCCCAGGAAGGAACTCGCAAGCGAGCCCTGTACATCAGCCCGCGGACCTATGCCAAGTCGCGGATCGTGCTCAACGCCTCCGCGGTGCTTCGCGGGCGGATGGCAGTCACCACCGAGGATCTCTCCCAGCTTCGCTACGCGATCACCACAATCGGCGGCCAGCCCGAACAGGCCGAGTGCTTCGACAAGGCGCTCAAAGAAACGTTGCTCAAGATCCGCGGCGACGACCTGGAGGCGATCGACCAGTTGGCCGAGACTCACGAACTGACCGAGCAGATCATGGCACGTGTCCGCGACGGCGAGTCGGTGCCCTGCACGCGCTTCCTGCAACGCATCCTCAAGCTGTTCGGGCTGGTCAGCGAAGGCGACGTCACCTTCGATCACGTGCGGCGATTCGTCGACAAGCTCCAGCCGAGAGACGATCGCGTCAAAGCCCTCAAGTTGGGCCTCGAGCAGCGAATCCAGCAGCTCACCCGCCGCGTCGATCTGGGCAAGTCCAGCGTGCTCAGCTAGGGGTAGTTTCACCTCTTGTAGGACAGGTTTGTAACCTGTCGGGACAGGATACAATCCTGTCCTACATCTGAACCATGCTCACCACTCCCGCTCCAAACCGCTCCAAGACCGCCTGCGAGGGTCTCGACCTCGTGCGCTATCTTGCGCTGTTCGATCTGGATTTGGGGGAGGTGAACCCGGAACAGGTGAGCATGTTCATCGCCGCCCGGGCGGCGGCCGAGTACGTCGACGATCTGGCCATCCCGATCGCCACCCGTCCCAAGCCCGATGAGGAATCGACGCTTCGCGAAATTGAGACGGAACTTCCCATGGCGCTAACCGGCTACGTGAGCGATCCGGTTGGGGGAGAACTTCCTTCAAACGACATGGACGTGACCACGATCCAGAGCACCGAACAACTGGCGAGGATCTTTCCGACGCAGTGGCTGCTCGAAGACGTCTGCCCCGACGCGTTCTACGCCAAGGTCGCCCAGCGTGAACTGCTCATGCCCGAGTGGCAACGTCCCACGCAGAAGCCCGAGGATTCCTACGACGAGTCGCCCGACCACGAGCGGATCGAAGACCGGGTCCTTGCCGACACGCCCAAGCAGCACGCCTACCTGCTCCTCGATACGTCGCGGACCATGAGCGACCACGATCGCCGGGGGCCGGTCGCCCGGGGACTCGCCCTGGCGTTCCTGCTCAAGGGCTATCAGCAACGATCGCAGTTGAACTTCCGCCCCTTTGCCGATCAGGCGGCCGACCTTTCCAGCGGGACCTCGCGCGACGAGTTTCGCAACATCGTCCGCCGCGTGATCGATATCTCCAACGGCGGGCAAACCCGCATCCAACAGGCCCTGGAACAGGCGGTTCTTGATGTCCGCAAGGCAGGCCCGTGCCTGCGGGCAGACGTCATGCTGATCAGCGACGGCATCTCGCGGCTCACCGGGAATCCCTTCCGCGGCGAGCATCTGCACACGTTTCTGGTCGGCGATCTCATGGCCGAGGACGAATCGACCGGCATTATCCGGACGCTGCGAGACTGGAGCCGCACCTTTCGCCGCGTGTGGAAGAGCCGGTTTCAGGAGATCCTCGCGCCCACGATCGCCGACGTTCAGGCGGCCAACCGGCAGCTTCTCGCCCAAGCCAAGGCGGCGACGGACGAGGACGCCGCCCGGCTTCATCAGATGATCGAGAACGTGAAACACTTGGCCGCCGAACTGAAGCGAGCGGCGGGCAAGAAGGCGCCGGTTCCACCGGAACTCCAGGCCATCGAACGTGAACTGGCCGCAAACGAAAAACAACTGCCGCCCCCACCCGCTTCCCCAATGCCGGCCGACGCCGTTCAGAACAGCAATTCCCGTGTCGCGATGGAGTCTTCGCTCACTTCCGGCACGGCCCTGGCCCCCGCCGGCCAGTCGCTCGGGCTCTGGAAGCTGCTCCGGCACTTTGTAGCCCGGGTCTGGCAAATGACGATCGGTCGAGTTGCGTGGGTCTGGCGACGGCCTTGAGTGGGCAACCTCGCCATCGCAACCCGACTCGTCAGCGAGCAACCCGACTCGTCAGCGAGGCAAGACGATAGCCTCCTCGCTCACGCTTCAGCCTCCTCGCTCACGCTTCAGCCTCCTCGCTCACGCTTCAGCCTCCTCGCTCACGCTTCGGGTTACGAAGATGCGACAGCCGTTGGCGAGGCCACGATCACGGCCCACGCTCACATCGCTCCACCGCATCATTCCACCATTCCACCGTTCCGCCATTCCATCCCCCCCGAACTTACGTTGTCTCGCTGCGAGGATGTTGCTAGAAGACAACGCGTCGCTTCTGCCCTTAGGTGTTTTTCGGGAGATGCAAACCGGTTTTGTGGCCGCGGTTCGGCTGCACTTCTATTCCCGCACTCCCCCCTTCGACAGATGCTATATTTGGCGTATGAGATCGGTCTGCCTGTTCCGGCAGGCCACTGGCCGCGACCGTGGCCGCTCGTCCCAAAAAAATCCAACGCCGATCAAGCCTTTTCTCCCGGCGTTGGACGGAACAGGCAGGAACAAGAGGATGCTCCGATGACCGATGCCACCGACTCCACCTGTGTACTCGAGACGCCCGACGTCGTCGTGCGCGATCAACGGCAATGGAACCGATTCAAACCCGAGCAGACGGCCTCCTTCCTGCTGATCGATGGGGAACGGATTGCCGCCGAGATCGTCGACGAATCATTCGACGGGGTGGGGATTGCCATCAAGCGATTGTTCCCCGTTGAGGCCGACGAGCAAGTCGAGTTGATTTACCACGGATTGCCGATTCGCGGCGTGGTCTGCTCGGTGACGCACCAGGGGAGCCAGACGAGGCTCGGGATCCGGTGGATCGAGCGGCGGCGCCGGACCATCGACGGCCGCCGTCCACGGTGCCGGACCGAGTCGGATTATTTCCTTTTCGCCGGCCTGCCGACGGCCTGCCGCATCGTCGATCAGGCGGGCAACCATCTGACGGCCCGTTTGCCCGACCGCACGGAGATTGAACTCCGTCCCGAAGACGTCCGCACCGTGACCCGCTTCCAACGCCTGGCGGATTTGCAGGAAGACGGCGAGCAACTGCGGTTGCTGACGGCCGTCTACCAGCTCGGCGCGATCTTGTCGCCCGAGGACGCCCTGCGCGAGGTGCTGAATCTCGAATTCGCGCCGTCGTGGGATAGTTGATATCTTCAGAGGTCGGGGCGACCTGTTGCGCGAAGAACTGACCGCCAATTCCGCTGGTGGATCATGATGACGGTGCCCCCTCTGGAAGATTGAGAGAATGCCCCTGATCCTGCCTCCTCGGGTGTGCGCCACCTGTGCAGGTTGGGTGCCGCGCCGTCGAGGGCCTGCGCTGCCCTTCTCTCGGGGGAAAGCTCCGCGGTCTAGTCACGGCAAGTCTGGTGGCCCACCGACCTCTCCCCTCTGCCGGACTGTTGTTCTTCCCGTTGAAAAAGACAATCTGGGAGGACAAAATGGAGTTTTCCGATTCCCGAGTCCTCGCCTTGCCCAACTCATGCCGGGCAGGGGCTCGGATCCCGACTCCCAACCTGGACTGATGAAAAAGGGGACAGGCACCGCAACGGATCGTGTGCGGTCTGCCGCGAGGCAACAAGATGTTGCGGAGCCAGTCCCCATTTTCATCAGCCGACTCCCATTCTGCCCGAGGATCGCGATGTCTCACCTTTCCGGAACCCTGCAACGCCTCGTTCTAGCCATTCTGGCCATCGGTATGATCTGTCCTGCCGGGACCCTGGGCGCTGACCCGGCAGTCGAGCCGGACGAGGACTATACCCTCCTCGGCGAGTTCAGCGGGCCGATCTCGTTGGAGCCGAACAAGTACGAACCGTTGGCGCTGCAAGTGCGTCCCATCGGCGGCGGGAATTTCGAGGCGATCCAATACGAAGGGGGACTGCCCGGCGAGAAGACCTTCCAAGGCAAGCCGATCTCGTTCATCGGTCGCCGCTCGGGAGACTTTCTGGTACTTTCCGGAGGTCCGTGGGTCCTGATTGTGGAGAAGGACCACTGCCTGATCCTCGATCGGACCGGCCAGAAGATCGGCCGGCTCGAACGGGTCAAACGAGTCAGTCCCACCATGGGCGCCCAGCCTCCCAAAGATGCCATCGTTCTCTTCGACGGCAGCGGCACGGATCAATTCACCATCGGCGAGATGACCCCGGAAGGTTTGCTCATGGAAGGGGCCGACATCAGGCCCATGTTCCAGGACTTCAATCTCCATCTCGAGTTTCTCCTGCCTTACATGCCCGGTTCGCTCGATCAGGCCCGGGCGAACAGCGGCGTCTATCTACAAAGCCGGTACGAAGTCCAGGTGCTCGACTCATTTGCTTCGGAACCCGTTTTCAACGGCTGCGGGTCGATCTACCGCTTTCGCCAGCCGGATCTGAACATGTGCCTGCCGCCGCTGGAGTGGCAAACCTACGACATCGCTTTCACCGCTCCCCGCTGGGCCGCCGACGGCAGCAAGATCCGCAACGCCCACGTGACGGTCTGGCTCAACGGCGTCAAGGTCCAGAACGACGTGGAAATCCCCGACAAAACGGGCCATGGTGAAGCCGAAGAACCTGTGCTGTTGCCCACCCGCATTCAGAATCACGGCAACCCCGTCCGCTACCGCAATATCTGGGTGATCGATCGCGGACTCTCGGCTAATGTGAAATTCCCCATCTACCCGCCCAAGCCCGAACCGAAACCCGAGCCCAAACCTGAACCCAAGCCCGAACCCAAGCCCGAACCCAAGCCCGAACCCAAGCCCGAACCCAAGCCGGCCCCGAAACCTGAACCCAAGGCCGACGAGGCGAAACCTGTGGTGAAGCCCGAAGCCAAACCGGCGCCGAAACCCGAGCCCAAGGCCGAGGCCAAGCCGGCTTCCAAGCCGGAAGCGAAGCCGGAAGCCAAGCCGGAAGCGAAGCCGGAAGCGAAGCCGGAAGCGAAGCCGGAGGCCAAGCCGGAAGCGAAGCCGGAGGCCAAGCCCGAGCCGAAGGCCGAATCGAAGCCGGCTCCCAAGTCTGAGGCCAAACCTGAACCGAAGCCGGAAGCCAAACCCGACGCGAAACCGGAATCGAAGCCGGAAACCAAGCCGGCCCCGGCCCCCGAACCCAAAGCGGAGAAATCCGAGGGCAAATAGGGCTGGAGGGGTGCTGTTACGGGCAGTTGTGTTTGCCTGAATTGCCAGTATGACCTTCTTGCAGCGGTCTGTCGGTTTCCGGCTGCTTCGGTGGGTCAAGATTCTGCCTTGACAATAACCGCAGAATTGCGACAATCCGGCCCGCCGCAGAGTGAGGGGGTGTCAGGGAGACACCGAAGGCGAGGGATGTTGGAAAGGACACCGCATCCGTCGCATCTGGGGCTCATGTGAAGATCCGGTTCCCAATCCGATCTTCCCGGCATGGAGGCCAAGCGTCATGCAGGTTCGTCCCAGCGAGGGACAATTCGTTCGGCTAGGCGAGGTGCTGCCCGAGATCGACACGGCAGATGCCGGCGCCGTCACCTTCGACGCCGTCGAGCGCGATTCGCGCCGCGTCCAGCCGGGCGATCTCTTCGTGGCCATGGCAGGCCCCGACCACGACGGGCTGGAATTCGCCGACGAGGCGATCCATCGCGGATGCGCCGCCGTCGTCGCCGATCGCCGCCCCCGGACTCCTCTGGCGGCGCCCCTGGTCCTCGTGCCCGACGCTCGCCAGGCCTACGGGCAGCTTTGCCATGCCGTCGCGGGATACCCCAGCCGCCAGTTGAAGGTCATCGGCGTCACCGGAACGAATGGCAAGACGACGACCTCCTGCCTGATCGCCAGCATCCTCAATGCGGCCGGGTTTCCCACGGGACTCATCGGCACGCTGGGCGTTTTCGACGGCGAAGAATTCGGACCCTCCGGCCTGACCACGCCGCCGGCCGACGAATTGGCCCGCTGGCTGGCTCGCATGGCGATCAACGGGTGCACCCATGCCGTGATGGAGGTTTCCAGCCACGCGCTCGACCAGAATCGCACGGCCGGGGTCGAACTCGACGCCGCCTGCGTCACGAACGTTCGCCGCGACCACCTCGACTACCACCCCTCGATCGAAGCCTACCGGCGGGCAAAATCGCAGATCTTCCGCTTGCTCGCGGGCGAAGGCTTCGCCGTGCTCAACGTCGACGATCCTACCGCCGCCGGCTATCTGACCGAGTTGACCAGCCCCGTGCTCACGGTCGGCATGCAAGCCGCCGCCGAACTCACGGCCATTGAGATCGAACGATTCGTGAGCGAGCATACGTTCCTGCTCACGGCCGGCAGCGAGACGATCCCGGTGCGCACGAAGATGATCGGCACCCATCACGTCTACAACTGCCTGGTGGCCGCCGCCGTGGGCCTGGCCTACGGGATCGACCTGCCCACGATCGTCCGCGGGCTGGAGAATCTCGATCACGTACCCGGCCGGCTGGAGCGCATCGAGTGCGGCCAGCCTTTCAGCGTGTTCGTCGATTTCGCCCATACGCCCGACGCCCTCGCCGGCGTGTTGAGCACCCTCCGCGAAGTCGTCCGGGGACGCATCCTCTGCGTCTTCGGGGCGGGCGGAAATCGCGACCAGGAAAAACGCCCCCTTATGGGCCGAGCCGTGGAACAAGCGGCCGACGTGGCCGTGCTCACCAACGACAATCCCCGAAACGAACCGGCTGAACAAATCGTCCGCGACCTCCTCGACGGTTTCCATCAGCCCTGCGGGGCCCGCGTCATGCTCGACCGGGCCCAGGCGATCGGCTGGACATTGGCACAGGCCCGGCCGGGCGATTGCGTCGTCATCGCCGGAAAGGGGCACGAGAACTACCAGATTATCGGCGATCGCCGGATTCCGTTCGACGATCGCGACGTGGCCAAGGCCTGGCTTTACGAACACCAACCCTGCTCACCAGCCAATCTCCAATAACGTAGCCGACACCCAAGCGGCGGGCACTCTTCGAGTGCCGTCCGCAGAAACTCCTGTCATCAAATCACCCGTGCAGCGACAACAGGCTGAAGCCTGGACTCCAACACCTATGGCAAACCTCAGCGACCTTCAGAATGCCGTCGGCGGCGCCCGCCTTGTCAAGTGCGGCGACTCCTTCGACGGCGATGCGCCCCTGGGCCGCGTGGTGATCGACAGTCGCCAGGTGGAACCGGGCGACGTCTTTTGGGGTCTGAGAGGAGACCGCTCGGACGGTTCCGATTATGCCGAGGAGGCCTTCGCACGAGGCGCGGCCGGCGCGGTGGTGAGCAGACCTGTACGAGCCCCCGGGGGCTGTTGGACTCTGGTCGTTGAGGATACCTTGCACGCCCTGCATGCATGGGCCGCCTGGCATCGCCGGCGATTCAGCGGCGCCGTGATCGGCGTCACCGGCAGCGTTGGAAAGACGACCTGCCGGCAGATGATCCAGACTATTCTGAGCAGCAAATATTGCGGAACGTGCAGCCCGCGAAACTACAACAATCACATCGGCCTGCCCATGAGTATGCTCCAAATGGAGCCGGACCACAATTTCGCGGTGCTGGAGATGGGCGCCAGCGGTCCCGGCGAAATCGCCCGGCTGGCCGCACTCTGCCGCCCCACGATCGGAGTGATCACGCACGTGGGCGACGCCCACCTGGGCGGATTCGGCAGCCGCCGGCAGATTGCCGACGCCAAGGCCGAGTTGCTCGACGCCCTGCCGGCCGACGGTTACGCCGTGCTTGGAGAAGATCCCTGGCTCGTACGCCTGCGGGATCGTTCGGCGGCGTCCACCGTGATGGTCGGCCGCGGCAGAGATTGTGACCTGATTGCCAAAGAAGTGGTCTTGGGCCAGGGAACACTTTCGTATATTGTCCGCGATGTTTCGTTCGAGGTGCCCGTCTGGGGACGCCACCACCTGACGGCCGCCATGGCGGCCACGGCCGTGGGGCTCCGGCTCGGATGCACCTTGCAGGAAACGGCCGACGCCCTTCGCACCTTCCGCACCGTTCCCATGCGGTGCGAGGTCATCCAGGTGCGATCGGCAACCATCATCAACGATACCTACAACGCCAGCCCCACGTCGATGCTGGCGGCCCTGGAACTCGTCCGTGATTTCGATACGAGAGGACGACGGATCGTGGTCCTCGGCGATATGCAGGAGCTGGGAGATGAGGCGATCGCGATGCACCGGCAACTGGGCGGCCAGGCCGTCAGCCGATGCGGAGCCGACTTGCTGATCGCGTGCGGTGAATATGCCGCCTACGTGGTCGCCGGAGCAAGAGAGGCCGGACTGACCGCCGGCCGCTCCCTCGCATGCCGCCAACCCGAAGAAACACTATCCCATTTGGGACAGACCATCCTGCCCGGCGACGTCGTGCTCGTCAAAGGCTCGCGGGCCCTGGGGATGGAAAGAATCGTTCAAGCCATGCAAACCTACCCGCAACGCCGAGTTGCTTAAGCCGCAAGGCGACAATCAGTGTCCATAGCCGCGGGGCTTGCCCCGCGTTTGAAAAACGGAGAGGTAACAAAACACCACAAACCAATTTGAGCTCCATCGACCGTGTCGAGTTTGCGGGAACTTGACGCGACCCTCCCTCCTGGGGTAGGAGCAATTCCTTGTCGCACCTCGCGGTTTCTGGGTCAACCGCAGCGGCAAGTGCTTCTCGATGGAGCTTGGGACTGAGCACCGGGCGGCGCCTGCGGCGCCGACCCGGTCGCTCAGGGAAACACCACCAAGCTCGGGGGCCGCCGGCGGAAACGCCGAGCGGCCCGGCTTGTTTGGAGACTCCAACCATCACGAACCTCGAGAAAGCACGAAATCCGAATCTCGAAATACGAAACAAATCCCAAATCAGAAATCAGAATGACTCAAACTCGGCGGGATCTGATTCACAAGGTTCACTGACATCGCCGCACAACAAGTTCTGAACGTTCGTCCTTCCGGTTTTGAATTTGTTTCGTATTTGGTGCTTCGCATTTCGGATTTCCCTCCCCACCATGCTTCACTGGTTCCTTCACTCGATCGAATCCTGCGCAACCCTCGGCCAGCGGCCCGAGTGGATCGCGAGCGTTGAGAAGATCACCTTTCGCGGATCCCTGGCCGCCATGGTCAGCTTCGCCCTGGCAGTGCTTCTCGGTCCGCGGATTATCCGTTGGCTCGGAGAGCGGTTCCGCGAGCCGAACGTGAGCGATTCGGCCGAAATCCAGCGGCTCCACCGCGAAAAACACGCCACGCCGACGATGGGCGGGCTGTTCATCGTGGCCGGACTGGTGACCGGCCTGCTCGTCTTCGGCGACCTCGCCAATCGCTACCTCCAAGCGGCCCTGGTGGTCGCCCTCGGCCTCACCTGGTTGGGAGCGGCCGACGACTTGATGAAAATGCACGGCATCGGCCGCGGACTGTCCCCCCGGGCGAAACTCCTGGGCCAAACCGCCGTGGCAACCCTTGCTGCACTCCTCGTCTGGCAATACCAATCCAGTTCGGGGCAGGCCTTTCCCATGCATCTGCCCCTGCTCGGCAGTCTGCCCGACCTGGGATTCTGGTTCGTCCCTCTGGCCGTGCTGGTCATGGTCGGATCGTCCAACGCCGTCAACCTGACCGACGGACTCGACGGATTGGCGGGCGGATGTCTGATCTTCGCCACCGGGGCCATGGCCGTCGTGGCCTACGCCACCGGACACGTCGAATTGGCCGAATACCTCCACATCCCCCGCGTAGCCGGCGCCGACGAAATGCTCATTCTCTGCGGCGGCATGATCGGCGGACTGCTCGGTTTCCTCTGGTTCAACTGTCATCCAGCCCAGGTCTTCATGGGCGACACCGGCTCGCTTCCCCTGGGCGGCCTGCTCGGACTGGTGGCCGTCGTGGCCCGCCAGGAACTCCTGCTCGTGGTCGTCGGCGGCGTGTTCGTCGTGGAAGCCCTGAGCGTCATCCTCCAGGTCGGGTCCTACAAATGGCGGCGCCGGCGGATCTTCCTCTGCGCTCCCCTTCATCACCACTTCCAACTGAAAGGTTGGCCCGAGTCGCACGTGGTGGTTCGCTTCTGGATCGCCTCGGCCTTCTGTGCGATCCTCGGACTGGCCGCCTTGAAGCTCAACGTCACCGAACCCACCCGCCATCCCGCACCGTACCGCGCAACTGCCGAGAACACAGATCATAACGTAATCCTCCCATGACCCCGTCACCCAGCCAGCCAACGCACTTGCCCACCGTCGTCTTCTCAGGCGGCGGTACGGCAGGTCACCTCTTTCCGGGACTCGCGGTGGCACGCCGTCTTGCCGGCATGCTGCCGAAGCTGCGGATTGTGTTTGCCGGCGGGGGACGAGAGCAAGAGAAACGCCTGATCGAGGAGGCCGGCTTCCACTACCTGACCGTTCCCTGCCGGGCCCTTCCTCGCCGGCTTCGAGACGTCTTGCCGTTTGTCGCCATCAACTGGTCGGGCTACCGCGCCGCGCGGCGATTCCTGGCTCAGAACCCGGTCCGCGTGGTCGTCGGTTTGGGCGGCTACGCCAGCGTGCCCATGGCCCGGGCCGCCCTGCGGCGCCGCATTCCCCTGGTGCTCATGGAACAGAACGTCGTTCCCGGCCGAGCCAATCGCTGGCTGGCACGCCGGGCCGACGTGCTCTGCTCCGCCTTCGCCGAAGTGAAGCACTACCTGCCGCCCCATTGCCACTGGCGGGTGACCGGGAACCCGGTCCGCGACACCTTCCTGACGAACTCCCCGGCCGAATCTGCCGTGTCCACCGCCGGCCGGGCCTTCCATGGCGCCCATCGCCAATCGGGGCTCCGTCCGCCCTGGCCTCCCTTGCCGACGGAACTTGCCGCCCCGCCTGGCGACGTCGAACCGCCTCCCGTCCAACGGCCGCATCAACTTGTCGTTCTCGGCGGAAGCCGAGGCGCCCGCTGGCTCAATACGAATGTGCCCCTCGCCCTGGCCGCGATCAGCAAGCATTTTGCCGGCTGGCGGGTCGTTCATCAGACGGGGCACGACGACCACGAGGCGACCGCGGCCATCTACCGCCGCCTGAAGATCGATGCCGTGGTTCAGCCGTTCATTGCCGACGTGGCCAAGCTGCTGGCCGGGAGCGATGCGGCCATCTGCCGTGCCGGCGGCACGACCCTGGCCGAACTGGCTGCCTGCGGCGTGCCGGCCCTGCTCGTTCCCTATCCCCATGCGGCCGACGATCACCAGCGCAGGAACGCTGAGGTCTTTGCCGCGGCCGGCGCCTGCTTCCTGCTCGACGAACGTGAAGCGGAAGAGCACCCCGAACAGTCCTTGGCCGCCCTGCTCCTGCCGCTGGTCGGAAGCCGCTCGACTCGTGACGCCATGAGCGAGCGGATGCGAGCGCTGGCCCATCCCGACGCGGCGGCCGACATCGCCACGATGATCGGCAACATGCTGGGGGAGGAGCGACTTTCGCCCGCGTCGCCCAACCCCAAGCAGCAATCGGCGGCGTGAGGCGAGGTATTGGTGGGGTCCCGGGTGTCGGGCCGAGGCAACGATGACGTAAAATGCGCTGACTGGTCCGTAGGCAATGAACATCGGATGTCGCCGAGTAATCAGCTCTTGTAGCAGGATCCGAGGCGTCAGTCCGTGTCCGCCGCTGACGGTCGTCCTACGCCCGGACGCGACTGCCCCGCCGTCGGGCTAGCGGATAGAAGTGGGAAGCGTATAATTACGAGTTCGTGGGTTCAGCAGGACCGGCGATGAGTGGCGACGGCCGGTCGGATCGCGCCGACGGTCATTCGTTGGCTGGCAAAGTTACGAGAACGCCAACACGTACGGGAATCTTATGATTGAAAGACTGTACGTCCACAACTTCCGCTCTTTCGAGAACTTCACGCTCGAACTTGGCGGACGTCCCTCCGCGTTGATTCTTGGCAAGAATGGATCGGGGAAGTCGACTGTCTTGCACTGCTTGTCGCTGTTTCAGAGAATCTGCCGCGGTTCCAATCGTGTGGGCAGCCTCATCTCTATGAGTGACTTCACTCGGTATCGCACGGATCGACCCATGCGATTTGAGGTGGACCTGACACTGACGGGCCGGCGGTTCCGTTACGAGGTTTCGTTCGAATGGCCGCCGAACTTCAGATCGCCACGCATCCTCGATGAAAGCCTTTCGGTCGATGGGGTGTCCGTATTCACTCGCCAGCAAGCACAGGTCCAACTGGCGGGCGGAGCAACATTCGGAATTGACTGGCACGTCGTCGCGCTGCCGGTCGTCAACGAGCAACCCGGCGAACGGGCAATCCAAGACCTGAAGAGTTTCTTCGCGTCGATGGTTCTGATCGCGCCTGTTCCGGCGGCGATGACGGGGTTTGCCGAGGAGCCCTCAATCGAGTTGCAGTACGACGCTGCGAACTATGCGGCGTGCTTGGGCGCCTTGCTCCAGCAGAAGCCCGCCGCATATGGGGAGTTCGACTCTTACGTAAAGACGGTGATCCCTGATTTCTCGTCGATTGAAAATGTGCCGCGCGGTGAACGCGGCAGTCAGTTGATCGTCACATTTGAGCACAAGAGTTCGCGAGAAAACCTCTCGGTCGAGTTCAATGGCCTCGCCGACGGAGAGAAGTGCTTTTTCCTAAGTGCGTACATTATTGCGGCGAACAAGGTCGGCTGGCCGGTGTTCTGCATGTGGGACGAACCGGACAGTCATCTTTCGCTCTCGGAAGTCGGGCAATTCATTACGGCCTTGCGAAAGTTGACGAATCGGAGCGGCCAGTTCATTGCGACGACACACCACCCGGAGACAATCCGCAAGTTCTCCGACGAAACCACCTTGATACTGACACGCAAAGGGCATTTGGATCCCCCAATCGTTAGGCCTCTTGCCGATTTCAACTATAGCGGTGACTTGATCAACGCTCTGATTCGCGATGAGATCATCGGGTGACCATGAACAGGTACGCGCCTCACGTCTATGTAATTCCGGAAGACGATCGAGATCGGCAGATCGCGGACGGTTTCGTACTGCATCACCAAGTGAAGGACTCACGAATACAGGTCGTTCCACCCGCAGGGGGATGGTCCAAGGTGCTTGCGACGTTCGTGAAGGAATACGTCCCAAAGCTGCGCGATTTCAAGGACGCTCACGTGGTCATGCTGATCGACTTCGACGACCAGGTCGAGGGACGCAAAGAGCAGTTTGCGAAAGAGATACCGGCCGAGTTCCAAACTCGCGTGTTTGTGGTTGGGGCGAAACGCAATCCTGAGGCCCTGAAGAACGCACTCAAGATCGGCTTTGAGGAGATCGGCAGGTCTCTCGCCGATGATTGTGACACCGATAGCACGAGCTATTGGAGTCACGAAGAACTTCGGCACAACGACGTCGAGCGGCAACGCTTGGTTCAGGCTGTCAAGCCGTTTCTCTTCTAGCGTCCGGTGCATCCGCTTGGCTCCAGAATCGGTCTTTCGCTTGTCCCGATGGCAACAGGTCCCAGATTATGATCCAATGAGCTTTGGGGGCGGTCCTGGCGTGCACGCCCCGTTGGACGTCTGCCGCTCAATCAGGGGGGCTATGTCATGAAACCGTCTTGGCTGATTGCTACACTGGCAGTGCTGTTGATCGGGGCCCTTCGTGTGCCACAGGCGGAAGGTGGATGAGGCGTCAGTCGTTGTGCCCCGGGGCGGGGCACGTCATCTGCCTACGGGGCGAGTTCGATGCCCTATTATGCCGCTGCGAAGCGAATGGCCGCGGCGCGTGCGGCGGCGATGGCTCAGCAGGAGGTACTCTGGAAGAAGGCTCAAAGTGGGACCATTCGGTTGAACGCGGCGGAACACGCCTACACGAACGATAATATCTACCTCGCGGCCAAGTTGTACGCCTCGCTGGCCAGGTCACGGCCAAAGACGCCGGTGAACGACAAGGCACTTCAGCGTTTGCAGGCCTTGGCGGACGAGGCCCGGCAGAAGCTGACCGAGACGGACGAAGCCCTGGAACAGTGTGCCGGCAGGATGTCGGCTAGCGACTGGAGGTACGAGGATTCGTGGCCGGCCGACCTGCCCGCGAAGATCAACGACGCATTCCAGCAGTACGAGCAGATCGTCGACCAGTACGGTGCGGTACCCGCCGTGAGAAGCGAGTTGAAGTCGCACGTCGCCGCGCAGCGCCGGCATCGCTACTACTCCGCCGTGCTGAATGAACCCGAGGCAGAGACGCTCTTGCAGCTTGCCCGGCAGCACGAAGAGGAAGACCGCCTGTGCTGTGCCTTCTGGGTGTACGAAGACGCCTCCAAGCTAGCCCCGGCCCCGTCGGCCGAAGTGGCCGCGAAGCGTCTCGCGGAGATGAAGCGCGATCCCGAAATCGTTGCTGCCGCGGAGCGCTGCCGCAAACTGCAATGGTGCCACCGGCAGTACAACCACGCCGAGAAGCTCACCAAGGTCCGACCGGAAAAGGCGAGAGAGTACTATCAAGAGATTCTGGAAAACTCGCCCACCGACAGCGAGGTCCACAAGGCTGCTCGAAATCGACTAGCTGAAATGACCCGTTGAAGGAAGCGGGGAAGCTCCGCCGTGTCTGGGCTTCATCATTCGATGTGCTTCCTAGCGGACTGGGCGATGATCGTGCGAATAAGATTGTAGGCCGGGATGTGGACAAGGAATCGACGATGTGTCCTGAGCGGCGGTTGCGTACCGCACGTCCGAGCCGTATCAGAAACCAGGGCGTTGACACCGCTTTTTGGGATTTTGATTTGTAAGATGAGTTCTTGGGACACGACGACGGAAACGGTTGCTGGACTTAGGGAAACGGCGAACATGCCCCGAGTAGCGAAGGTTTTTCGGGCCGGTAGCAGGCGTGGTTTCGCGGTGCCGCAGACGGTCTGGCTGAATGGACCGTTGAGCGTTAGGCAGAAAAGGCCTTTCACGCAAAAAAGAGCGTGACAACTCAGTAACTGTTTGCGACAATGCCAGTTATGGCAGTCGGCTCCTTGCGCGTTGGCTGCAAATCTACGGTCTACAGGTGATAGGCAGGAACTTCTTATACACAAGTCCATCGGATAGAGGAATGGGTAGGATGGGCAGTTCCGCCAAGAGGCTTGCACTATTCCCCTTGATAGGCGCCTTCGGGTTCGGCACGTGTGCGCTGACGGTGCTCATCATGGCCCGGGAGTCAGTCGGGTCGGTGTTCGCTCTGAAGTTCCTAAGTGGGTCTATTGTGGCTGGTGTGCTCCTTGGAGGACTGGCAGCGATCTACGTCCACTGCGAACAACGGGAGCGACTGAAGGGGATCAGCAACGCCATTTGTTTCTCCTTCATACCGTTGGTTCTTGTCGCTTTGTGTGTTGGAGCACTCGCCGAACGGCCTTCGCCAGGGGACCGCGCGTTTCTGCTATCATTCACGGCCTGCGCCATTGGGTGGTGGCTGGTGATGCTTCTTGCGGGTATCGCCCAGAGCCGTGGCAGTCGGTGGGGTGGCTCAGTTCAATCCTTGCTGGTCACCGCGCCCATCGCAGTGGGCGCAGTCGCTGTTCTGTATTCCGCCGCCGCATCACCTCCTGCGCCTGACAGCATCTGGAGCAGATGGAACGGCGTTCGCTTGGTTGGCATAGTGATCCTCTTTCCGGTGTGCAGTCTTGGGCTCTTCTTCTCGCTGTTGGAACCAGGTTTGGTGATCCCGCTCGGAGCACTCGCTGCCGCCTTAATGGTCGGCGCTGCACTCGGTGAGTTGATCATGGGGTACTTTGGCTGGCCGGTCGCAGGAGCATTTGCAGGTGGCATAGTAGCCGTCGGTACATTGTTCTGGCGGTGTCCCAAGTAAGGACCCATTGATGACGCTGCCTGCGCGTTAGGCCGCAAATGTGCGGACTACAGGTGATGGGCAGAAACTGTCTATAAACAAGTTCGCCTGATCCAATGGCTTCTCAAATCGCTTACAAAGACCAAGAAGTTCCGACGAACAATATGCAGTTTTCAAGGTTGATCGACTTCGTAATTCAGGTCGGTCGCACGACTGCAAAAGGTTCCGCCGAGGAACGCTACGTCGACCGTATGAGTCAACTGCACGAGACGGAGTTCTGGCCAGGGCGAGGCATTCAGATCGAAGACGATTTCCCAGACATTGAAGAGCAAAAGTTTTGGGCCCGAGTGTTCCTTGATACGGCTCGCGAGATTTTTGATCGCCGAATCGGAATTCACGAGCATTCGTTCTGGCAAGCACAGTGCATTTGGCAGGCGTACGGGGCGGGGCAGCTTTTTGTGGCCGCAGTTCGAGATACTGACAGACGTTGGTTGCCTGACTCCCGCGATTACCATGAGTTCGACCTCGTAGTCAACAAACGCAGCACATAGAGCGGCGAACAAACGGATCAACGCGAGCCGGAATAGGCGGGGCTGGCTCGCTTCGCTCAGCAACGTCAACTCCCGGCCGCGTTATCCTGATCGTTCTGGCGGTGTCCCAAATAGCGACCCATTGTTGAACAGGTCACGGCGGTCACTTCGCCCCCTGGATCGGGTGGGCAATTCATCGGCAATTGACGCTGGTGCAGAAAGCGCTTGGCCAGAGGTTTCTGAATTGTGCCAGGGGAGGAACCTCTTTCTGCACTAACGGCCATTCGGCCGGAAAGCGCCAAGTGCTCCTGCCATTCTCCGCAAAGCGATCATCGAACTTGTTCGTCAAAACTCGATCAGCTACAAGGAATGCGGAATGATCCGGAAGACGGAAGCCGATCACGTCGGGTATCTCATCTTCACAACCGCTGCGATGTTCTGCGCGGTGACCGCATTCGCTTCCCCCAATACTTTGCATTCCGAACCGAATGTCGAGGTCGCATCGGCGTGGTGGCCCGAAATGGAGAACACCTGGGTTCCGATTGGCTGGAAGGATCACCCGCTACGTTTCAACGTCCTCTATAACGGGACGCTGATCGCCCAACCTGTTCGCTACCCCGCCCGCGGCCAAGGCGTTCAACTCACGTTTCTACTGTCGGGCGACGGGGAGCCTCCCGTGAGCGTCAGCACTCCACCTTACCAACTCCGTTCGCGCGATGGGGGGATAGGTGACCAGGGCTGGCGCAACAACGCCACACCCATTCTCTGGACGTGCCGGCGCCAGGACGGCGTCGTCCTTCGCCAGGGAGTATTCGCACACTTGAAAGGCGGCGGCCCCGTGAAAACCGGAGCCGAGCCACTCTTCGCCTGGATCCGGCTCTCTGTCGGGAATTCCCAGTCCACGGATGCGTTCGTGCTGATCCGAGTCAACCGGCCGCACATCGAGACCGCCATGGATCGGCACAAGAACCTCATTGCTGACCATTCCCTGCCGGCGCGTGTACCATACCGGCAAGAGCGTCCTGCCCGAGTCGAAGTGGCAGCCCCTGGCGCCCGGCGACACCACGTTCGCCGAGATCGCGGGCCGGCACGGGGTCACCAGCGGCTTCATTGTCGACACCTACCACCATTTCAAGCCCGACTACAATTTCCATCGAGGCTTCGACTCCTGGCAGTGGATTCGCTCCACGCGAAGAACGTCTTACAGGACTTCCCGGACGTAGCAAGCCAATTGCGGGGCAAACTGGAAAAGCACCTGGGGATCGAGATACCGCCATTGCAGGTGTGAGCCGGACTTCGGGGCACTTTGCAGCTTCCACGGCAGGCTCTAGAATCAAGTCTCGGCCCCGCGAAACTCGTTCCATCTGCTTATCGAGGCGATCGATCCTTGACGACTCCCATGATCCTCCGATGGTTGCCTTGCAGCCTCTTGTTGATGGGCTCACTCAGCGCGGCAGAGACCGCTGAGACGGGCCCGAACGATCCTGTCATCCGCTTTGACCCGGTTGTCCAGCAGATCGAAGGCTGGACAGTCCACGTCGACCCGGCCCTGATCGACGGCCAGTACGCCGAGACGGAGGGCCGTCGGGCACTCCAAATGCTGGGCAATCACCTGGAGCGGATCGCAATCCTGATGCCGCCCGCCCGGCTGGCCCAGATGCAGAAGCTCGAGATATGGATCGAACGAGAGCACCCCACGCTGAAGTCGATGCAGTATCATCCGAATATCGACTGGCTCAAGTCGCACGGGCACGATCCGCGGCTGGCGAAGAAGGTCCATATTCCGCGAGCCGGCGCCCTGCTCGACCGGCAGCAGATGTTCAAGCATCCCATGGTCGTTCTTCACGAGCTGGCCCATGCCTACCACGACCAGGTGCTTCGCTTCGACTATCCACCGATCGTCCAGGCGTACCGGGAAGCCAAAGAGGCCGGCCGCTACGAAAGGGTGCTGCTGTTCACCGGTGAGTACGTCCGCCACTACGCCTTGACGGACCACAAAGAGTATTTCGCCGAGGGTACCGAGGCCTACTTCTACCGCAACGACTTCTACCCGTTCGTCCGGGCGGAATTGAAGGAACACGATCCCAAGCTGCACACCCTTCTTGAAGAAATCTGGGGCCCGGCGAGGTAATCCGGCGCGGGAGCCCGTCGATGGAAGAGGAGTTGAACAGAGGCAACCGAGAAATCATCTCCGGTGCCTCTCTTGACTCCTGTACAGTCCGCCCCCCACGATATACTCCTATGAAGAACAGCAACTACAAGGGTATCGGCTGCGTCGTGTTGTTTGTGACGCCCTTCTTTGTCGTAGGGTGCGTCACCACCTTCCTTATCGGAAAACACATCGTCACGTCGCTCCAGATGCAGAGGTGGACGACGGTCGACGCGACGGTGCTCAGCGCTGGCGCCCACACCGTCGACAGCGGCGACGACGGCAAGAGCTGTCGGGTCTCGGCCAGATACACGTACGTTTTCGACGGGCAGGCGTATTCCGGTGATCGTGCCGGAATCACCGACCAGGTGGGCTTCGGTGGAACCTTGCGCAAGCGGGCCGCCCTGTTGCAGGAGGCCCAACGCGCCGGCCTGCCCGTTGGCTGCTACGTCAATCCCCGCAATCCTGCCGAAGCGGTGCTGTTCCCGGGCGTACAGTGGGATCACGTGTTCTTTTTGAGCATCTTCAGCCTGGTGTTCGGCGGAGTGGGAGTGGGCGGCTACGGCATGATGTGGTTCGGACGCCGCAAACTGCGGGAACGCGAAATGCTCGAATCGCAGTATCCCGGCGAGCCCTGGCGGTGGAGACCGGAGTGGGATCGCGGGGTGATCCCGGCCGGCTCGAAGGCCACCATGGTCGGCCTCTGGGCCGTTGCCGGATTCTGGAATGCAATCTCGGCGCCGGTGCCGTTTGCCATCGCCGAGGAGTGGCAGGGGGGCAACTCCCTGATGCTGTTGGCGCTGCTGTTTCCCCTGGTCGGAGCGGGGCTGCTGATCGCTGCCGTTCGGGCGACCCTGATCTGGCTCAAGTACGGGCGCACCGAGTTGGTGATGCGCAGCGTGCCGGGAGTCATTGGCGGCGAACTGATCGGCGCCGTTCGCATTCCCCAACCCGTCGACTTCGACGAGCGGGTGACGGTGAAGCTCAGTTGTATCAAGAAGGTCACTTCGGGGAGCGGAGACGACCGCTCCACCAGCGAACACGTGCTCTGGCAGAGCGAGCATCAGGTGGATCGCACCGACGTGCAGGTCACTCAGCAGACGCTCGTGCCGGTCGTGTTCCTGATCCCCTACACCTGCCGGCCGACGGATGAGGCGAGCGACGTTTCGTGGCGGCTGGAAGCGGCCGGGGCGACGCCGGGACTGGACTTCCAAGCCCGATTTGAGATCCCGGTCTTCCAGACGGCGGAAAGCCGCGAAGAGGTGACCGAACATTCGACGGTCGATCCGACCGTTCGCGCCGAAAGGATGAAAGAAGCCGCTCGTTCTTCCTTGGTCGGTGTCCGCGAACTGGGCATGGGCAGACTCGAATTGGACGTGCCGCCGGCCGCGGTTCGCTCCGTCGGCATGTTCCTTAGCCTGGCCGCTTTTACGATCTTCTGGACGGCCGTGTGTGTGGGCATGGTGATGTTCGACGTCCCAATCCTCTTCCCGATCGTGTTCGGCCTTCTCGACCTCCTCCTCTGGCTGATCTTGCTGCAGCTTCTCACCGGACGCACGCAAACCCGCATCGGCGCGGGCGAGATCGCCGTGTCGTCGCGATTCCTCTGTTTCTGGTCGCGGCGCACGATTCCGGCTGCGGATGTCCACCGGGTCGAGATCCCGGTCACCAGCCGCGCCCAGAGCGGTTCCAGGCAGTATCTGTACTACAGTGTGCGCGTTTTCTACGGCGGATCGGAAAAGGAGCGTCACTTCGACGTAGCCGACTCGATTGGGAACAAGGCGGAGGCGGAGTGGATCGCGGAGGCGGTCGAGAATGCGTTGCTGAACGGGTAGCGCAGATTATCCGTGGGTAGCACGCTCAGAGCGTAGCGATGGGCGTGGATGGTCAGGTCATCACGCCCATCGCTACGCTCTGAGCGTGCCACCCAATACACAGTGTCTCTGCTTGTTTGCCTGCAGCGTACTACGAGCGATCAACAGAGGTTTGTGAACAATCCGGGTTGGGAGGGTGGGAATGACGCGTTGCCGTTCAGCTACCTTCAGGGCGACGCAACGCTTCGGGAGCGACAATCGTCTCGCTCTGCCCCTCCGGCATTTCCGGCGGCTTGCCCTTTTCCATCGCCGGGTTCAGCCTCAGCGGCGTTCGATAGACGTAGATCGAGGTGGTCCGCCGGCTTTCGGAATCAACAAGATCGATGATCCGGTCGGGCTCGACGCCGTCGATCCAGAACGCGTGGGACACGATCCGGCAGCCGTCCTTCATCTGCTGAAGCTGGGGCAGCAGCTTGTTCATCATCCAGGGCAACAGATACATCATGGCCACGTCGGCCTGGCTCAAATCGACGGTGAACAGGTCTTGCTCGACGATCTGCACGCGATCGGCCACGTCGTGCAGAACGGCGTTCTCCTTCGCTTCCGCCACGCGCTGGGGGTCGATGTCAAACCCCACGCCGCGGCAGCCGCTCATCATCGCCGCGGTGATCACGATCCGCCCGTCGCCGCAGCCTAGATCGTAGACCAGGTCGCTCTCCTTGAGTTCGGCCGCCTCCACCATCTTCTCCACCGTCAGGTCCGGCGTCATGATGAAGGGCGCGTTGCGCCCCTGCCGCTCGGGAGGCGGCGAATACAAAGGCGCATCGGCGGCCCGATGGAGCAGATACCAGGCCGTCAGGCCCAGCGCCAGGCTGACGACCACGACGACTGCCAGCTTCACATTGAGCCGGCTCGACGGCACGACGACTCGAGAGGATTGCATTCATCGACTTTCTGGAAATGAGGTCCTGCCCTACCGTTTCAATAGACCCAATTCCACAAGAGCCGCCATTCCTCTTTTGGCGAAGTATCGATATCCGCTGCCCCGTCCGCTTCCCATCACGCTCCCCCCAGACGGCGACCCCTGTCCATCCCTCAAACCTGTCGTCTGCGCAAGAATCCTGACAGCCCAACCAGGCAGACCGTCGGTGGCCTTTTCGGCCGGAAAATCCTCGTGCCGCGCCGCTGGGGGCGCCTCCGTCGCCTTTGTCCGCGTCGCTCGGCCCAAGTATCCATCCTGCCGCAACTTAGACGCACTAGCGGCGCTTGTCGACAGTTTTTCCACGGGTGCCGGAGATGGGCAGCCGAACGAGGGGCGTGCTCGAAAACCGTGTGTTTCCCGGGAGAAACACGGATCTCTCGGCCATGCCAAGCGATCTTCGGGCCGACCGTTCCCACCACCGTTTGACCCGTGCTAGAATCCGTTTCCGCGCATGATTGCCCGGTTGCAGGTCATTGAAGACACAAGGATGAACCACCGTGGACGAACATTTTCCCGCAGAAGACCAGGCCGACGCCTCCGAAGAAGAGATCTACCAGGACGAGACGATCGATACCGAGACGTTAGAGGCCGACGACTCGGAATGGGACGGAGAAGCCGAAGTCGACGACGAGGTAGTCGATCAAGCGTCGGCCGAGTACCTGGGACGCTGGAACCGGCTGATCAGCACGACCAACTGGGAAAAAGGCCGCATTATCTCGGCCTGGCGTCAGGCGCTGATCGAGTCCGGCGTGCCCCAGCAGGCCTACTCCGACGAAGCCTGGGCTCGACGCGTGGGCAACGTCAGCGGGCAGCACGTGGGCCGTCTCCGCCGCGTCTATGACCGCTTCGGCGACGACTATCACAAGTACACCGGCCTGTTCTGGAGCCACTTCCAGGCCGTGCTCGATTGGGACGACGCCGAGATGTGGCTCGAAGGCGCCGCCCAGAACAGTTGGTCGGTGGCCCAGATGCGCGACCAGCGCTGGGAAGCCATCGGCGCACCGGCCGACAAGAAACCTCGCCCCGAGGACGTCGTCTCCGGCGAATTCGACGAAGACTCCCAGTCCTACGAAGACGACACCCCGTCAACCATCGACGGTTCCCTCGACGTGGTCCGCGACCTCGACGCCGAAGAGGACGAGGCCGACTCCGACGAGTTCGATCCGGCCGTCGACAGTCTGCCTTTCGACGCCGACACGCTTCCGGAATCCGGCACGGCCGACGGGCCGATGTCGTCCCCGGTTCGCCCCTTCGAGAATCTGCCCAAGCTGCCGGACGACCTCCAGGAGGCCGTCGAGTGCTTCAAGCTGGCGATCCTGGCACACAAGCTGACCGGTTGGGAAGACGTCTCCCGCGACGACGTCGTGGCCGCCCTGAACGCCCTCAAGCAACTCGCCCTCGCCCCCAGCGACTCCTGAGTCGCTGCGAGTGTGATTCTGCAGTTCACCACGTCATTCCCGCGAAGGCGGGAATGCAGTGCCGTTTGCCGACTGTCTGGATTCCCGCCTGCGCGGGAATGACGGATCGGAGGGCGGGAATGACGGACGGGGCGCACGATGGACTTCGCAAGGCTATCCTGGTCGGCCAACTCACGCCAGCAGACTCCGCAGCTTGCGAATCGCCTTGTACTTCTCGTCGCTTACCCGGGCCGATGGAAGATCGAGATCGGCGGCGATCTCGGACACAGAATGGCCGGCGATCCAGCGCCGCATGATCTCTCGCTGCCGCGCCGATAGACCGGCCTCGGGCGAGGAGAGGACCTGGAGAACGTCGCCCAGTCCGGGCTGGCCGCCGGGCTCGCCGTTGGCCGGCGCCTGGGCCAGCATCTCCGCCACCCCGTTGCCCGGCCGCGGCGCTCGCCGCCAGCGCTGGGCCACCCGCCAGATCGAACGATTCAATTCCCGCCGTTCGCTCGAACCGTGGTTTTCGATCGCCTCGATCCATCGATCTTGCGACACCCGGTCGAGCAGTTCGACGAACGTCTGCTGGGTACACTCTTCCCAGTCCTGCCGGTCGATGCGGGCGTTTCGCCAGCTTGCCCGGCAGTAGCGGTCGATCGACTCGATGGCCCGGCTCTCGCGGGCTTCGGCCGCCGCCACCGATCCGAGCGAAGTGGCGATAACCATGGCCGCATAGGCGGTGGCCGACATCCGTCGCGATAGCAAGGCTTTACCGTTCATGGGCTCAATTTGGTAAGTCGTTTTTCTGGCGTGTCATGGCCGCCCCCCCAACCAGGGAATCGTATGCCTTTTAGCAGGGCGAATCAACACCGGATGGAGCGGCGGCCCTCCCTGGGAATCGACAAGTATTCGCCCGAATCTCGCTGGTCTGGGAGATTTTTCCCGATTTTCTCGAAAACAACGTCTTTCGACGAGATCTCCCCGGCCGCCCGTCCGTCTTCTTGCGAACCCCGCAACCAGCTCCATCCGATCGAGGAGAACCATTCCATGTTGTGTTCGACTGACCTTTCCTGGAAGCGAGTCCCGAATCTGACCAATTCTCCCCACGACTATCCGAGCCCTCGAAACACGCTCTGCCGGCATCACTGCAGTCAAGGCGGTGCGAGCGCCCGTCCCATGGTGCGTTCCTTTCCTCGCAGCCGGAAGGTGCGCCGGCTGGGCTTGGGACGGCGCTGTCCGCACCGGCCATCCGCCCGCTCCCGTTGTCGCCGGCACACCGGCCCGTCCTGCCATCGCCGCTTGCCTCGCACCGGTCCTCGCGGTCCGCCCCCGAGTCATGTGGGAAACCGGCAGGATGGCTCGCACGTCACGCAATTGGAGGGCACAAAGGTCGCGCCCGGCAGAAGTGACCCACAGTGGGCGACTCCTGCCGGGTGTCGCCAGGGGAGCGTCAATAGGCTCTCAGGCAGAGGAATTGGGAAGGCAAAGGGATTGTCAAGGAGCGACTGTCGCCCGTGGGTTTTGCGACCATGTTGGATTTCGCGCCGTGTCGGCGTTTGTTGCAGAACGGTTCGGGCGCGGCACGCGGCGGCAAGTGTTGCCTCTGCCAGTTTTTACATCAGTGCCGGCATGCGCAAGTTGCGGCGACCCGGCGGGGGGTGTGTTGCATAAACCCGTCTGTTGAGGGGGCGATGGAAAGTAGCTTGGGTTTCCAGGGCCGAGTCCCCGAACCGCCACCGGTGCCGCTTCGCTCTCTCTGCGGTGATTCATGGCCACGGCATGCCGGGGGCGATCTTGTGCGTTTCTTGCACCGATCCTGGGCGGAAGGTGGTAGTGGCCGAGGTCACCTAACGTGTTGCACCCACACGGCCTGAATGCTAGAATCGGCGGCGCTGGTGGGGGCGGTATTATGCGTGATGTACCTTGATAGAGTTCCTGGGTTGTGCGATGAACATGGTTGCTTGGCTCGGTTGAGGCCATTTCAATGCGATTACGTTTGCTGATCGTTATCATTGCCACAGCGCTGGCCACCAGCGGCTGTTCGTTCGACGGGGAGCAAGACGGCCTCAACGAACCGTCGACAGAGCGCGTGTTCGGCGGCCCGTCGAAAGAGAAGGTTTTCGAGCCATATCAGGGAGAATGGACATTGGAAGGTCGCACATTCGACCCTCCAGTAGAAGGCGCCAAGATATCCGGCGGCCCGGACATATCCATTACCGGGCACATTGTCCGATTTGGATCGGGCATGCTCGTCAGTGAACTGCGTTTGTGCCAGACTCGTGTGACTGAGGATGGCATTGAATGCGAAGCGTGGCATCACGAAGACATCCACGACCCCGGAGACATGCAGCGAGCCGACTGCAGACTGCGGATGAATGGCGACAAGCTCGAGTTGCATTGGCGTGTTGTCGAGTCTGGCGATTTCTCGGATGATCCGATCATCGCGTCTTCCGAGTATGTGCCTCCGGATCGTCAATGCAATGCTGACACCTTGACGTGGTGGATTGAAACGTACGCCCGCAAATCTGGCAAATAACGATGTCGTCAACCGGCGGACCTATTCACGCGGCGACTGAACTCAGAGTCTTGCATTTGTGCCCGGTTGCGGCGAACGTTATCCATTAACAGACAGGGGGCCATCCGAACATGCCTTTCTGGAAGCGTAAACCCAAAGAACCCGGCCCTCCGTTACACGGTCCTGATTTTTCGGGCGTCGATTCACACGACAAGGCGTTCCACGCGAGCAGGCCGGAAGACGCTCACGGCAAATGGACGTTCGGTAAGCGCGCCGCGTGAACCTGGACGTGATATTCGGTACATGCTCGACATACTTCGGGAATTGCGACTTCTCCTCTCCCTCCACGGCCACCGTGGACAGGAGAACGTCGTCGCACAACTCATTGAGCTGTGGCAATTTGACCGGGACGGTTTTTTCAAGTTGGTTAAGAGTGCCGAAGTTTGGGGCGGCGCTGGGGCTGTTTGGGAGGTTGGCGATCTCGGCTCGGACACTGTGCCGTTCCGGTACGCGATCATTCGCCTCGCCGAGGCAATGGAACGTGAGCAACTCGGTAGCAACCGTAGCCGAGAGATCGCGGATATCTTTCGCGATTGGAACAAGAGGGGCGTATAACGGCCGCGTCGGCCCAGCTGCTCAACTGGAGCCCTGGAAAACGCAGATTCTGGATTCTGATTATTTCGGGCAGCGCCACGGTTACCGCCCTGGTTGTTTGGCCCATGAACACCAACCCCATGTATGGAGACACAAATGCGCCACAACCGAGAACGCGTCCTTGTTGCTTTTTTGGTGCTTTTTGCCGTATTCACCGCTGCGTTCGCTGGCTCTCCCGAACGCAACGCCGGTAGCAACTCCTACTACTTGTACACTAGGGCGCTCACCACAACCGATGACGGTGTTGTCGCAGTCCCGTCGCGATTCAGATGGAGCGTAGAGACAAGCTGGAGTGGAATGGATGCTCAGGGCCGAGATCTACCCGATACGCGCGTCATGCTGCGTCTGTACGATCCCGAACATAACTTCACCGCAGTGACCGCTCAAATGGATCTGGAAACGGCCGAGAAGCTCCAGCGTGAACTCGCGGATATTATCGCAAAGAAACGCCAGAACGCCGACTATCAGCATCGCCCACAACTCTACGATGCCAGTCTGATTCCTACTGGGCGAATCACGGGCATCGATAGCAACGGCAAAGCGATCGTTGAGCTGGAGCGAAAGAAGGCCAGATAACCCGGGTACAGCCATTCCCGTCGCGTGATCGCAGCCGCTGCATACCCCACCGCCATGCCCGATCCCAAAGACCTCAAACTCGGCGACAAGGTCAGATTCATTTCCCGGCCGGATGAATGGTCGCAGCCGGATTACTGTATCGATTCTGACGACATCGTGTTCATGGATCGGCTCATCGTCCGCGGCTATCCGGCTCGTGTCTGTCGGATTGACGAACACGGCAATCCGTGGATCCAGGTTCGGCTCAAGTCAGACTTTGAATATGAGCACGATACTTGGTCGATCATGGAATCTTCTGGCTGGATCAAGGTTGTGCCCAGGAAGGCGTCGAAGTAGATGGCCGTGCAGAATCCCGGCCTGGATGAGTGCGGATTTCGTCCGCTCGAACTGTCGGAGGACGGACAGGCAATCATCGACGTGTCGGCCTCCGGGCGTTGCGGCGCGTGGGGGACTGCCCGCACCTGCGATCATCCCAAGTTCCTGGTGGTTGAATATCGACTTCAAACCCTGGGCCGATGTTGATACAATCTCCAATAGCGCCCAGATGGCACTGCGATGTTTCTGACGTCCCGCGGTTTAGTTTGGCGACGTTTCCTTCCCCATTGCTCCGCGAGGAAGAAATGAAACGCTGTTCGTTGTGGCTGCCACCTGGAAACGATTGATACGAGGAGAATCCCATGTCCTCTGAAATACCGCTTGACACCATGTCGGTTGCCGAAAAGGTCCGCTTGCTGGAGACCGTGTGGGATAGCCTTTGTGCCAACTCAGGTGACGTGCGGTCGCCCGAGTGGCACCGCGAAGTGCTTGAGATGCGAAAACGACGTCTGGAAGAGGGCCGCGCGACGGTGTCTCCGTGGGTCGAAGCAAAGGCTCGACTGTTGGACCTGGGACGATGATCGTCGATATTTCATCCGATGCTGAGGAAGACCAACGTAAAGAGGCAACCCGCGAAGTCGCGCAACCAACACGACGGCGTGGATATTGCGCCTGTTCTTTGGAAACTCGCCCGCTTCAACCGTGGAAACTCCACGCGACTCGTAGAGAATTCCCCTCTTCTGCCCCAAAAGGGTTCAACGAAATACCGGCAAAGTTGGGAATGTTGGGAAAGTTCACTCCGGAGTGGCTGCACCAGAGGGCCATGGCACGGAGTGTGCATGGACTGGTGGACTTCTTCATCCGCCGGCCTCACGGGCCGGTCAACCCCGCGCACGTTGCCAGGCGCCGCTCGATCTCGGCGATCATTGCCTGGTAGCGCTCGCCGCCCGCGCCGCCGTATTCGGATTGCAGCTCGGCGTCGGGGATGCCTTCGGGCAGATCGGCCGCCTCGGGGAAGATCAGGGCCAGGTCGAAGCCGCCGGCAAGACGGTCCTGCATCTTCAGAGCCGCCTGGCGGTCGCGAGTGGCGGCCAGGGCGAAAGTGGTTCCGACCCGGTCGGCCAGCAGATCGGAGAAAGAGAATCCGCTGCCCCCCTCGGCGGAATCGGACTCTTCCTTGAACAGTCCGGCCTGATCGGTGAGCTTCTCGTTGGAGACGAGGGCCAGGGCGGCACTGACGAAGTAATGGCGGCACCAATCGTTGCGACCCCGCAAGGTGACGTTGCGCAGATAGCGCCGGGCTAACCGCCGCGAATCGGGATCGGTGACCGGACCGACCAGATTTTCCACGCGGTGGTGCCCGAGCAGAATCGCCAGGGCCAGCACGGCCGCCCGGTTCTCCAGGGCCGGGTCGTTCTGGCTGGAACGTTCCTTCGCCAGTTGGAACGCGGTCGCTATGAGCCGTTCGAACCGCTCGTCCTTCGGCATCTCCTCCGACTGGCGAACCAGGTGCTGATAGTAGCCTCGGGTCCTGGCCGTGACCTTGGAGTCGCGACCCAGCCGCGCCATGAGCGACGGCACAATGTCGCTTACCACCCCGCGCGACACAAGGACGGCCTCAGCCGAGCCGGGCTTGACACGAAGCGAACCGACGGCGTTCAGGAGCCGGTTCAAATCGGCATCCTGGAACGCGATCGCCCGGGCCTGGCGCACCCCGGCACCGAGAACGAAGGAAGGGATCGCCGTTCTTCCCACGCGGCAACTCTGCCAGCGGATATCCAACTCGCCGCCTTCGATAGCCACGTGCCACTCGACGTGGGCGTTCACATAGCGGCTGGGAGGATCGGCCTTGCTGACGGGGATCGAGAGATCGGCGAGCACGAGGTTCTCTTGCAGCCGCACTCGCCCCTTGGCCTCGGGCAGCACCTGGGCAATCGCCATGGTGAGCATGGCGTTGGCGTCGTCTTCCGAAAGTCGGAGAAGTCGCGATCCGTCGCTCAGAACAGGCAGTTCCTTGAGAATCTCGGTGAGCCGACGTTTCTCAGCCGGCGTCACGCGAGCAGGTTGGAAGGCAAACGGCTCCGTCTCGATCATCAGAAAGGCGACGGCCGCCACGGCCGTCACCGGCAGAAGGGCCAGCAGAGCGAAGGTGGGCAGCAATCGCAGCAGCGCCCAGGGGCCTCGCCAGGCGGTCCGCCCGATCCAGATCCCGATCAGGTAGGCGCCGAGAGAGAGCGTGGCGGAAATCGAGCCGGGAAGCCGTCCGGTCTCGGTCAGGGCAAGCAGAACCGTTAGCCCGACCCCCGGCAGCAACCACAGGAAGGCTCGTCCCAGCCAAGCGGCCCAGCGGCGAGGCCGGTCGTCGCCGGCCAGGGCCACCGCCACGAGAAAGCCGAGCAGGCCGAAGCAGAGGCCCGTCTTGACGGTCATCGAGGCCAGATCGAGCGCCCACTCCCGAATTCGCACCAGGTCGGCAAGCTGCATTCCCGGTTCGCCGGCCGACAGTTGATGGCGAATCTGGGCTCGCTGGAGCAAGAGCACGCCATACCCGACCAGCGCGATCCAGGCCGACGCGTGGATCAACCGGATCCACCGTCTGCCGGGCCGGGAAGGAGCGGGCGTGGTTTCAGGATCACCGGTCGGCTGCGTTTCGACGTCCGTCATAGTATGAATTCAGGCATGGGCTGCTACCGACTGGCGTAAGTCCGCCCCAGATGTTCGACGATCGCTTTCTTCAGTTCCAGCGGATCGATCTGGTCGACCTTGCGGTAGATCACCTTTCCACCCGGTGCCACGAGGATCGTGTACGGCACCGGCCCGGGCCATTCGGGGTCGAGGGCCTCCGCGAGTTTGTCCTTGTTGTCGCCGGTGAAGAGATAGTTCGTCGACGAGACGTGGCACTCCTTGAGCGTCTTCAGCGCCAGGTCGCGCCGATCCGGCCCGTCCAGGCTGATCGTGATCATCTCGAACCGCCGCTTGCGATACATGCGGTTCATGGTGACCAGTTCTTCCAGTTCGCCGACGCACGGCCCGCACCAGGTGGCCCAGACGTTGATCAGCCGGAGCTTGTCGGTCTTGTTCTCGGCCAGGGCCTTGACGCCGGCCTCGTCGATCGTTTCGATCGAGACGGGTTCGGCGTCCCACTTCTTGAGCGAGTCGACGGCGCTTTGACGTTTGTCGGACCACTTGGTCGAGCAGCCGAAGACGCGGGTCTTCTCCACGGGAACCGGTTTGCCGGCCAGCAGGGCGTCGATGGCATTGCGTGCGTCGTGCGACTGGACCTCGCGGATGTCGGAGTCGTCGACTCGCCCCACGTAGCGGAGTTTTCGATCGGCGTCGAAGATGAACACGTGCGGGGTGGCCATTACGCCGTAGGCCGCCGATACCTTCTGGTTCTCGCCGTCGTACAGGTAGGGGAAGGGAAACTTCTTGTCCTTCGCCCGGAACTTCATGTCCTCCAGCGAGTCGCCCACGTCGGTATAGCCCAATTCATCGAGGCGGACCGCCTTGGCGTCGTTGGGCGAAATGGCCACCAGGGCCACGCCGCGATCCTGGTAGTCGTCATGGATCTTGATGATGCGATCTTCGTAGGCCTGGGCCGTCGGGCAGTGATTGCAGGTGAACACGACGACCAGCACTTTGGCGTCGGCAAAGTCCTTCAGCGAGCGGGTCTTGCCGTCGACCCCGGGGAGGGTGAAATCGGGCGCCGCCTGGCCGATCTCCAGAGTCTTCATCCCTTCGGGAGCGGCCCACGAATCGCCGCACGCGCAGAGCAGAGCGAGACAAGTGATCGCGATTGCCAGCCTCGACATAAGAATTACTCCTTTTAGTATCCATTCAGCCATCTGAAGTAGCAGGACTGGCGGTCGGAAGGCGGACAACGTGGGTTGAATTGGGAGAGCGATTCCAGGAATCTGGGCGTGTTCGTAATCGACCGAGGGTCCGCCGCCTACCGACCTTTCCAGCTACTTCACTCGGCTGAAATGTTACCCTTTTGTACCTGGGCGCTGCCACCTTTGACCGACTGCACGTTGATTGTATACGGTCCGGGGCCCTCGACAAGCCAACGCACGTAGACCGCCCCCATGCCGGGGATGCCGGCAACGCGGACCTCCGCCGGGCGTTTCTCCTGCTCTTCGGCGTTCTGGAAGAACGGTTCGCGGCTTTGCAGCGCCGCCACGATCTTGAATCCCCGGCCGGTGATCGAGACTACGTCGGGCGGCGTGATTTTGTTCTTCAAGTCGGCGTCGGCGTGAGTCGGAATCAGCTTTTCGTTGACGACCGCGGCCGTCACCTCGACCAGTTTTCCGGCCAAGGGCTTCACGTCGACCGACTGGATCGCCACCTGGGGCATCTGGTCGGCGTGATAGAGGGTGAAAGCCATGTTGCGATGGCATTCCTCTTCCAGCAGGAATGACGGCGGCTGGCGTCCCCACTCCTTGCGTTTCCCTCCGACCTCGATCTGGCCGTACTGGGGATGATCGACCTCGTGCCAGGGGACGGTTCCCTGGCCGAGAAGCAGCAGGTTGTCGAACTGCTGTTCGCCTTCCTGCCGGTCGGTCAGCTCGCGGCGGAAGTAGTTCTCGCGCGTGAACAGTTCGTTGGTGAACGAAAAGATGCCGCGCATGCCGAAGAACCAGTCGAACTCCCCGCCGTAGACTTCGTAGAGCCCCGTTGAACAGACGAGGTAATCGTAAAACGGCAGCATCTGGGTGCCCTTGGCGGCGATGGCGTCGTAGACGGCCACGTCGCTTGCCGAATACGCGTCGTCACTGTTACCCGGTCCGCGGAGGATCATTCCGCCCGAGTTATGGTAGGACTGGGCGCCGGCGATATTGGGGTGATCGAGCACGAAGTCGGCCACCAGCCGGTTCTCGCCGAGGGAGAACGGATAGCGATAGGCGCCCCCCTGGACGTAGCCGGGCTGCCACATCCGCGGCCAGTCGCGATTGGGGTCGTAGAAGCCGACGCCGTCTTCATTCACGCGCCCGTCGCCGTCGTTGTCGATGCCCTCAACACCAAGGAGTTCGTACTCCCCGCGTTCGTCTTTTTCGGCCTGGATCATCAGGTTGGGATACTTGGGGTGGATCTTCCAGCGGCCGTTGGGATCGCGACGGCGCATCTGGGTGATGTGGCCGTCACCGTCCAGGTCGTCGTGGCCGTCTTCGTCGACCAGGCCGTCGCGGTCGTCGTCGACGGGCCGCTGGCCGGCCCGGGGCGAGCTGGTGGTATTGGGCCGGTGCATGTGGTCGTCGCGCGAGTCGGGGCTCATCATCGGCAGCAGGTAGAAGGTACGCTCGTCGACCAGTCGGGTAACGGCCTCGTGGCGCCCGTACATCTCGAGCAGGTACCAGGCCGTGTAGAGTGCCACCTGAGGCCCCTGGATCTCGTTGGCGTGGATGCCTCCGTCGATCCAGAAGGCCGGCTTGCTGCGGTCGTCGCCGGTCTTGCGGTTGGTGACGGTGAACAGCCACATCTCGCGGCCGTCATAGGACTTGCCCAGGCTGGCGAGTTGCGCCCGGTCGGGGTGGGCCGCCGCCATCTTCTTCAGAAGCGACGTGGCTTCCGAGTAGTCGTGATAGCGATTCCACTGGGCCGGCACCTTCGGGTCGGACGGCGCTCCCATCGGCTGATAGGGTTTTTGTTTCGGCGCCGCGAAAACGCTTGTCGTCAGGCATATCGCGAGCAGCAGCCCGGTTAGTCCAAGTCGATTCATGATGCACCTGCTTATATTCGGAAACTCACCGTGGCCGCCGATTCATGGAAGCTTTTCGCCGAGCTTGATTTGCCGCGTCACGCTCCCGACCATGGGGCTCCAGACGCGGACATTCAGGGTCGGCGTCTCGCCCGGGGCGACGCGAACGAGCCATTTCTGTTCGGCCCGCCCGCCTTCGCCCGCCAGGGAGGCGATCGACCGGCGGGCGTGGCCGGTGACCAGGAAGACTCCGGCGGGGAGCTTCAACTCGATCTGGAGCAGCTGCGGTTCGCGCGTGAGCCGGCCCAGTTCGGAGACGGTGGGCAGAACGCCTTCATTGACCACGGCCGCGGTCACGCGCCAGACATCCGCCCCCAAGGCTTCCGTCGCCAGTTCGCTGATCTTCAAGCGAGGCAGCATGCCGGCCAGTTTCAGGAGGAATTCATACTGGCGGCCGGCCAGGTCGTCGAGCATCGAAGCCGGCGGATTGTCTTTCAGGAACGGCTTGAAACCGCCGATCTCGACCTTCTTCCCTTCCAGATCGGGATGCTCGAGGGCTTGCCAGTCGACGAACCCTTCGGTTCCCTGCTTCTCGAACCAGGCCAGGGCCTGCAGGTCTTCGGCGCCACGCTCGTCTTTCTTCGATTCCTCTTTCTTATCTTTGTCCTCGTCGTCAGGATTGCCGTCTTTGGGTTCCACCGATTCCTTTTCATCTTTCGGAATCCACCACGGCCTGGTCGCCACGGACCAACGTCCGTAATGAAAGTAGACCCACGCGACGAAGGAGCCGCCGCTCTCCGGCGACTTCGGCGGTTTGGCTTTGCCGCGGATTTCTTCGTAGGCCTTGGCGATCTTGTCGAGGTAGGGTGCGTCGGCAGCCAGCAGGGTCGTCTTGATTCGTTTCTCTTCGGCCGTCGTGTCGGGTTTCCACTTGTCGAGGAGGTTGTCGCGATCGGAGAGCGTCCAGACAAGGACGATGTTCCGGTGCTCGAAGGCGAAGTCGGCGATTGCGCGGGTTTCGATTTCGGAGACCTGGTGGGGACCGGCGCCGGGCTTGAAGTAGGGGTAGTTGAAAGTGAAGTTGCGGTCGAAGGCGACGCCGCCCGGCGGGTCTTCGTTCAACCGGCCGTCGCCGTCGTTATCGCGGCCTTCCACGTAGAGAGTGTAACGGCCATGCTCGCCCTTCTTCGGGTCGGCCTCGATCATCAGGCGATCGTCGCCGGGATGGATGACGTACTTGCCGGCGGCATCCTCCACGCGCATGACGGTGATCAGTCCGTCGCCGTTCAGATCGTCGGGCCCGTCCTCGTCGGTTTGGCCGTCGATGTCGTCGTCGATCGGGCGGAGGTTGACTTCACGTTGCTCAAGCGGTTTGGAGAAGAAGGCTTCCGCGGCGTCGGGCGCAGCCTGGGCGATGACGTAGAAGGTGACGCGATCGAGCAGCCCGCGGACTTCGGCGTCGGTTTCGGCGGCCTTGACGAGTTGCCGGGCGACGCGGAGCAGGACTTCGCTGTCGACGGGCCGGGTCGGGTTGACGCCGGCGACCAGGAGGACGGCCGGCTTTGTGTCGACCTTGCCGGTGCCGACGGTGAGCAGGGCCACGTCGTTGCCGCCGAGCGTGCGGGCGAGGGCCGAGTAGGAAACGAGTTTCGACTTGGCGAGCGACTGGAGCTTTCCGCGGAACGCACCGGGATCGCTGTAACCTTCGACGGCCGGCGGTCCTGCGAGCGTTGTTATGGCCAGCAACAGGAGAAGTGCAAGGGTAGAACACGAGATGAGTGATTTCACGGGCTCGGATTCCAGGTGCCAGGTATGAGGTGCCGAATCGCCGTTCACGGAAGAGACGGGCTTCGATGGGCTGGAGAAAGCGACGACTCCATCCTATCCTGGGGAGATACCGAGTTCCAGCAGGAAGAGGGGGCGGTCTGGCGGCATCGCGAAGGGCGGCTGCACCACGGCGGCAGCCGCCCGCTTGGAATCGTTGAACGACCTCGCCTGCGGCAGCGGGCTAGACGATATCCGCGTGATATTCTTGGAGGCTTTTGGCGTGTCCTCGTCCCTTGCGGCAGGCGTCGATGCCTTTGGCGGCGGCGACGGCGGCGGCGAGGGTGGTGACGTAGGGGACTTTGCAGCGGATGGCCATCTGGCGGATGTAGGCGTCGTCGGCCTTGCTGGCTTTGCCGCGAGGGGTGTTGATGACCAGGTGGATCTGCTTGTCGATCAGGGCGTCGACGATATTGGGCCGGCCTTCGCGCATCTTGGCGATCGGTTCGGCCGGAATTCCCTGTTCGGTGAGGAAGGCCTGCGTGCCGGCCGTGGCCACGATCTTGAATCCCAGTTCGTGGAACCGCCGGGCCACGTCCTGCACGGCCGCCTTGTCGCGGTCGGCGACCGTGATCAGCACGGTGCCTTCCAGCGGGAGCGGCGTGCCTGTCGCTTCCTCGGCCTTGAAGAAGGCCAGGCCGAAGGAATTGGCCATTCCCAGCACCTCGCCCGTGCTGCGCATCTCGGGACCGAGCACCGGATCGACTTCGTGGTACATATTGAAGGGGAAGACGGCCTCCTTGACGCCGAAGTGGGGAATTGCCTTTCGCCCCAGTCCCAGTTCCGAGAGCTTCTTGCCCAGCATGACCTGGGCGGCGATGCGGGCCATGGGGATGTTGCAGACCTTGGAGACGAGCGGCACCGTGCGGCTGGCCCGGGGGTTCGCCTCGAGGATGTAGACCGTATCCTGGTAGATGGCGTACTGGATGTTCATCAAGCCGACGACGCCCAGTTCGATGGCGATCTTGCGATTGTACTGGTAGATTGTGTCGATGTGCTTGGGGGCGATGCTGATGGGCGGGATCACGCATGCCGAGTCGCCCGAGTGGATGCCGGCCAGCTCGATGTGCTCCATGATCGCCGGCACGAAGGCGTCTTCGCCGTCGGCGATGGCGTCGGCCTCGACTTCGATGGCGTTTTCGAGGAACTTGTCGATGAGGATGGGGCGTTCGGGCGTGACGTCGACGGCCACCGTCACGTAGCGGCGCAGCATCTCCTCGTCGTGGATCACTTCCATGGCCCGTCCGCCGAGGACGAAGGAGGGCCGGACCATCAGCGGGTAGCCGATCTGCCCCGCGATCTCCAGGGCTTCATCGAGATTGGCGGCCATGCCCGACTCGGGCTGGGGGATGCCCAGCTTGCGCATGATCTGACGGAAACGATCGCGATCCTCCGCCAGTTCGATAGCATCGGGCGACGTGCCGAGGATCTTGACGCCGGCTTCGGCCAGCTCGGCCGCGATGTTCAAGGGAGTCTGCCCGCCGAACTGGACGATCACGCCTTCGGGCTGTTCCTTTTCATAGATGCTGAGCACGTCTTCGACGGTGAGCGGTTCGAAGTAGAGCTTGTTCGAGGTGTCGTAGTCGGTCGAGACGGTCTCGGGGTTGCAGTTGACCATGATCGACTCGATGCCGGCGTCGCGGAGGGCGAAGGCGGCATGAACGCAGCAGTAGTCGAACTCGATGCCCTGCCCGATGCGATTGGGCCCGCCGCCGAGCACCATGACCTTGCGATTCGGTGAGACCTCGGTGGCATCGGGGGCGTTGTAGGTCGAGTAGTAGTAGGCTGCGTTTTCCACACCGCTTACCGGGACGGCGTGCCAGCCTTCGACGGCACCCAGTGCCGTGCGCCGCCGGCGAATCTCCTTTTCTTTCACGCCCAGCAGTTTGGCGAGATACCGGTCGGCGAAGCCGTCTTTCTTGGCCCTGATGAGCAGTTCGTCGGACAGGTCCTCCTTGTGGGCCAGGATCTCCTCTTCCAGTTCCACCAGCTCCTTCATTTGCTGGATGAACCACGGCTTGATGTAGGTCTTTTCGTGGAGTTCCTGAACGCCGGCGCCTTTGCGGAGGGCTTCGTACATGATGAACTGCCGTTCCGACGACGGTTCGGCCAGCATGTCCATCAGTTCGCTCAGCGATTTTTTGTTGAAGTTCTTGGCGAACCCCAGGCCGTAGCGACCGCTTTCGAGCGACCGGATGGCTTTCTGCAGGGCCTCTTTGTAGTTCTTGCCGAGGCTCATCACTTCGCCCACCGCCCGCATCTGGGTGCCGAGCTTGTCCTGCAAGCCCTCGAATTTCTCGAAGGCCCAGCGGGCGAACTTGACGACCACGTAGTCGCCGGAAGGCGTGTATTTTTCCAGGGTGCCGTCGCGCCAGTAGGGAATTTCGTCCATCGTCAGACCGCCCGCCAGCAGCGACGAAACGTAGGCGATGGGGAATCCGGTGGCCTTGGAGGCCAAGGCCGAGGAGCGCGAGGTTCGCGGGTTGATTTCGATGACGACGACCCGGCCGGTCTTGGGATCGTGGGCAAACTGGATATTCGTTCCGCCGATCACCTGGATGGCTTCGACGATGTCGTAGGAGTACTTCTGCAGCTTCTGTTGCAGTTCCTGGTCGATGGTCAGCATGGGGGCCGTGCAGTAGGAGTCGCCCGTGTGGACGCCCATGGCGTCGACATTCTCGATGAAGCAGACGGTGATCATCTGATTCTTGGCGTCGCGGACGACTTCGAGTTCGAGTTCTTCCCAGCCGAGCACGGATTCTTCGACGAGGACCTGGGTGACGAGGCTGGCGGCAAGTCCGCGTTCGACGACGGTGCGGAATTCTTCCATGTTGTAGACCAGGCCGCCGCCGGTGCCGCCCATGGTATAGGCGGGGCGAATGATGCAGGGGAGGCCAATTTGTTCGACGATCGCTTCGGCTTCTTCGAGGGTGTGGGCGATCTCGCTACGGGGCATTTCGACGCCCAGGCTGTTCATGGTGTCTTTGAACGCCTGGCGATCTTCGCCGCGGTGGATAGCGTCGACCTGCACGCCGATCACCTTCACGCCGTGCTCGTCGAGCACACCGGCCCGGTGCAACTCGGAGGAGAGGTTGAGCCCGGACTGGCCGCCCAGGTTCGGCAGCAGGGCGTCGGGCTTTTCGCGGGCGACGATGTCGGAGAGCGACGAGAGATTGAGCGGCTCCACATAGGTGATATCGGCCATGCCGGGGTCGGTCATGATCGTGGCCGGGTTCGAGTTGACCAGCACGATCTTGTATCCCAGGCTGCGGAGGGCCTTGCAGGCCTGGGTGCCCGAGTAGTCGAACTCGCAGGCCTGGCCGATCACGATCGGGCCGGAACCGATGATCATGACCTTGTGGATATCGTCGCGTTTGGGCACGTTGGTTGCTCCTTGGCACGTGGATGGGGCGGGGTCGCCGCGCGGCTGATACGGGAAGGTTGGAGGACTGGAATGGTGGAATATTGGAATGACGGGGAAGCTGGAACGTTTGATCGGCTTTCTCGTGCTGCTATTAGCACCCCATCATTCCACCATTCCAGTATTCCATCATTCCTTCATTTCATTCCCGGCTTGTGTTCGATTGGCCTGACTTGGACGAAAGGCTTCCCGGCTATTCGGATCTCAAATGTACTCAATCGTTGCGGGCGGCTTGGGGGTCAGGTCGTAGAGGCAGCGATTCACGCCCTTGATGGCAACGATCCGCTCGCAGATGCGGTGCAGCGTTTCCCAGGGCAATTCAACGGCGGTCGCCTCCCGAGCGTCGACGCTGTGGATGCAGCGAACCACGATGATGTGGCCGAACTCCCGCTTTCCGTCGCGGATCCCGGTGGCTTTGTCTTCAAGGAGGACCGCGAAGTACTGAAAGGCCTTGGTGGGAGCGAGTTCCTCTTCGACGATGACGGTGGCTGCCCGAACCAGGTCAAGTCGCTCTTCCGTGACCTCCCCCACTACCCGAGTGGCAAGGGCCGGACCCGGGAAGGGGATCCGCTCGGCGATCTTGGGCGGCAGGCCCAGCACCTTAGCCACCTCGCGGACGCCGTCCTTGCGGAGTTCGGCCAGCGGTTCGAGGACGTGATAGCCGTACTCCTGCTTGGGATCGATTCCCAACTGGGTCAGGATGTTGTGTTGCCGCTTGATGCCCGCCACGGTCTCCTCGATATCGGTGAGGATCGTACCGTGAAACAGAAAGGTGGCCCCACTTTCGCGGACCAGGTTTCCGAAGACTTTGCGGTAGAACGTGTTGGTGACCGCGCTGCGTTTCTCTTCGGGGTCCGTCAGGCCTGCGAGCGCTCCGAGGAAGTCGGCCCTGGCGTCGACAATTTCGACGGGGATGCACATGTCGGCAAAGACCTCGCGAACCTCCTCCGGCTCGCCCTGCCGCATCAGGGCGCTGTCGATGAAGACCGTCTTGAGCCGGTCGCCCAGGGCCCGGTGTCCGAGCACGGTGACCACCGAACTATCGACCCCGCCGCTGAGGGCGTTGATGGCAATCCCGTCGCCGACGGCCTTGCGAATCTCCGAGATCTTTTCCTCAACAAATGCTCGATAGTCCACGAGGAACCTCCCTGGATCAGACTTCGTTTTATCGAAAAGCAGACGCAAGCAGAATGACGTAAACGGCTTCTACGAAATGGTTTACGTCGTTTGATTGGCTCTTGGGATCAACGCGGAAGCGGCAGGCTAGTCCGCTTCCATGAGCGAACTCGAACAGCGTATTAGCAAAGCTAGCAGAGGCAGCAATCCGTGGGAAGAAGCGCGGGGATCAATCGCACGGTATTTTGATCGTGTTGTGGATGACCGCGGCCACTGTGCGTTCGTGTTGTTAGAATTGCCGCTCGTTCTTGTTTGGAGTCTGCGCCTGAAGTACGCTCAGATTCTGCGCCAACTTCGTGGGGTGGACCGCTTGGCCGTGGAACGCCGGTAAACGAGAGAGTCAAAGCCTATTTGGAGAATCTGGATGATGTTGCCTATCAGTCGGCGGAGAATGATACAGTCGGGCGTTCTCGGAACCGGTTTCCTGCTCAGTGGCGGCCTGTCCTGTCTCGCGGCGGGTTCCCAGGCGGCGTCTCCCTCCGAATCGGGCCCGCCTTACGGGCTGGAAGGCTTTCCCAGCTACAAGGAGTACAAAGCTGCCAAGAAGGCGGCACGGGAGGAACTCCATCCCCGTCGCGTCGACCCCGACAATCCGTCCATCCTGTTCCACGATTACCTGTGCCAGAAGTGCGGGCACTGCGATGAGGTATGCACGGATCAGATGACGGTGTCGCACTATTGCGATCCGGCGGTCGCCCGGGAGAAGAACGTCTGCATCCATTGCGGCCAATGCACCAACATCTGCAAGCGGGGCGGGATGACGGAACGGTTCGACTTCCCCCGCATTCGGCGGATGGCCGAAGACAAGGGACGGGTTCTCATCGCCTCAACTTCACCGGCGGTGCGGGTGGCGCTGGGAGAATCGTTCGGGCTGGAGCCGGGAGCCGACTGCGAAGGGAAGATGGTCGAGGCGCTGCGCCGAATCGGCTTTGACTACGTTCTGGATACGACGTTTGCGGCAGACGTGACCGTGGTGGAGGAAGCCAACGAGCTGATCAAGCGGCTCGACGCCAAGGGATCGTCGAAGGCCGCCCTTCCGCAGTTCACGAGTTGCTGTCCGGCCTGGGTCAGTTTCGTGGAGGCCTTCTATCCGACGCTTCTTCCGCACCTGTCGACGACGAAGAGCCCGGTCATGATTCAGGGCGCCGCGATCAAGACCTGGTTTGCGAAGAAGAACGGGATCGATCCCAAGTCGATCGTGAACGTTGCCTGCACGCCCTGCACGGCCAAGAAATTCGAGGTTCTGCGACCCGAAATGAATGCGTCGGGGCGCTTCCTGAAGGACGAGTCGGTCCGCGACATGGATTACGCTCTGACCTGCCGTGAGTTGGCGCAGTGGATCTTCGAGAGCCGCGTTCGGTTCCACGAACTTCCGGACGGGGAGTACGATTCGATCATGGGACGCGGAAGCGGCGGGGGAATCATCTTCGGCAATACCGGGGGCGTGATGGAAGCGACGCTCCGTGCGGTCTGGCTTTACATGACGGGCTCGAAGGCGCCGGAGTCGCTTCTCCATTTCGAACCGGTTCGCGGACTGGCGGGCGTTCGCGAGGCGTCGCTCGAAATCGACGGCAAACCGCTTCGCGTGGCCGTCGTTCACGGAACCGGAACCGTTCGGCCGTTGCTGGACGAGATTCTCAAGGGGAACGGCAAGTACGACTTCATCGAAGTCATGGCCTGCCCCGGCGGCTGCATCGGCGGCGGCGGGCAACCCAAGCCGAACGGCAACGGGCGGCCTGACGACGAACTGCGCCAGAAACGGATCGACGGCCTCTACACGAAAGACGAACGGCAAACGATTCGCTGCGCTGCGGACAACCCCAACGTTCAGGCGATCTACCAAGAATTCCTCGGCAAGCCGCTGGGCCCGCTGTCCCACTCACTGCTTCACACGAGCTATCGCCCGACGTGAGTGTGGCGGGCGGAGATCGACGACGTCCGCAGGTTGGACAAGCCCGTGAATAGGCCGGTCGTGGCGTTATCGCAAACCCTTGCCAAGCCAGCCAGTGAACCGCCGCCGCGGGATCGGGTGGGTCATCCAGGAGGTGTCTGGCTCAGGCAACCGCATGGCCTCGCGAACCGTCAGCCAGCCGCTGGGGAGCGGCATGGAAGAGGGTTTCCCCCGGCTGGTGAGCCAGCGGAACCGGTGCGCCTTTTCGCAGGCCAGAGCGATATCGCGAGCGATGCGGACGTCTTCGGCCACATAGTCGAGCACCTTGTCGTGCGCACCATCCGCCCAGAGCCGCGGCGCCAGGTAGCCCGACATGCCTTTGGGTTTGCCCTTGATTGCCAGGGCTTCTGCCGCCTTGTCCAAGGCGACGGGAAAGCCGCGATCGCAGAAGACGTGGAACATCATGTCGACGTGGTCGATCGCCAGCTTCCGGCATTCGCCTACGGCGCCCGACTCCTCGGCCAGGATGTCGAAGTCGAAACCCAGCCCGTTCCAGGTCAGCAGCGTGTATCCCTCGGCAACCAGTTTCTCCAACTGCTTGACCAACTGCCCGGCCTCGGGCTGCGACATCCGTGCAGCCGGGGTCCCGTCCGTGTTCTTGCCGTGCCAGACGAGGGCTTCGGAGGCGTCCTGGCAAAACACGGCGGCACAGGTGATTCCCAAGGGCCGGTAAGACGCCCAACTGCCTGCCGATTCCGGCACGTCGGCGGCCGTCTCGATATCGAAGGCCGCGTAGTTCCGCGTCATACCCTGTACTCCTCCGGCAGCCCGTTGAAAAAGTCAAGTTAGGCTAACGAATTGGCTGCAGAAGCGGCGCAGCCGCGCTCGCAGCACGAGCCCTACAACTTCGCGAACAAATCCCCGACGCGAAGTCGTGCCTTCGGATCACACAGCGGAGAGATCTCCTCGTCGCCCGCCAACTCCTGGGTATCGCGATATCCTTCGCTGCTCGGATCGCGGTGCACGATCAACTTGCGACCTTCGACGTCGGCGACCCAGTATTCGGGAACACCCGATTCGGCGTAAAGCCGGGCTTTCTCCCCGCAGTCAACTCGCAGGGTTGTGTCGGCCACCTCAACGAGCAGCAGCACATCGGAACCTTGGGGATGGTTCGTGTAGTCTTTCTCGACGGCCCAGACCACGTCCGGTTCCGGGGCACTTCCGGAATCCGGTAACCGAATCGTCTCCTGGATTCTGACGAGTTTCTCGAGGGGACTCGCTCGAAAGCTCCATGCGTTGAGGAAATCGACAACGGTTGTATGAGGATGACCAATCGGATTCATCTGCCGAATCTCCCCGCGGATGAGTTCGACGCGCTGGTGGAACTGGCCGGCGAAGACTCCGGTCTCGACCATCCGTTCATATTGAGGAAGCGAGAAGCGAGCAAGGGAACTCATGGCACTCTCCTTGTCGGGTGGAGATTGAGGCAGATAGGACCCTTTCATTCAAGAATACCTGGTTCCGTCAAGAGGGACAAGCTGCGAAACGTGGCAGTGTGTGGGGCAAAGCTTGCGGTTACGAGCCGTTCTTGGGGGTGATTCGGACGTTTCACGGACCGTTTGCCTCTTCCGGCAGCAGATCCTTGTTTCGCAGGAAGTCGCGGAGCTTCTTCGTGCCTATTGCCTTCCAGTCCTGAAGTTCTTCGCCGGCTTCGGCCTGAAAGCGTTTGAGAATCTCGGCCCACATTCCTTGCCACAGCTCGGCGATCCCGAACTCCAGGTCATCGCTGAGCCGAGCGACTTTTCGGTCGCATGTGAATTGTAGGGTCAGATTTCCGTCGTTCTTTTCGACGTACGCGATCAGATGATCGACAGGGATGAACAGGAAATCGGGAAGGTCCGCCTCCTCGTTCTCTTCAAGTTGCAGGCTGGCAAATTCTGCGCTGACTTCGAACTGGTCACCGCGATCCTGGTAGAGGAGATTCAGCGTTCCTTGTTTGAAGACGATTGCGTCCTTCTGGCTGCCCAGACGATCGACTTGTGCCAGATCGAGATTGGCGATGCGGATCACTCGCGGCAGTGCGGCGAACTTGTGCTCGAGCGAGGTCTTTGCATCGCCGATCCGCAGATCGGCGCTCACGTCGGCATGGGAAACATAGCCCCACACTCCGAAGCTCTTCTGGCTGGGCCGCAGGTCGGAGGCAGCGTAATCGACCTTTTCGAATAGCACCTGCGCGGGTTCCAGCCCAGGGCGAGTCACAGTGCAATCGACGATTCCACCGACAACTTCAAGATGGGCAATGCGGACTTCGTAGCCCTCCTTCGGGCGAAACGCTTCGAGCAACGTCTCGAGAATCCGCATCAGAAGGTTGTCGAGCACGGCAACTACCTTCTCGGCAACTTTGTCGAAGGTGGGTCGCGGCTCCGGCTCGGCGGGACGATCGAGAACGTAGGTCACGCAGGGCTCGGTCACAGTGAGATTCTCGACGTCGACTTCTCGGAAGAGCAGCGGCCAGATTGCCAGTTCGACGTGGAACGATTCCAGGTTGCCGTGGATATCCTGGTTCGGTTTCTCGATTCTGAAGGCTACTCCCTGGAGGTCTGCTTCGCCCTGCCAGGGGTGGAATTCGAGGGACTCGATCTCCAACTCGATATCGAAGGCCTCCCGGGCCTGCGCAACAAGCTGGTTCTTGAGCCACGTTTCGTTGAGGAGCGTCAGCGAAACGACCAACGCGGCAACACCTATCAGCAGAAGTGCGGCGAGTCCGATCAGAAGCCGTCTTCGGAAGAGTCGATTGAACCGGTTCATCGGGCATCCCCTTCCTGCCGGGTTACTTGAGCCGGCTCGCTCGTTTCTTCTCGGCCGCTTCGCGCTGATTGTAGAGCGGCGGGTCGACGTGCGCCTCCCAACTGTTCAGTTGTCGCAGCAGGGCCGCCGCAATCTCGGGCTGTGCATCGCGAAGATTGACAGTTTCGGCGGCGTCGGCCGCCAGATCGAAGAGTTCCTGTCTGCCGTCCGGGTAATCCACGTACTTCCAGTGTCCCTGGCGAATGGCGCGCTGGGGTACGACGTTCTTTCGCCATGGATCGAGGGCTCGCCGCCAGAACAGCGTCCGCTCCTCCGGCCGTTCCCGCCGTTCCAGCGCCGGCATCAGGTTGATGCCGTCCGGGGGCCGATCGGCGGCGGCGGTTGCGCCCGCAAGGGCAAGGAACGTGGCACTGAAGTCCATGGTGACGGCAACTTGCGGGGTTTCCTTGCCCGCGGATAGTCTGCCGGTCCAGCGGGCGATGCAGGGGCTGCGTATTCCTCCCTCACGCAACGTGCCTTTCCCGCCGGAGAACGGGGCGTTTCTCGCATGGACGTCGCCTCCGTTGTCCGACATGAAGACAACCAGCGTGTTGTTGCCAAGTTCCCTGTCGTCAATGGCATCAACGATCCGGCCCACGTTCGTGTCGAGTGATTCGACCATGGCCGCATAAACAGACCGATCGCCGGTTTGCCAGTCTTTCTTGGGTGTGACCTCACGGTTTGCATCTCCCGGTGCCTGGAAGGGAAAATGCGGTGCGTTGAAGGGCACATAGAGGAAGAACGGCCGCTGGCCTGCTTCGCCGATGAAGCGGACTGCATACTCGGCGATGAGGTCGGTGATGTATCCGGGGCGTTGGATCGGCCGTTCGTCGAGCCAGAGGTCGGGCGTGCCCGAGCGACCGTAATGCTCGAAGTAATGGACGTTGCCGCCGAGCATGCCGAAGAAGCGGTCGAAACCGTGGCGTGTGGGGTTCCAGTCGCCGTAGCCCAGGTGCCACTTGCCCGACATGGCGGTGAAGTAGCCCGCCTTGTGGAGCATGGTCGCCAGCGACGTTTCCTGGGGCGGCAAGCCTTCTTCGGGCACGTCGTAAAAGACGGCCCACTCCAGTCCGATCCGCTGCTGGTAGCGGCCGGTCATGAATGCGGCCCGCGTGGGCGAGCAGACCGAGCCATTTGAGTAGGCGTCGGTGAACCGCACCCCCTCGGCCGCCAGCCGGTCCAGCCGCGGCGTGCGAATGTCCGGGCAGCCGTAGCAACCCAGGTCGCCGTAGCCGAGATCGTCGGCAAGGATGAAGACAATATTGGGTACACTACGTGTTTGCGATTCTTTCCGGTTTTTTTCGGCACTTATTGACGTAGTGGCTGTCAATGTGATAAGTATGAATGTAGCTATTCTGTGTAGTAAATGGCCTAGTAATTGAGAGGGGCCTGTAAGTCGCATGGTTGTTCGCTCCTGGGCATATCCCGGCTCTGTCGAAATTCGATTCCTTGCCGTATGCAAGTGTCAAACTGAGTGGCACGCCGGCTCAGTATCAGGCTGGATCGGTGCCGCGTCAACATGATTCCGGGGCTGACAGTTGTTCTAGCGCGATTGGGGGGAGGCTGACGTGGGAAAGAGACGTAAGAAGCGACGGCAGTCGCATGGTTCAGCTTGGCATTGGCGGCAGACGGATTGCTGGTATTACACAATGCCCGGCACGAGGAAACGCGTTGCCCTATTTGATGAGGGCGGAGAGCGAATTCGCGGGAAACAGAATAAGGAAGCTGCAGAACTGGCCTTGGCCAGAGAGAGGTTGTCTCACGAAAGTGGGTCGGCGGTCGGCGAAGGTGAATGGCTCGTGGCGCGGGTCTGTTCTGATTACATCCAGTACTGCGAACGCGGGCTAACCAAGGGTACGATCAGTCAGGGACATCGTGACAACACGGTGAATTGGCTGAACGATCTCTGTTCCTATTGTGGCGCTTTGCCCGTTGTGCAACTCAGGAAGACGCACGTCAACTCGTGGATTGAAGACCATCCAACATGGCGAAGCCCGGCAACCCTTCGGAGCGTGATAGCCATTGTCTTGGCGGCCTTCAATCGTGCCGAGGACATGCATGGGATCATCAATCCGCTCAAGGGACTCAAGAAGCCCCAGTCTCAGCCTCGCTTACAGTCGTTCAGTCCGGAGGAAGAAACGGCGCTCTACGGAGCAACCGAATCCCGTTTCAAGGATTTTCTTTTTGCCGCGATTCATACGGGCCTGCGTCCCTTCTGTGAACTCGCGACGATCACGGCCGATGACGTTTCGGAAACCGACCGTGGCATGATGTGGCGTGTCTATTCGTCCAAGACGAAGAAGACCAGGAAGATTCCCGTGCGGCCGGAAGTCGCCGAATTGACGCGTCGGCTCATCAAGACAGCACCGGCCGGTTCGGGTACTCCGCTGTTCCGAAACACCCAGGGCCGACCCTGGAAGCGGATGAATGGCGTCGCGCGGTTCATTGCCGTCAAAAAGAAGCTTGGCTGGGACAAGGACCCCGTCAAGCAGAAGTTCTCCTGTTACACGTGCCGCCACACCTACGCCCACCGTATGCTCTCGGGATACTGGACAAGCGGGGTTGGCTGCTCAATCGAAACGTTGGCTGAATTGATCGGTGACACTCCCAAGGTTGCTTTCGATCACTACGGAAGGGAATGGGGGCAACACTATCAAGATCCACTGTGGGCTGCCATCGGGGCGGGAAATGACAAGAACCCAAGAGAGAAACCGGCGGACAGGAAACCCGGCCGCAAACGGCCCTCGATTTCGCATGCGACGCATTTGAAGAAGAAGCGTGCCGTGGCAAAGGATACGAAACGCAGAAGCGGGAAGCACCGCAGATAGATTGGCGTAACCCGACATTTCGTCAAACAATGGCTGCAGAGAAGAATCAACGTCGACGGCCCCGCGGTTCGGCCTGGCACTGGAAGCAAACCGATTGCTGGTATTACACTCCGCCGGGCACCAAGAGGCGAGTTCCTCTGACGGACAAAGAGGGAAAGCGGATTCGTGGCAGCGAGAATCGGCAAGTGGCCGAACTTGCCTTGGCCCGTGTGAAGGTCTCGGGGCAGTGGCGGCCTACGGCCACGGCAGCGAGTGAGGATTCATGGATCGTGGCGACTGTTTGTTCGAAGTTCATCGAACACTGCGACCGAACCGTGCTGAACGACACTCGCAGCCGAGATTACCGCGACGCTGTCGTTCGATTCCTCAACGACCTATGCGGCTACTGTGGCCAGCTACCGGTGTCGGATTTGAGGAAGGACCACGTGTACTTCTGGGCCGAAAGCCATGAGACATGGCGTTCTCCAGTAACCCAGAGGAATGCCATTGGCGCCGTGTTGACCGCATTCAACTACGCCCGGGACGAGTTTGGAATTCCTCATCGGCTCACGGGTCTCAAGAAACCGCCGGCGCGGCCTCGCCTCCATTCCCTTTCAGCGGAGGACGAAGAGGCCATCTATCGGGCGACAGATAAACCGTTTGAGGAATTTCTGTTTGCCGCGATCCGCACGGGGCTGCGGCCTTTCTGTGAACTGGCCCGCATGACGGCTGACGAAGTCCTCGAAACGGATCGCGGGATGATGTGGCGGGTGTATTCGTCAAAGACCAAGAAGAGGCGAAGGATCCCAGTTCGCCCCGAGGTGGCCAAGTTGACCGGCCATCTCATAAAGACCGCTCCGCCGGGTTCAGGAATCCCACTCTTTCGCAACGCTCGGGGCGGCAGTTGGACGAAGACAAGCGGCGTGGCACGATTTCTCGCTATCAAGCGGAATCTCGGCTGGGACGAAGATCCCGTCAAGAAGCATTACTCCACCTACAGTTGTCGGCACACGTTTGCCCACCGGATGCTCTCGGGTTTCTGGAACGGCGGAGTTGGCTGCTCCATCGAGGTTTTGGCCGAGCTGATGGGCGACACTCCCAAAGTTGCATTCGACCACTATGGGCGGGAGTGGGGCCAGCATTACCAAGAGCCACTTTGGGCCGCAATTGGCGGCGGGCACAAGATCGAGGCTGAAAACGGTCCGGATGGTACGGATTCCATCGACTGAGATAGCATCGCCAGTGAGTCGTTTCTGGGCAACACACGGACGGGGCAAGCAAGCCGTGGGGCACAGTCGTTAATCGGGTCGGCCAAGCTCGACAGTGATCCCCGGAAAGAAGTTCTTCGGCCTCGGCGGACACCTGTGTCGTGGCTGAGAGGGCTGGACCCGCATGAGGTCCTTCAGGCGTTCGATTTCCTGGGCCTCGATCTTGATCCGGCCCTGGCCTTTTGGGCCACCCTGGAGGTAGCCAATACGAACTTGCTGTCCACGGATTACGAGCGTCCCGGCATCGGAGTCGGCCAACCATTGGTACATGGTTGTCGTCGAAATGGCAAGCCGTTGAGCCGCCTGGATCGTCGACAGAAGGTCGTTTTCCATCGCAGACGGGGCCTCACGTCTCTGCAGTACGAAGTGTGGCATACGCCCCGTCGCGTCAGAGACGGGGGGCCGGCCAGCTTCAAGGGTTCTTCCGGGTCGGCATCTTCGTGCCGTCAGCATCCCTGGGAAAACCGGACGAAATCAGCGACTGTGTTGGCCTTTGTGAACGCGATTCTTCTCCGCAATTTCGCCGTCTCTTGGCTCCTCAGCAGTATGCAGAGATGATCTAACCACTACGCGGTGGGCCTTTCCGCTCCCCGAAGTTTGCCAGAGTTCGTCCGGTTTTCCCGGGGCTTATGGTGGCCGGGACGGCCTGCTTTCCGATGCGGGTTTTGGGAGGGAAACACGTTGAAACTAGACGATTTGGACAAGACTAGAAGTTTCGCTCCGCAACTCTTTTGCCGCGGCGAACCCACCAACGAGTGGGGTCTAGAGGAACTAGGGGTTTATGCGACGCTCCAGCATCGCCAGATTCTCGACGGGGAGAAGTTGCTCACTCCGGCGTACTGGCGACTCGGGCACGCGTTGGCCCTGGCGAAGGACGCCTTCAAACACGGGAAATGGGCCCAGTATTTGAAGGACCTCGGAATCGACAAGACGCGGGCGGCCAAGGCCCGGGCCATCTACCGGAGTTTCGGCAGTCCGGATGAAGTGGCAAAACTGACGGTCGAAGAGGCCTACGCCGAGCGAGAACGCAGGCAACCAGCCAGGGCAGACGACGATGGCGCCGACGTTGCTCCCGCTTCCGAAAGGGAAGTCCGGCAGTTGCGCAAATCGGTCAAGTCAATCGCCGAGCAGACGGAGAGCGTTGTCGACGCAGCTGCCTTTGCGCCGCCGGAAGAGGCGAGAATATTGATCCCCGTCATTCAGAACGCCATTCAGCATCTACAGGAGCTTGTGACGTATCTCGAGCAGCAAGCGGCGACAACTGGGGTTGTCAGCGTAGCCAGTGTGAAACGCTTACGCCCTTGACGCATTCGAGGCCGCACCAGCCAGCTAACAACGCATGGAATATGAGGCATATTCTAATGGATAGTACGGATCTCGCTATCAGACGGCTCACTTGAGTGGCCACTTCGTGCTCACACTGTTGCCTGCTTCCGTGATTGACACCTCACATAGCAACAGCGGCGTCTCAGCATCATGTCCCACGATGATAGCGATACCCCTAATGGTAGGGAATAGCCGTTTCAAGACTGCCAACTGATGTAGTCGTCACGATATTCGTGGTTTCTGTCCCAGCAGGTCGCTTGCCGCTTCAGTGAATTCTTTGAGCGGCACGTCGAGTTTTGTCGCCACACGCCGACATTTACACTGGACGGAAATCGAAACTGGATCCTGCGGTTCCCCATCCGGCGGTTCGCTCTCAAGCCTGTAGTCCCAGGAAGTGCAGCCAGTCTCGCACTCGATCTCGCGCAATTGCCGGATGTGTTCCACGATTTCCGAGAAAATCTGATTACCCGAGGAAGTCCGGCTATGGAGATTCTCATTGAGCTGTATGGAAGTGGCTGGAGGGGAATGCCGTGCGCTTGCATGGTCTTGTGGGCCAATTTCCTCAGGGCCGGTATCAGATTGGCTGACCAATGTCCGTGCCGGGTCAGAACTACTGTGTGACGATGTGGTGTGATGGCGAGTAGAGCGTCGTTTGAACTCTCGGTCCACTTGACGCCTTCTGCAAGCCATATCTGCGTAATACCAAAGAAGACGATGCAGAACGGATATGTGGCCCTGCTCCTCGGGCGCTTCCCATATGGTCAGAACCGCCCTCTGAAGAATTGAGGATCGTTCCGCGAGAAGAGCCAACGGCAGGTTGCCGTAGTAGGGTTGCGACTCAAACATGTGTTCGTAAAGCTGCCCTTCGCGTTCATCGAGCGGGTCTGGCAACGAGTTCTTCATCGTCCGCATCAGCGCATGAACGCACTGACCAACATACTTGTAGGAATCCCAACCCAGGTAGAGCAAAGCTTGCCGTACAGGTTTATGTGGTAGTCTCCCCCCAGGCTTCTTTTTCTGTTGTGCGATCTGCTTGACGAGCGAGTTTCTCGGTCCGGAGAACCATCCGTCGAACGATGTTTGTGAGTCGCTGAGATGGCCATCAATTGCTTCGAGGAGCCGTTCTGTCACTCTCTTGATTACTTTCCTGGACGGAGCTACCTTCTCGTCGTCTATGTCAAATAGCGCAAGTCTTACGAGCTTACGTACGTCCTTCTGTTTCAGTGTCAGAGGATTCCGTTTCGCCATCTCGTATAGCGCACAATGGATGCTCACAGGACTGGTAAGATTGCTGTGCCCTACCTCCGTCGCCGATTGGCGACCAATCTCGGTCAGCTGTGTCACCGAAAGTCGGTGCCCTTTCCCTTCGGTGTTCAGCCCCACATTGTCGGGCAGCACATCACGCTCATTGACCGCCAGCCGTCCTGGGAGGCGAATATGCAGATCGCGGGCACGGTTGAACTTACGCGTCAAATGCTCCTTCATGCCGTGCGTGCCGCGGTAGGTACGTCCGCGCACGTGCTGGTGGATGAGTTGCATCGCCCGATACGAGTGGTCGATTTCTGAATCGAATCCACGGATACCGTGAACGACCGCCAATCCGCCAACGGCACCGAGGTCGATCAGCTCCTCGAGACTGCAGCCCGGAACAATGCGCCGCAGACCATCAGGGCCTGTGTAGCAGTCGAGTGGTATGGAGAAGTCTGGTGGCAGATAATGAACGAGGCGTTGGGGAGGACGCCATACTCCTCGGCGTCTGGTGACACGAATTTGCTGCGACGGGTCACGTGGGGAGGGCCGTTCGATGTCCTCTGGCTCCCCAAATGTGGTCGTTCCGAAATGAGACGGATCGGTGACTGCCATCGTTATTAGCTCTCCAATCTTTTCGTACGGGCATCGAACTAGATTTCTTCCATAAATATAGCTGCCAGGAAATTTCGATAGAAGAGATCTTTTGACCTCGCCGTCGCGCGAATTCCGTTACCGCGCCCTCGATGCATTAGGCCCACGTGAAGGAACGGCCGAACGGCGCTCAATGAGGTTCCTCGCGTCCGTACCCGTGTGCAGCCTCTCTTACCCCTGGCGGTCGTTCTTTCTGGAAACGACTGCTAGGCCCACAGCGACCCCATTGAAAAAGGAAATTCTACATGAGTCCGACCGAACTGCATCAATCGCCATCAACTGACCAGATGCCAGTCGATCCTGCCAGTCAAGTCAGTCCTTTGAACGAGGCACAGGAAGCCTTTGCCCGTATCGTCGGGCAAACTCTCGCCGACGCCTGGCGCCGGCGACTGCAGACCGACCAACGCGAGTCATCCGAGTCGTGACGACAGGGAGCCGCCCGGAAACGCGGACGCATTGTTCACCGGTTTGTCCGGAATTCCCAGGGAGGGCAGAGCGACTGGGCGTGGATGTTCTCGCCCTTCCCCATTCGGGGCGCCTGTTACCTTTAACTACCCCCTGGGGGTAGGGAGTTTGTGATGTCGAATTCATTGAATGGCGCTGCAAGTGCTGCCCGTAAAAACACTTCCCAGAATCCGCAGATCGACCCGGGCGTGCCTTGCGCGTCGTACGCACGGTTCTCGAGCGACCTGCAACGGGAGGAAAGCATCGCCGATCAACAGCGCAAGTGCGAGGAGAAAGCCGCGCTCAACGGCCACGTCATTTCTCCGAACCTGGAGTTCTCCGACGAAGCCGTGTCCGGTACGAAGCGCCACCGAGACGGTCTTGACGCGATGCTGGCTGCGGCAAGAGCCGGGAAGTTTCAGGTCCTCTACTTCCACAGCCTTTCGCGGCTGTCGCGGGAATCAGTGATCACTTTACCTCTCCTGAAGGAGCTCGTATATAACTACCGTGTTCGGATCATCAGCGTCACCGAAGGGATCGATTCCAACGACACGGCGTGGGAGTTGATCGCGCATATCATGTCGATCGTGCACGAGCAGTACCTCCGGGAACTATCCGTCAATGTCTTACGGGGGCAAGAAGGAACCGTGCTGGCTGGCCTTTCGGTCGGCGATTATTGCTTCGGCTATTCCTCGGAACCCGTTTCGAGTAGCGAGCAGAGCCCTCGCGGTCGAAGCTGTAAGCCGCGTAAGATGTATGTGATCGATCGGGAAACAGCCGCATGGGTTGGCCGGATCTTTCACTGGTTCGTCCGTGAACGGTGGAGCCTCCGCCGGATCATCCGCGAACTCAATCGCCTTGGGGCACCCAAGGACCACCGGGCAACCACGCCTCTCTGGCACCACCAGCAGCTTCTGAAGCTTCTTGCCAACAAAAAGTACATCGGCGAGTGGCCCTGGGGGCAGAAGAAGAACATTCGTGATCCGCTCACTGGCAAGATACGCCAGGAGGATCGGTCCCCTGAGAATTGTGAGCGATGGACGAGGCAACTGCCCCACCTGCGGATCGTTGACGATGAGACGTTCGAGAAAGCGCAAGAACTCCTGCAGAAGCAGGCGACGTTGCATGCCCCCAATCGAAAGAGTCGGGGACGGTTCGCCGGCTCGAGCCCCGGTTCGAGCAGCCACTATCCCCGCCATCTACTGTCACGTCTAATCATTTGCGGTGAATGTGGCCGCGTGTTTAACGTTGGTGGCTGTAACGGAAAGTACCTTTTCTGCCCCAGTTACGATAAGGGCGTGTGTACCTGCAAAACGACCCTTTTGCGTGAGCGTGCCGAGCGGATGATTATCGACGCGATCGGCCAACGGATTCTGACCAATTCCCTCTGGCGTCAGCGAGTCTTCGAGGAGACTCTCAAGTTTTGGCGCGAGGCGGAAGCAGTCCTTCCGGACGAATTGGCGGCCGCCCAGCGTCGACTTTGCGAGGTCGACCAGAAGGTCGGCAATATACTCGATCGAATTGAAGCCGGCCATGGTGGCGCTGAGTTGGATGAGCG
>ENA-UOUL01000403-UOUL01000403.1-bioreactor-metagenome-genome-assembly--contig:-NODE-403-length-74618-cov-7.717954_pt1 | contig 74618 bp, 71 predicted proteins | sample MGYA00249838_ERZ747220 | MGnify/ENA primary metagenome ERZ747220 (study PRJEB28778, sample SAMN05720191) | bioreactor metagenome | isolation source: Anaerobic biogas reactor | place: USA:Washington... | reverse complement strand
CCTATGATGGAGGCCTGGGTCTCGCTCAGGGGGTCCAGGAGGCTCACCATGGAGAGCCCCATGGAAATGCCGATGAGTTCGCCGGAGATCTGCAGGACATAGAGCGGGAGGGCCGCGAGAAACCCGATGGCGATGCCGACGAGAAACTCTCTCGCCGCCGCGAGGAGGATGGAGGTCCAATGGTCGAAAACGGCAAGGGGTACCGCGGCGTCAGGGATGGTTCCCACTGCGGCGAGGGTGAGGAAAAAGGCGCACCAGAACCGCAGGGGAATGGGCATGCTTGACGCCATGAATGCAGGGGCCGAGAACATCATCCCCGTGAACCGGATCCCCACGAGGAGATAGAAAAGGAGCAGGGTCACAAAGCGGGTCTGTTCCGCCGTCATCGGACAAACCGCTCAAGCTGGCCGAATATGAGCCGCGCCATGTCGCCGACCCTGCCGAACATCCAGGGGCCGAAGGCCACCAGGGCGAGGAGGACGGCCACGATTTTCGGTATGAAGATAAGGGTCTGCTCCTGGATGGAGGTGGCCGTCTGGAGAATGCCGATGACGAGCCCTACGAGCATGGCCACGAGGAGGATCGGGAGGGACGTGATGAGAGTGGTCCAGACTGCGTCGCCGAGCACGTCGTACATGTTCACGGGAAACACCGGTCATCGCCCCCTTACGTAAAGCTTTTCAGCAGGCTTGTCACCACGAGGTTCCACCCGTCGGCCATGACGAAGAGAAGCACCTTGAAGGGCAGGGAGATCATCATGGGCGGAAGCATGATCATGCCCATGGCCATGAGGACGCTGGCCACGATCATGTCCACCACGATGAAGGGGATGAAGATGACCACCCCCATCTGGAAGGCGGTCTTCAGTTCGCTGAGCATGAAGGCCGGCAGGAGGATCCTCGTGGGGATGTCGTCCCGGTTCCTCGGCTGCTCCATCCCGGCCATGGAGACCATGAGAGACAGCTCCTCCTGGCGGGTGAACTTGAAAAGGAACTCCCTGACGGGTTGTATGGTGCCTTCCCAGGCCTGGGCAGAACTGATGTTCCCCGCCAGGTAGGGAGAGAGGGCGCCGTCGTAAACCTTTCCCCACGTGGGCCCCATGACGAAAAGGGTAAGAAAGAGGGCCAGGCCGACGATCACCTGGTTCGGCGGCGTCTGCTGGAGTCCGATGGCCCGCTGGACGAACCCGAGGACCACAAGTATACGGGTGAAGCTGGTCACCATGAGGATGATGGCCGGGGCCAGGCTCAGAACGGTCAGGAGAGCGAGGATCTGGAGGGTCACCGCTACGTCGGAGGGGGATTCCGCCATGCGTACCCCGAACTGGAGCGCCGGCAGCGGAATAAAGGGAGCCCCGTCCTGGGCGAAGGCGGAGGTTGTCCACGCCGGGAAGAGGACCACGGGAAAAAGGAGTAACACCCTATTGAGAAAGAGCTTCGTCCTCGTATTGTTTCCAGTCTTCATATCTCCACCTGCCGATCACCCTCGTCCCGGCGCCTCCCGATGCCAGGGCGACCACGTCCGGCCCAAGCCGGACGATAAAAAGAACATCCTTGCCGAGGGGCAAGGATGCCATTATGTTCGCGGCTCCCTTCGCCTTCAGGGGAGCTGTCCGCCGGGAATATAACACCATGCCGTATCCGGCGAGAGCAAGTATGGCAAGGCTCAGCCCGATCCGGATCATGTACCCGGCAAGAGAGGGGGAACCAGCCGGAGAAGCCTCCGCGGCGGCCGGAAGAAGGACCAGAAAGACCGCGGCGCAGAAAGCGGTCATGGCGAACCTTCTAGCCGAGAGCCTTGTTGAGCGCTTCCACCACCCTGTCAGGCTGAAAGGGTTTCACGATGAAATCCGTCGCTCCGGCCTGGATGGCCTCGATGACCATGGGCTGCTGCCCCATGGCGCTCACCATGACGATCCGGGCGCTCCCGTCGATAGACTTGATGGCCTTCACTGCGTCAATTCCGTTCATCTCCGGCATCGTGATGTCCATGGTGACGATGTCGGGCTTGAACTTCTGGTAGGAGACCACGGCGACCTTTCCGTTCTCCGCCTCGGCCACCACTTCAAAATCGTTCTTCGTCAGAATGTCCTTCAGCATCATTCTCATGAAGGCGGCATCGTCGACTATCAGAACTTTCCTGCCCATACTTCCACATCCCTCTCTCGGTAATAGCTTGAACGTCGGATCCCTTCCTAGAGCGAATGAACCCTTCCTGCGGACGACACGATTTCCGTGATGCGGACACCGAAATTTTCGTCGATGACAACGACTTCGCCTTTGGCTACAGCCTTGCCGTTGACCAGAATATCCACAGGTTCACCGGCCATCTTGTCTAATTCTATCACGGAACCCGGTGTCATGTTCAAGATGTCGGAGATATTTTTTCTCGTCCGGCCCAATTCCACCGTCACCCGGACAGGGATGTCGGCCACAAGGTCGATCCTGCTGTTTCCGTATCCCGTTCCGGCCTTCTGGACCAGCGGGACGAACTCGGCAGGACGGACGTCCACGGAGGACTGGTCGTACACGTTCCCGAAGGAGGGATGATCCGCATCCGGCGCCGGTGTTTCCGCCTGCATGCTTCCCTGGCTTGAGGGCTGTGACGGTTTCGGGGCCGCCGAAGGGGCCTTGGCGGCCGCCGGCGCTTCTTTTTTCCCTTTTCCGGAAACGAGCTCCCGGACCTCGTCGGCCAGAGCTTTGGCAACGTCGAGTGGAAGAAGCACCCAGAAGGGAAAGTCCCCCAGTCCTTCGATGGAAATCGCCGCCGAAATGGTCCATGCTTCATCTTCAGGGGATCTGGCGGGGAAAGGAAGCCAGTCCTGGGGCTCCAGGGCGGAGGAAATGCTTTCGGGTATGAGCCGTTTTCCCCCAAGCATGCCGCTCATGCCCGTGAAGGCCGCCCCCACCACCTGGCTCAGCCCTTCCTGGGCCGCGTTCAGGTAGAGTTCCCCCGCTTCCTCGGGAAGATCTTTCCCCTCTCCGCCCATCATGAGGTCGGCAAGGGTCAGGGCGCCCCGTTCAGTAATCACGAGAACCAGGGGGGCATCATTCAGTCCGCCGCAGGTCACCCGGAAAGAGAAGGGGGGCTCCTCCGGCCTGGATACAAAGTCCTTCTGGGGAAGCGCCGTCATTTCTCGGACGAGGGCGGTTACCTCCTTGCCGGCAAGCATGCCGTAGACGCTCGACGCCGACGTGGAAAAAATGCCCGCGAGGTCCTCGAGAATGCTCCGCTGTTCCGGGGAAATTCCCCCTTCGTTTTTTCCCGCTCCTCCGCCGCCGCCGAAATCGGCTCCTGACAAGAGAGCGTTAATTTCATCCTGGCTCAGAAGTTCGTCAATCATTGACCGCCCCTCCCTCTCTTTCGGGCAGATCATCCTCGCCCGGGATAATCTCCGATATTTCCGCGGCATACCTGCCGTTTACCGAGCCCGGCACGGCCCTGAACTTGACGAGGTTGCCGATGCGGACGCTCAGGGGATCTTTAAGAGTCTCGTCGAGCTTGATCACGTCGCCCGCCCTGAGCTGCATGACGTCCGCAACGTTGAGCACAGTGTGCCCCAGTTCCAGCGCAAGGGGGACCCGGACGTTCTGCATGTGCTTCAGGATAAAGTCCCGGGATCCTTCGTCACTCTTCCTGCCCGTGGAGGCGAACCACTGCTGGGAACTCAGCTTGTCCATTATGGGCTCCATGAGGAAGTAGGGGATGCAGATGCTCACCATTCCCTCAACGTCGCCCACCTTCAGCTTCAGTATGACCAGGAGCACCATATCGGTTCCCGGACAGATCTGGACGAAGAAGGGGTTGCTTTCGAGATTCTCGTAGCGGAACCGGACGTCCACCACCGTGCTCCAGCTTTCCTCGAGGAGCTCGAGCATCCTCATGATGACCCGTTCCACCACCGTCCGCTCGATGTCGGTCAGTTCCCTGACTTTTCCCGAAAATTCCCCCTTGCCGCCAAGCATCCTGTCGATGATGGCGAACACGAGGCCGCCGACGGCGATCACCGACAGCAGGCCGCCCAGCCAGTCCGTGCGGGTCACGTGCTCGGCCTTCGACGCGGGAACGAGGACGAGTGCGGTGACGGCCGCGAATGCGGCGATGGGCACGTTGATCAGAAAGGTCGAGCCCCACGCGTGGGATTCGAGGAGCCATCCGGCCAGCAACGGCCCGAGAGCGATCGCCAGGCCGGACGTGGCGGCCCATGCGGCGATGGCCCGGGCCCGTTCATGGGCGGGGAACATCGCGACGAGCAGCGACAGCGTCGCGGGCATGATGACGGCGGCGCCGACACCCATGACGATGCGCGCCGCGATCACCTCGACGGCACTGTCGGCCAGGCTCCCGTACACGGCGCCGGCCGCGAAGACACCGAGGCCCGCGAGCAGTGCGCGGCGTCTGCCGAACCGGTCGCCGAGGACACCGCACAGGAGCATCAGCGCTGCGTACGGGACGGTGTATCCGTCGATGATCCATTGCAGATCGGTGCTGGTGAGGGAGAGCTCGCGCAGCATGCTCGGTGCCGCGACGATCAGCGCCGTGTTGGCCATGACGACGATCAGCAGACTCAGGCACAGGACCGCCAGGCCCGCCCAGCGGCGGGAGTACGGATCCTCGGGGCGGAGCTGGGCGGCGGAGTTCTCGGTGGTGGTCATCGTTCCCCCGGGTCGTGAGCGGAGTTGCACATCACTGTGCAACTTAAGGCTTTGCACAGTCGTGTGCAACTAAACTGGTGGGAGTACCCCGAATCGTCCGAAAGAGGTCCCTCAGCGTGTCGGAGCCGCAGCGGCAGTCCCGCAACCGCGCGAACATCAACCGTTCCCGCATCCTCGACGCCGCGATGCGGTGTTTCGCCGCCGACCCCGATGCGAGCATGGACGACGTGGCGAAGGCGGCAGGTGTCGTGCGCCGCACCGTGTACGCGCACTTCCCCAACCGGGAGGCCCTCGTCGAGGGCATCGCGGAGGACGCCGGTGTCGCCCTCGCCGACTCCCTGGACCATCCCGAACCCGACGATGTCGAGCTGGCCCTGGCCGTGGGGGTGCTCCGGATGAGTCCGGTCGGTGACCGCTACCGGATGCTGCTCTCGTTCGCGCGCAAGGAGGTCGGGGACGAACGCATCAGCGACCTCGTCGCGCCGGTCCGCAACCGGATGTTCGACACGATCGAGCGCGGTCGTGCGTCCGGGGTCCTGCCCGATCATCTACCGACCGTCGTGCTCGTCGCCATGATGGAGGGGCTGACGATGGCCACCTTCGAACAGGTGAACCTGGGGTTCGTCGACGATGCGGGCGAAGTCATCGCGCTCGCGGTCCTCGTTCTCGCGGGAGTCGATGCCGGACGTGCCCGGCGGGTACTCGATGCGGCCCACCGCTGGCTCGACGACGAGCGGTCGGTCGCTGACCCACGTGATGCGGGCGAGTCCGTGACGGTGCAGCGCTAGACTGGTCGGGACACGACGACCGTCGTGCCGTCGATGAACCGAAAGCAGGCCGTTCCGTCCACGTGAGCGAACCAGACCGTCCCCGCGACCCCGACGTAGACCCGACTCCGGTCCGTTCGAGCCTGGAACTCCCGCCCGAGACGGCGGCTCCACTGCTCGGCGCGGCCGACGAGAACCTCATCGCACTCGAAGGTCTTCTGGCAGCCGACATCCACGTGCGCGGCAACTCGGTGACGCTGAGCGGCAGCCCCGCCGACGTCGCTCTCGCCGAACGAGTGATCGGCGAACTCGTCACCCTCGTGCGTCGTGGCCAGCCGTTGACCCCCGACGCGGTGCGCCGCACGGTCGGGATGCTGACCCAGGGACTGTCGGAGTCGCCGGCGGACGTCCTGAGCCTCGACATCCTGTCCCGTCGCGGTAAGACGATCCGGCCCAAGACGCTCAACCAGAAGCGCTACGTCGACGCGATCGACACCAACACCATCGTGTTCGGTGTCGGACCGGCCGGCACCGGCAAGACCTACCTTGCGATGGCGAAGGCGGTGCAGGCCCTGCAGACCAAGCAGGTCACCCGCATCATCCTGACCCGACCGGCCGTCGAGGCGGGCGAACGGCTCGGCTTCCTGCCCGGCACGTTGCACGAGAAGATCGACCCCTACCTGCGCCCCCTGCACGACGCGCTGCACGACATGATGGACCCCGAAGCCATCCCGAAGCTCATCCAGGCCGGGGTGATCGAGGTCGCGCCCCTGGCGTACATGCGGGGTAGGAGCCTCAACGATGCGTTCATCATTCTCGACGAAGCCCAGAACACCACGGCCGAGCAGATGAAGATGTTCCTGACCCGCCTCGGGTTCGGATCGAAGATGGTCGTCACCGGCGACATCACGCAGATCGATCTGCCCGGTGGTGCCCGCTCGGGCCTGGCCGCGGCCACCGAGATCCTCGGCGACATCGACGACATCCACTTCGCGCGCCTCGACAGCAGCGACGTCGTCCGGCATCGGTTGGTCTCCGACATCGTCGATGCGTACGGCCGGTTCGAGGCCGAACAGAGCAGCGGCATCGGCAACCGCGCACAGCGCCGCGCGAGTCAGCATCGGGTGCAACGCCGGTGATCGCTCGTTCCCCCCACCCGTGCGCACTTCTGGTAGCTCCGGCTACCAGAAGTGCGCACGGGTCGGCCGACTTACCGCCCACGCAACCGCACTCCGCCGTGCAGAAGGAACGACATCGATGAGCATCGAGATCTCGAACGAATCGGGCATGGACGTCGTCGAGGAGGACCTGCTCGACGTCGCCCGCTTCGTCATCGCCAGGATGGACGTGCATCCCGCGGCGGAACTGTCGATGGTGCTGGTCGACTCCGACACGATGGCGGATCTCCACATGAGGTGGATGGACCTTCCCGGACCCACCGACGTGATGTCCTTCCCGATGGACGAACTCGAGCCGGGCGGTCGTCCGGACGCACCGGAACCCGGCCCGTCGATGCTCGGCGACATCGTGCTGTGCCCGTCGTTCGCGGCAGATCAGGCAGCCAAGGCCGGTCACTCGCTGGGACACGAACTCGCGCTGCTCACCGTCCACGGCATGCTGCATCTGTTGGGCTACGACCACGCGGAGCCCGAGGAGGAGAAGGAGATGTTCGGTCTCCAGAACGACCTCCTGACGCAGTGGTACGAGGACCTGCGCCGCGCCGAACGCGAAGCGCGTCTCGCCGCCCGTGACCAGCAGTTGCTGGGCAAGACGGGTTTCGTCGACGATCCGGACAAGTGATGCCGCCGGCAGGTGACCGGCGCCGGGGAGGGAACATCGCGTGACCACCGTGCTGCTGATCGTGCTCGCACTCGTGCTGGTGCTCTTCGGCGGTGTGTTCGCCGCGCTCGACTCGGCGCTGAACACCGTCTCCGCCGCCCGGGTGGAAGACATCGCCAAGGACGGCCGGGCGGGGGCACACCGGTTGCTCGAGATGCTCGACGACCGCCCCCGCCACGTGAATCTGGCGGTGCTGCTGCGCATTCTGTGCGAGATCACCGCGACGGTGGTGCTCGCCGGGGTCCTCCTCGGCGACCTCGACACCGTGTGGGCCCTCGTTGTCAGTGCGGCTGTGATGGTGGTCGTCGACTACGTCGTCATCGGTGTCGGCCCTCGCACCCTCGGCCGCCAACACGCGTACACGATCGCGATGACCGCGGCGGCACCGATGCGCATCCTCGGGGTGATCCTGGGACCGCTCAGCAGGGTGCTGATCCTCGTCGGCAACGCCCTCACGCCCGGTCGCGGATTCCGGAACGGTCCGTTCGCCAACGAGATCGAACTGCGCGAACTGGTGGACCTGGCCCAGGAGCGCGGTGTCGTCGCTGACGACGAACGGCGGATGATCCAGTCCGTCTTCGACTTCGGTGACACCACCGCGCGCGAGATCATGGTGCCGCGACCCGAGATGGTGTGGATCGAGGAGTCCAAGTCGGCCGGGCAGGCGACCTCGCTCGCGGTGCGCAGCGGCCACTCCCGCATCCCCGTCATCGGCGAGAACGTCGACGACGTGCTGGGTGTCGTCTATCTCAAGGACCTCGTCCAGCAGACCTACCACTCGCGCGACAGCGGGCGCAGCGTCTCGGTCGCCGATGTGATGCGCCCGGCGGTGTTCGTGCCCGATTCCAAACGGCTCGACGACCTGCTCTCCGACATGCAGCGCGACCGCAACCACATGGCGATCCTCGTCGACGAGTACGGCGGTATCGCCGGTCTGGTGACGATCGAGGACGTCATCGAGGAGATCGTCGGTGAGATCGCCGACGAGTACGACGTCGGGGAGATCCCCGACATCGAGGATCTCGGAGACGGCACCTACCGTGTGTCGGCGCGGCTCCCCGTCGAGGATCTCGGTGAGGTGTTCGGCATCGAGATCGACGACGACGAGGTCGACACCGTGGGCGGACTCCTGGGCTACGAACTCGGTCGCGTCCCGTTGCCCGGATCCGAGGTGACCACCCACGGACTCGTCCTGCACGGCGAGGGCGGCCCAGACGTGCGCGGCCGTGTGCGCGTGAACACCGTGTTCGTGCGTCGCGCCCCAGAACCCGACCCGACCGCCCCCGACGCGGAGACCTCCGAGGAGCACTCATGACCGACACCGACTTCCGTTCCGGCTTCATCTGTTTCGTGGGACGGCCCAATACCGGCAAGTCGACGTTGACGAACGCGATGGTCGGCAGCAAGATCGCGATCACGTCGTCGCGACCGCAGACGACCCGGCACACCATTCGCGGCATCGTGCACCGCGAGCACGCCCAACTGATCCTCGTCGACACGCCCGGACTGCACCGCCCGCGCACCCTGCTCGGCCAGCGGCTCAACGATCTCGTGCGCGACACCTACTCGGAGGTCGACGCGATCGGCATGTGCTTTCCGGCAGACGAGAAGATCGGGCCCGGCGACCGGTGGATCCTCGAGCAGGTGCGGCACGTCGCGCCGCGGACCCCGGTCGTCGGCATCGTCACGAAGATCGACAAGGTGGGCAAGGACCGGGTCGCCGCGCAGTTGATGGCCGTGTCGAAGCTGCTCGGCGCCGACGCCGATGTCGTGCCGGTGTCCGCCGCGTCGGGTGAACAGGTCGAGGTCCTCGTCGACGTGCTCGCGTCGAAGATGGAACCGGGTCCGGCGTTCTACCCGGACGGTGAGCTCACCGACGAACCCGAGGAAACCCTCATGGCCGAGCTGATCCGCGAGGCCGCGCTCGAGGGGCTCGGCGACGAACTGCCGCATTCGCTGGCCGTCGTCATCGAGGAGGTCCGCGAACGCGAGGGGCGAACCGAGAAGCAGGGTCCGATGCTTGATGTGCACGCATTCCTGTACGTGGAGCGACCCAGCCAGAAGGGCATCGTCATCGGAAAGGGCGGTGCACGCCTACGGGAGGTCGGTACCGCGGCCCGCACCCAGATCGAGAAACTCCTCGGCGTGAAGATCTATCTGGACCTGCACGTCAAGGTCGCCAAGGACTGGCAGCGTGATCCGAAACAGCTCGGACGGTTGGGGTTCTGAGCGAATGTATCGCTCGCTCGATTGATCAGAGCGAGCGATACATTCGCTCGGGATGCGCGGTGGCTGCGTGGAGCAGCAACAGTACCGATGACGCGAGGTCGGCGTCGGCCCCGGTGGACAGTCGCCGCAGTTGGAGCCCGGCGATCGTCGCCACCAGTGTGGGCGCGAGGGTTTCGGGACGCGGTACCCCCAGTGCCGTGAGGATCGCAGCGGTCAGCGCGTCGTATCCGGCCCAGCACTCGGCGGTGGCCTCACGCAGATCGGGGTCTCGGCCGGCCTGGACGTACAGTTCGAACGGTGCGATCCGTTCGGCGGTGAACGCGAGATCCTCTGCCACACGCTCGACGACGTGAGCTGCCTCGCTCAGTGACAACGACTGTGCCCGATAGCTTTCCGCGATCTCCCGCAACCGTTCGGTTTCCTCCTCGGCGAAGGTCGTCAACGCGGTACGCAGTAGATCGGCCTGGCTGGGGAAGTGGTAGGTGATCGACCCGAGTGACACGCCGGCGTGAGAGGCGATGCGGCGGTTGCTGATCGCCGCGATCCCCTCGATCCCCACCAGGTGCAGTGTCGCATCGATGATGCGTCGTCGTGCGTCGGTGCCCACCGTCACCACCACCGTTCGGGGGTCTGCTCGTGCCACCGCAGCACCGATTCGAGCTGCGAGGCCAGTGCCACGAGCAGCGGTTCGGATTCGGTGTGTCCGAGAAGTTGTGCGCCGACGGGAAGTCCGCCGTCGGTGAATCCCGCGGGGACGTTCACGCCGGGCCAACCCAGGACGTTCCACGGCCACGCATACGGGCACGTCGCGGTGATCACCTTGTCGGTCGCCCACCCGCCGATGCCGTCGATCGCGTCGACGGGCGGCGGTGGCGTCGCGGTCGTGGGAGCCAGGACGACGTCGACGGTCTCGAATATCCGACCGACTCGGCGTCGCAGGTACGGTTCGGCGGCCCGTGCTGCGCGGAGCGGAAGGCCGTGCAGCAACCGGCCGGTGCGGGCGTTGCTGCGGGTGCGGGCGTCGGCGAGCGTCGGGTCGGGCAACCGTCGGAGCCAGTCGTCGATCCCGGCCAGTGAGCGGGGCAGGAAATCGAGACCGAAGGCGAATCCGTAGTCGGGGTCGGCGAGCACGACGCGATGCCCGAGGTCGCGCAGGGTCGCCGCGAGCGCGACGACACGGGATCGGACCTGCGGATCGAGGGGGTGCGGTGTCGCGGTGAACGGTGCCTTCAGCGACAACGCGACGGTGAGTCGCCCCGGATCGCGGCCGACGGCATCGGAGATTCTCGTCGGGGTGCAGCGATGGAGATCGCCGGGATGGTTGCCCGAGATCACATCGAGCAGCAACGCGGCGTCGGCGACGGTCCGGGCGAGCGGGCCGTGTGTCGTGAGTCCGTAGAACGCTTCGGGCTCGGGCCACGTCGAGACCCGCCCGCGTTGCGGTTTGATGCCGACGAGGTTGGTCCATGCCGACGGAATGCGCACCGAGCCGGCGCCGTCGGAACCGACCGCGGCGGGCACCAGCCCGGCGGCGACGGCCGCGGCCGCGCCACCCGACGAGCCACCGGGGGTGTGTTCGCGCGACCACGGATTGCGTGTGTGCCCGAAGGTGCTGCTGCCGGTGAGCGGCCATTGGCCGAGCTCGGGCGAGTGGGTCTTGCCGACGATGACCGCTCCGGCCTCCCGCAGCCGGCGGACGATCTCGGCGTCCTCGGTTCGGGGCCGGAAGTCGCCGGGGCATCCGAAGGCCGTGGACTCCCCGGCGACGTCGGTGTCGTCCTTGACGGCGATCGGCACGCCGAGCAACGGCAGGTGTTCGCCGGCGGCGCGCCGGCGATCGGCGTCGGCCGCCTCGGTCGTCGCGGCGGTGTCGCGGACCACGCGGAACGCGTTGAGGGTGGTCCTGCTCGCGTCGATCCGGTCGAGCGCGGCGCGGGTCAGGTCGACGGAGGTGGTCGCGCCGGTGTCGAGTGCGGCGACGGTCGCGGTGAGGTCGGCGGAGCGGGTCGGCGTGTCCTGCGTGGTCATGACATCCCCCAAGTGTTGTTCGTTCGAACGAACGATAACGCGTTCCATTCCCGCTGTCGAGGGTCGGACCGATGCGGTGTCGGCGCGACGTGACACACTCGGATGTGTGAGGCTGTACCGGGACAACGCCGTGGTGCTGCGTCAGCACAAGCTCGGCGAGGCCGACCGCATCATCACGTTGCTCACCCGTCGTCACGGACTGGTGCGGGCGGTGGCCAAGGGCGTGCGCCGCACTCGGTCGAAGTTCGGCGCGCGGCTCGAGCCGTTCGCCCACGTCGACGTGCAGCTGCACCCCGGACGCAGCCTCGACATCGTCACCCAGGTCCAGACGCTCGACGCGTTCGCGGTCGGCATCGTCGGCGACTACGGCCGCTACACGACGGCGTGTGCGATCCTCGAGACCGCCGAGCGGCTCGCCGGGGAGGAACGCGCCCCCGTGCCCCGGCTGCACGCCCTCACGGTCGGTGCGCTGCGTGCGGTGTGCGACGGCGCCCGTCCCTGCGAACTGATTCTCGACGCGTATCTGCTGCGCGCGATGCTCTATGCCGGCTGGGCGCCCGCGATCACCGACTGTGCACGGTGCGCCCGGCCGGGGCCGCACACCGCCTTCCACGTCGCGGCCGGCGGTGCCGTGTGCGTGCACTGCCGACCGCCCGGTGCCGCGACACCCGCGCCCGGTGTGCTCGAACTCATGAATGCCCTCGACCGAGGACGCTGGGACGACATCGGCGACGTCCCCGACGCGGTGCGCAGCCAGGCGAGCGGCCTGATCGCCGCGCACCTGCAGTGGCACCTCGAACGGCAACTGCGCACGCTGCCGCTCGTCGAGCGCAGCGGACCGACCGGGCCCGGTCCGGCCCGGTCGGGCATCAGGCAGGATGAACACCGTGATCCGACGCCGCGAACCGCACCCACAGCCTGACCGTGTGATCCGTCCACCCGACCCGCACCCGTCGGGGGCGCGCGCTCCGATCATCCAACCGGAGCTGATCCCGCGGCACGTCGCGCTCGTGATGGACGGCAACGGCCGCTGGGCGCAGGAGCGGGGTCTGCCACGCACCGCGGGCCACGAACGCGGCGAGGCCGTCCTGATGGACACCGTCGAAGGGTGCATCGAGATCGGTGTCGAGTGGCTGTCGGCCTACGCCTTCTCCACCGAGAACTGGAAGCGGAGTCCCGACGAGGTCCGGTTCCTCATGGGCTTCAACCGCGACGTGATCCGTCGCCGCCGCGACGAGATGCACGAAATGGGTGTGCGGGTCCGGTGGGCGGGACGGCGACCGCGACTGTGGCGCAGCGTCATCAAGGAACTCGAGATCGCCGAAGAGCTCACGAGGGACAACGACGTGATGACCCTGACGATGTGCGTCAACTACGGGGGGCGTGCCGAGATCGCCGACGCGGCCCGCGAGATCGCACGTCGGGTCGCGGCGGGAGAACTCGATCCCGAGAAGGTCACCGAGGCGACGATCGCGCGGCACCTCGACGAACCCGACATGCCCGACGTCGACCTGTTTCTGCGCCCGTCGGGCGAGCAACGCACGTCGAACTTTCTGCTCTGGCAGTCGGCCTACGCCGAAATGGTGTTCCAGGACAAGAACTTCCCGGACTTCGACCGGAGGGATCTGTGGGCGGCGTGTGTCGAGTACGCCTCGCGCGACCGTCGGTTCGGGGGTGTGAAGTGAGTGCGCTGCAGGACCGGATCGCGACGTTGCTCACCCCGTTCGTCGAGGTGCGTGGCGCCGAGGCCGGTGGTGACGATGCGCTCGGCTTCGACTACGGATCGGTGCCGTTCGCGTTGCAGGTGGTGACCCTCACCGACGGACTCGACGTGGTGTCGCTCACCGGTGTGCTCGGTTGGGATCTGCCGGCCGGTGACGGTGTGCGTGCCCGCGTTGCCGGGATCGCCGATGCGCTGCAGTTCGGATCCGTCCACGTCGTCGAACGCGACAGCGACGTCGACGTGGTGTGGCGCTACTCCTTCCCGGCGACCGGGTTGGACGACACCCCGTTGACGACGATGTTGCTGCTGGTCCTCGACGGTGCCGCCGGCGCGCGGGAATCTCTCGCCGCGTCCTGAGGGGGTCGGTCCGCGGTCGCGCAGGTCCGGCACGACCCGAAGATCTCGATCGTGTGGCTGACGTCGGAGAATCCGTTGTCCTCGGCGATCGCGTACGACCAGCGTTCGACCTCGGGGCCGTCGACCTCGACGGTGAATCCGCAGTGTCGGCAGACCAGGTGGTGGTGGTGTCCGGACGAGCAGCGCCGGAAGATGGATTCGCCCGAGTCGGTGCGGAGCACGTCGACGCTGCCGGACTCGGCGAGGGACTGGAGTGTGCGATAGACGGTGGTCAGCCCGATTCCCTCGCCGTGGCGGCGCAGTTCTTCGTGCAGTTCCTGGGCGGTGCGGAACTCGTCGGTGCTGTCGAGCAGCGCCACGATCGCGCTGCGTTGTCTGGTGGAGCGCACCCCGACGAGGGGTTTGCGGGTGGAGGTCACGGCCGGGTTCATCCTTCCTGGGCGTGGGCGACGGCGTCGACGACGATGTGGGCGAGGTGATCGTCCGCGAGGTGGTAGACGACCTCCCGTCCGGACCGTTCGCCGCGCACCACACCCGCGGTCTTGAGGACGCGCAGGTGCTGGCTGATCAGTGGCTGGGTGACGCCGAGTGTGGCGACGAGTTCGTGGACGCACTGCGCCGACTGCTGCAGTTGCAGCACGATCGCGATGCGGACGGGTGCGGAGAGTGCCCGCAGCAGTTCGCCGGCCGCGACGAGGGTGTCCGCCGGCACGGTCGGTGCGGCCGTGCACGCTGGATCGTGGCCGGGAACAGGGGCGTTCGCCACGCAGTCGTCCCGGCCGGTAGCGACGCTCATGGGCGCTCCTCACCGAACCGATGGTCCTCTTGTTATTGCAAACCGATTCCATTTTGATATGCACGGATGTGCATGTCAACCGGCGTGTCCGGCGCGGACGGCGGAGCGATAGGCTTGGAGGTCGACGCATGTTGCGAACCCGCATCGAAGATGGAGAGAACCCGAGTGGCACCCAAATCCAAGATCGATACCGTCGCCAATCTCGCGAAGCGCCGAGGTCTGGTCTACCCCTGCGGTGAGATCTACGGCGGCACCAGGTCGGCCTGGGACTACGGGCCGCTCGGTGTGGAGCTCAAGGAGAACATCAAGAAGCAGTGGTGGCGCAACATGGTCACCGGCCGCGAGGACGTCGTCGGTCTCGACTCCTCGGTGATCCTGCCCCGTCAGGTGTGGGTGGCTTCCGGTCACGTCGGTGTCTTCAACGACCCGCTCGTCGAATGTCTGAGCTGTCACAAGCGGCACCGCCAGGATCACCTGCAGGAAGCGTACGCGGACAAGAACAACCTCGACGACCCCGATGCGGTGCCGATGAGCGAGATCGTGTGCCCCGATTGCGGTACCCGCGGCCAGTGGACCGAGCCCCGCGACTTCAACATGATGCTCAAGACGTACCTCGGGCCGGTGGAGTCCGAGGACGGCCTGCACTACCTGCGGCCCGAGACGGCGCAGGGCATCTTCGTGAACTTCGCGAACGTGCTGAACACCTCGCGCAAGAAGCCGCCGTTCGGCATCGGACAGATCGGTAAGAGCTTCCGCAACGAGATCACGCCCGGCAACTTCATCTTCCGCACCCGCGAGTTCGAGCAGATGGAGATGGAGTTCTTCGTCAAGCCGGGTGAGGACGAGGAGTGGCACCAGTACTGGATCGACTACCGCATGGACTGGTACACGGGTCTCGGGATCAACAAGGACAATCTGCGGCTGTACGAGCACCCGAAGGACAAGCTGTCGCACTACTCGAAGCGCACCGTCGACATCGAGTACCGATTCCGGTTCCAGGGCAGTGAGTGGGGTGAACTCGAGGGCGTCGCGAACCGCACCGACTTCGACCTGTCCACCCACGCGGAGCACTCCGGTGTGGACCTGAGCTTCTTCGACCAGGCCGCCAACGAGCGCTACACGCCGTACGTCATCGAGCCGGCGGCCGGTCTGACCCGCTCGCTGATGGCGTTCCTCGTCGACGCCTACGTCGAGGACGAGGCCCCCAACGCCAAGGGCGGTGTCGACAAGCGCACCGTGTTGCGCCTCGATCGCAGGCTGGCACCGGTGAAGGCTGCGGTGCTGCCGCTGAGCCGCAACGCCGATCTCAGTCCGAAGGCCAAGGACCTCGCCGCGCAGTTGCGCAAGAACTGGAATGTCGAGTTCGACGATGCGCAGGCCATCGGACGCCGCTACCGGCGCCAGGACGAGATCGGCACCCCGTTCTGCATCACCGTCGACTTCGACACCCTCGAGGACCAGGCCGTCACCGTCCGTGAGCGCGACACGATGGAGCAGGAGCGTGTGTCCCTCGACCAGGTGGAGGGCTACCTCGCGCAGCGGTTGATCGGCGCCTGACCCACCCGTGCGCGCTTCTGGTAGTACCCACTACCAGAAGCGCGCACGGGGGAGGGGGCGGATCAGAGTCGGGCTCGGGACCGTTCGAACAGTTCGCGCAACTCGTGCGCGGACACCTCCGTTCCGGTGCGGTCGGCGTGATCCTGGACGTGCCGGGCGAGTTCGATCTGCGCGTCGCGGGGCAGGTCGATGCCGAACTCGGTTTCCAGCACGTAGGCGATACCTCCCTTACCGGACTGCGAGTTGACGCGGATGACCGCTTCGTAGGTGCGACCCAGATCGGCGGGGTCGACGGGCAGATACGGCACACGCCAGTCGACGTCGCGCTCGGCGCGGTCTTCGGTGTCCGCGCGGGCGCGGTGTTCGGCGAAACCCTTGCGGATCGCGTCCTGGTGTGTGCCGCTGAACGCGGTGTGCACGAGCTCGCCGGCGTAGGGGTGGCGGGGATGGACGTCGATGCGGTTGCAGTGCTCGACCGTGCGCCGGATCTCGTCGATGTCGGAGAAGTCGATCATCGGATCCACGCCCTGCGCGAACAGATTCAGGGCGAGCGTCACGATGTCCACGTTGCCGGTGCGTTCGCCGTTGCCGAACAGGCAGCCTTCCACGCGCTGGGCGCCGGCGAGGACCGCCAGTTCGGCGCACGCGATTCCCGTACCGCGATCGTTGTGCGGATGCACCGACAGGATCACACCGTCGCGCCGCGACAGGTTCTTGTGCATGTACTCGATCTGGTCGGCGTACACGTTGGGGGTCGCCACCTCGACGGTGGCGGGCAGATTGACGATCACCGGTCGGTCGGGCGACGCCTCCCACAGCCCGGTCATCGCGTCGCAGATCTCCAGCGCGTAGTCGGGTTCGGTCAGGTTGAAGACCTCCGGCGAGAACTCGAAGCGCACATTCGGTAGTCCGGCGGTGAGCTCGAGCACGTCGCGGCCACCGGAGAGGATCAGGTCGGTCAGTGCGGCACGCTCGTGGCCGAGGACCACCTCGCGCCAGGTCGGTGCCGTCGCCGTATAGAGATGGACGACGACCGGGTTCGTGATGCCGCGGACGGAGTCGACGGTCCGCTCGATCAGGTCTCGTCGGGCGGGGGTGAACACCACGAGCGTGACGTCGTCGGGGGCGAGATCGCTCTCGGCGATGAGCCGTACGAATTCGAAGTCGGTGCGCGACGCGGACGGGTAGCCGACCTCGATCTCCTTGTAGCCCATGGCGACCATGAGCTCGAAGAAGCGGCGCTTGCGGTGCGGGTCCATCGGCTCGGCGAGCGCCTGGTTGCCGTCGCGCAGATCGACGGGCACCCACAGGGGCGCCTCGGTGATGCGGCGGTCGGGCCACGCACGGTCGATGTCGGGGACCTCGACGCGGGTGAAGACGTCCCGGTAGCGGTGGGCGGGCATCTGCGAGTGACGCTGCCGGTTCCAGTGTGGGGCGGCGTCGGGTATGGCTCCCGCGGGAGTGGCGATACTGGGGAAGGCGGAAGTGGACACGGTGGATGTTCCTCGTCGTTCGGTCGGCGACCGGCATGATCGAACCCCACGACGGGAGCCGGTCGAACTACGTCCCGTCGTGGCGGCGAAGGAGAAGGAATCCGCTGGCGCACACGAGGAGAAAGATAGCACAACTCCTCAGACAAGTAGAGAGGTAGGGCGGGAATGGCCCAGGTGCAGAAGGTTCCGTTGGCGGATCAGGCGGCAGAACTGTTGTTGACGCGGATCCGGGAAGGGGAGTGGGAACTCGGCGGGAAACTCCCCGGTGAGACCACGCTCGCGCCGCAACTCGGGGTGGGGCGGTCCACCGTGCGCGAAGCCATCCGTCAATTGGCCGGTCGCGGTGTGCTCACGACGCGACAGGGTGCGGGCGTGTTCGTCGCGGCGCTCGACGTGCGCGACGACTGGGACGAATCGGTGCGCCGCGCCGACATCCGTGCGGTCGTCGAGGCGCGGGTCGCCATCGAGACGGAAGCGGCAGCGCTCGCCGCGGCCCGGCGCACCCCGGCAGACCTACGGGTGATCCGACGTGCACTCGCCGAACGGGAACGAACCCGGGAAACCGTCGACGGGCACGTCGACGCGGACACGGCCTTCCACCGCAGCATCGTCGTCGCCGCCCACAATCCGATCCTCGTCGACCTGTTCGACGGTTTCACCCCGCGTCTCCGGCAGGCCATGATCGACATGCTTCGGCTCCGAGGGGAGTTCGGCAGCGATGTCGATCAGGACGTGCACGCCGCGCTGGCCGACGCCGTCGCCGACCGCGACAGCGCCGCGGCAGCGCAGCGCAGTCGCGAGCATCTGCTCTCGCTCGCCGACTCTCTCGGCTGACGCCGGATCAGAACCGGCCGCCGCTGGAGCCCCCGAAACCACCCCCGCCACCACCGAATCCGCCACCACCGAATCCGCCACCACCGAATCCGCCGCCTCGGCCGCTGTTGAGGACACTGTTGATCAGGATGCCGCCGAGGACGGCACCGGCGACGTTGCCACCCGACGAACCGCCGCGCGGCGGGCGCTGTCGATCCTCCCACCGGCGCACATCCTTCTGGGCCGACCTCAACGCCTGCGCCGCGAACGCCGCGGCGGCCCGCGCGTGCTGCAGGGCCACCGCCGGCTCGGACTCCGCGGCGTGATCGGCGGCCTGCAGGTGACGCTGCGCCTCCGACAGCCGGGTCCGGGCCTCCGCGCCGACGACCCCGCGTCGCGTCGCGATGAAATCGGCCGCCGCCGTCACCTGCGACCGCGCCGCCGTCAGATCCTGTTGCAGTCGCTGACGGGCGCGCGCCTCCTCCTCCCGGGCCTGATGTGTCTGCTCACGCACCGCATCGAGACGCGCATCGGTCTCCACCACACGAGTGAAACTGCCCAGCGGATCGGTGTGCTGCTGCGCCCGCGCCTGCTCGAGCGCGTCCTGCGCGGCTCTGCGGGCCTCGATCAGTTCGGCGCCACCGGCGTCGCCCAGCGCGACGGCATCGGCGATACCCTCCTCGGCGTCCGCCATGGCCGCCGGCAGCGTCGCGATCGCATGGCGGATGTCGTCCGCGGCGTGCTCGAGGGCGTCGAGCAGGCTCGTCGCATGACCGAGTGCGCCCTCGGCCTCCCGGATCGCACGTACCGCATCGCCCTGCTCGCCGACCGGGCGCGCCGCGGCGGTCCGTCCCTCGTCGACGGACTTCTCCGCGAACGTCACCTCCTCCTGCGCCAGCACCACGTTGTCCGCGACCGGTGCCAGAGCATCCGCGGGGAACTCCGACCGCAACGCCGCAAGCGCCTGCTCCGCATGTGGCAGGCGGGCGCGCACCCCGATCGCCCGCTGCGTGAGGGCATCGAGTCGTTTCGGGGCGTCCAGCAGCAGATTACGCATCGCATCGAAGGCATCGATCTGGGCGTCGAGCTCACGATCGGCCTGCCCGCACGACGAGATGAGTTGCACCAGCAGGTCCCGCTGCTGCGCCGGGGTCTCCGGAATGTCGTCGTCGAGGCGCTGCCGGATCGAGAACGCCGCCGCGAGAGCCGCCCGGGCCTCCCGGTGCGCTCGATCGAACGGTGCGACCGCATTGTCACCGAACTCGCCGCGCGCCAGTTCCAGTGCCTCCGCGCTGGACCGCACCGCGTTGTCGGTCTCCACCAGCACCTTCTGCGCGTGCAGTTCCAACCCCTCGATCGGGAGCCGGCGCAATGCATCGACGTCGCTCGGGTCGATCTGCTCGGCCTGCGCTGCCCCGGCCTGCGCGCGCTTGGACCGTGATCGCCGCGTGTACAGGTACACGCCGCCCGCGCCGGCCGCGATCACGCCGCCACCGACGAGCAGCGTCGTCACCGGCGCGCTCGACGGAGCCAGGGCATCGCCGAGTCCGTCGGCCGCGGCCACCGCGGCGTCCGCCCACAGGTTCGTGCGCAGCGGCGGCGTGATGTCGTTCGTCGCGATCCGGTCACGCTCCGATGCACTGATCTCGGATCCGTCGGGTGTCCACAGCGCGAAGTCCCGGTCGTCGGTGGCGACGGCGAGCAGAGCCGTGTCCGAACCGAATCCGCTGGCCTGCGCGGCCGTCCTCACCCAGGCGTCACGGTCGTATCCGTCGAACGTCGCCACGTACGTCACCCACAACTGCACCCGATGCTCGTCGTACAGGGCGTTCGTCGCGTCCTGGATCCTCGCGACGTCGTCGGTGCTCAGCACGCCCGCGGTGTCGGTGATCGGTTGCGGGAGTCGCGACGGCTGCTCCGCGGACGCGAGCGCGGGTGCGAGCAGCCACACGGCGACAGCCAGGAAGACGGTGATCAACGGGAACGTGGCGTTCGTGCGCGGGCGGGGCGCGTCCGATACGTGTGGCATGGGATCGAATCTAGTGGAGCACGGGGCCCGGCCAGGACCGGAGCGCCGTTCGCCCCGGTCAGGGCGCCGGCGGCCGGCGCCTCGGCGCGTCCACGACGGTGAACCGGCGAGCGCACTGGCAGAATCGGGAAGGTGAGTACCGCATCCCGCCGCCCCGGCACCGCAGCGATCCTCGACGAGGAACGGCGCAGCGTCGGTGCGCGGCTGGCGCGCTGGTGCCGGCGACTCCTCGCCGGACTCGTCCTCGCGGCGATTCTCATCGTGGGCGGCACGGCCGTCCGCGTCTGGCAGGTCGCGCGCATCGACGACCGCACCCCCGCCGACGCCATCGTGGTGCTCGGCGCCGCCCAGTACGCGGGCACCCCCACCCCCGTGTTCGAGGCCCGCCTCGAACAGGCCCGCAAACTGTACGAGGCCGGTGTCTCCGATGTGATCGTCACCGTCGGGGGCAAACAGGAAGGCGACCTGTTCACCGAGGCGGCATCGGGCAAGAACTATCTCGTGTCCGCCGGCGTACCTGCCGACGCGATCGTGGCGGTCGAGGAGGGCTCGGACACCCTGCTCAGCGTCGAAGCGGTCAGCCGGGAAATGGGCGAACGCGGCCTCACCTCGGCGGTCCTGGTGAGCGACCCGTGGCATTCCCTGCGCACCCGCACGATGGCGCGCGACGCGGGACTCGACGCCTGGACGGCCCCGACCCGCCAGGGGCCCGCCGTGTTCACCCGCGAATCCCAACTGCACGGCATCGCCCGCGAGACCGCCGCGCTGATCTGGTACCAGATCGCCCACCACTCGGCCGATTTCCCGTATACAGCAGATCAGTGACCCCGATTCGTTCGGCGAAGGACGGTCCGATGCACGGCTACAGCGAACCCGATCTCGAACGCCGCGTCACGGAGACGCCGAAACGGGCCGCGCTCGACGGCACCACCGGCGCCGCCACCATGCGTTCGGCGTTCGCGCGCGACCGCGCGCGGGTCCAGCACAGCGCGGCGCTGCGCCGACTCGCCGACAAGACCCAGGTGGTCGGCCCCCGCGACGGCGACACCCCGCGCACCCGGCTCACCCACTCGATCGAGGTCGCCCAGATCGGACGCAGCATCGCGGAAGGGCTCGGCGCCGACCCGGACGTCGTCGACCTCGCCGGGCTCGCCCACGACATCGGGCACCCCCCGTACGGGCACAACGGTGAACGTGCCCTCGACGAGGTCGCGGCGCCCTGCGGTGGATTCGAGGGCAACGCACAGAACCTGCGGATCCTGACGAGTCTCGAACCGAAGGTGCTCTACCCCGACGGCACGAGCGCCGGCCTGAACCTGACCCGCGCTTCGCTCGACGCCACCCTCAAGTACCCGTGGATCCGTCCCGCTCCCGGCGCGAAGTTCGGCGCGTACGACGACGACGCCGACGAACTGGCGTGGATCCGCGACGGTGCGCCCGGCCGGAGACGAAGCCTCGAAGCGCAGATCATGGACTGGTCCGACGACGTCGCCTACTCGGTGCACGACGTCGAGGACGGCGTCACCGACGGACGGATCGACCTGAGGGTCCTCGGCGACGCCGATGCAGTGTCGGGGCTGATCGCGCTCGGGATGCGCGAGTTCGCCGGCCTCGACCCGGCCGACCTCGTCGAGGCCGCCGAACGCCTGCACACGATGCCGGTCGTCGCCGCCGTCGGAACCTACGACGGAACCCTCGCGTGTTCCGTAGCGCTCAAACGCCTCACCAGCGAACTCGTCGGCAGGTACGCGACCGCCGCGATCGGGGCGACCCTCGACGTCACCGGCGGCGACCCGGTCACCCGATTCGACCAGGATCTCGTCGTGCCGCCGGTGGTCGCAGCGGAGGTGGCGCTGCTCAAGACGATGGCGTTGCAGTTCGTCATGTCCGATCGGTCGCACCGTGCGCGTCAGGAAGCGCAGCGGGAACGGATCCACCGCGTCGCCCGGCTCCTGCTGAGCACGGCGCCGAACGGGCTCGACCCGATGTTCGCGGCCGCGTGGAAACGTTCCGCCGACGATGCCGCCCGGGTTCGGGTGGTCGTCGACCAGATCGCCTCGTGCACCGAGTCCAGAATCGAACGCATCGACCGCGCCATCGACACCGGAACCCTGGGTGTCTGACGGCACACCGGGTCGGTTCCGGAGGACGACCTAGACTCGTGGGCGTGGCCGGACGCATTTCAGACAGGGACATCGCGGCCGTCCGCGACCGCGTGCGCATCGAGGACGTCGTCGGTGACTACGTGGCTCTCAAGCGGGGCGGCGCCGACTCGTTGAAGGGACTGTGCCCGTTCCACGACGAGAAGTCCCCGTCGTTCCACGTCCGTCCCAACCACGGGCACTTCCACTGCTTCGGGTGCGGTGAGGGCGGCGACGTCTACTCCTTCCTGCAGAAGATCGAGCACATCAGCTTCGTCGAGGCCGTGGAACAACTCGCCGAGAGCGTTGGCTACACCCTCAACTACGAGGGCGGGGGACCGTCGGTGCAACGCGACCGGGGAACCCGCGCGCGGCTCGTCGCCGCGAATGCAGCCGCGCAGGAGTTCTACGCCGAGCAACTCGCCACACCCGAGGCGCGGGCGGCCCGCGACTACCTCACCGAGCGCAACTTCGACCGGTCGGCCGCGGAGGCCTTCGGCTGCGGATATGCCCCGGCCGGGTGGGACGGCCTCACCAAGCATCTGTTCCGGCGCGGCTTCGAGTTCGCCGAACTCGAAGCGGCAGGGTTGTCGCGGCAGGGGCGGCGCGGACCGATCGATCGGTTCCACCGCCGGTTGCTGTGGCCCATCCGCAATCTGTCCGGCGACGTCATCGGATTCGGCGCGCGGCGCATCCACGACGACGACACCATCACCGCCAAGTACATGAACACGCCGGAAACGGTGCTGTACAAGAAGTCCCAGGTGCTCTTCGGCCTGGATCTCGCGAAGCGGGAGATCGCGAAGTCGCATCAGGCGGTGATCGTCGAGGGGTACACGGATGTGATGGCCATGCACCTGGCCGGGGTGAAGACCGCGGTGGCCGCCTGCGGAACCGCGTTCGGGGACGAGCATCTCGCGATGCTGCGACGGCTGCTGATGGACGACAGCTACTTCCGGGGCGAGGTCATCTACACGTTCGACGGCGACGACGCCGGTCGCGCCGCCGCGATGAAGGCGTTCGAGGGGGACCAGAAGACGGCGGCGAAGACGTTCGTCGCGATCGCTCCACAGGGCATGGATCCGTGTGAGTTGCGGCAGGAATCCGGCGATGCCGCCGTGCGTGATCTCGTGGCCCGCCGCACTCCGATGTTCGAATTCGTCGTCACGTCGATCCTCGCCCAGCACGACCTCGACACCGCCGAGGGGCGGGTGGAGGCGCTGCGACGGTGTGTGCCGGTGGTCGCGAAGATCAAGGACCGCACGTTGCGGGACAACTACGCGGTCCAACTCGCCCACTGGGTGGGCTGGGACGATATTCCCACCGTGCGGCGGCGGGTACAGGAGGAATCGCGGCGTGGGACCGCGGCCACCGCGCCGGCCCGGAACAAGGGGGCGGGGTCGGCGGAGACCGCGACGGTGCTGCGGCGGCCACGCCCGAAGGACCCGGTCCTGTGGCCGCAGCGGGACGCCCTCAAAGCGGCCCTGCAGTACCCGGCGATCGCGGGCCCGGTCTTCGATTCGCTGCCGGGGGAGACGTTCACCGATCCCGCGTACGCGGCGGTGCGGGAGGCCGTCGCTCGCGCAGGTGGTGCCGGTTCGGGACTCGGCGGTGCCGAATGGGTCGACGCGGTGGGTCGCGCCGCCGATGATCCGGTCGCGCATTCGCTGGTGATGGAACTGGCCGTCGAACCGCTGCCCGCGGAGGAGGAGCGGATGCCCCGCTACATCGGGGGTGTTCTCGCCCGGCTGCAGGAGGTGTGGGTGGGCGAGCAGGTCGCCGAGCTCAAATCGAAGCTGCAGCGGATCTCACCGGCCACCGAATCCGACGAGTTCCATGCCTTGCTCGGCGACCTCGTGGCGCTCGAGCAGTACCGCCGCAGTCTGCTCGACCAGGCCATCGGCGATGCGAACGGCGACGGCCTGGCCGGCTGAACGGTTACTTCTGGAGCTGATCGCGGGGCACCATGATCGTGGTGGTCTCGTCGATCGGCTTCATCGGTTCGAGCTTCGGTTGCGGGTTCAACGCGTCCGACAGCTTCTGCCGCCCCACCTCGATGGCCTTGTGGGTGACGGGGCTGGCTGCGACCGCCTTCGCGGTCTTGCTGATCTGCTCGTACCGCGCGCGCCCCGCTCGGGTGCCGAGTACGTACCCCGCTGCGACCCCGACCAACAATCCGAACACTGTGTCGTCCCTTCCGCCTGTGCCTGCGACTCTCCCATCCTGCCCGATGCGGCACCACATGCCCACATGCAGGCGATTTGGTGCAGCGGCGGGTGTGGCGCTAATGTTTTCCACGCACCCGGGGAAACCGCGGGTGCAGCAGGACAATCCCCTGTAGCTCAATTGGCAGAGCATTCGACTGTTAATCGAACGGTTGCTGGTTCGAGTCCAGCCGGGGGAGCTCTCGACGACGCCCCCATCATCCACTGCGGATGTCGGGGGCGTCGTCGTCCGTCGTGTTCCGCCGTAGCAACGCAAAATGGTGGTCGCTGCGGGTAATTTCCCGTTGTCATCGCCATTCGGCGCGGTTCTGGTGGCTACACGGTCGCGACCCCACCGAACGTCTCGGGTAGCATGCGTACGCGTCGCCCAGGCGACGGTGAACCGCGACGAGCGACGTCGCGGCGGGGCGGTAGCTCAGTCGGTCAGAGCCGCGGACTCATAATCCGCTGGTCGTGGGTTCGAGCCCCACCCGCCCCACCTCGGACGGTGTTTTCGCACCCGAGCGGTGGTGCCGATCCGACGTTCGTGCGTCGACACGTGCACTCTCGACCGGGACGGTGCCGCGGAGGGCGGCCCACCGACTGTCGCAGTGATCGACGAGTTCTCGGCGCCGGTACGGTAGTTCTGCGCGGCGACGCGGGCGAGCGTCTCGTGTGCCGCGGTGTGCGAACGGAGTTCGGCGGGGCTTCTACGATGGGGGCGTGGTGATTCGACCGGATGACAAGGACTGGACGTGGGTCGTCGAACGGGCCTGCCCCGATTGCGGATTCGACCCCGAAGCGGAGAGCTACGACGATCTGCCGGCGTTGGTCCGGGAGCGGTCGGCGAGCTGGGCGGCGATCCTGGCCCGCCCCGATGCCGTGCGGCGGCCCGACGACGCGACGTGGTCGCCGCTCGAGTACGCCGCGCACCTGCGTGACGTGTGCGCCGTGTTCCGGGGTCGACTCGAGTCGATGCTCGACGCGGAGGATCCGCCGTTCGAGAACTGGGATCAGGACGCCGCCGCCGTGACCGGGAAGTACGGCGAACTGGATCCGGGTGAGGTCGCTGCGGAGCTCGCCGTCGCGGGTCGGGTCGCCGCCGACGCGTTCGGGGCGGTGTCGCCGCAGGAGCGCGGGCGGACCGGTCGGCGCGGTGACGGCGCCCGATTCACCGTCGAGACGCTCGCCCGGTACTTCGCGCACGAACACGTCCATCACGTCTGGGACGCGCGGTACCGGTAACTTTCTGAAACCTGTTCCAATTTTGCGGAATTGTGGCTATCGTCACTCCTGCAACCGCAATGCGATGGAGGGTGAAGTTCAGATGAAGACCAAGGGTGCACTGCTGTGGGGCGTCAACGAGCCGTGGTCGGTCGAGGAGATCGAACTGGGCGATCCCATCGCGGGTGAGGTCCAGATCCGTATGGAAGCCGCCGGCATGTGCCACTCCGACCACCACATCGTCACCGGTGCGACCCCGATGCCCTCGTACCCGGCCATGGGTGGCCACGAAGGCTCCGGCGTCATCACCAAGATCGGTGACGGCGTCGTGGGACTCGAGGTCGGCGATCACGTCGTGCTCTCGTTCATCCCGGCGTGCGGACGCTGTCCGTCGTGCGCGACCGGACACTCGAACCTCTGTGACCTCGGTGCGGGGCTGCTCGGCGGACAGGCGATCTCGGACGGTAGCTACCGCATCCAGGCGCGCGGCGAGAACGTCATCCCGATGTGTCTGCTCGGCACGTTCGCGCCGTACATGACGGTCAACCAGACCCAGGTCGTCAAGATCGACAAGGATATCCCGTTCGAGATCGCCGCACTCGTCGGCTGCGGCGTACCCACCGGGTGGGGTTCCGCCACACACATCGCCGACGTCAAGGCCGGCGACTCGGTGGCGATCATCGGCATCGGCGGTGTCGGCATGAGCGCGCTGCAGGGCGCGGTCGCGTCCGGTGCCCGCCACGTCTTCGCCATCGATCCGGTGCCGTGGAAGCGCGAGCAGGCCCTCAAGTTCGGTGCCACCCACGCATACGCCTCCATCGAGGAGGCGATCGTGCCGATCATGGAGATCACCTGGGGCAAGATGTGCCAGAAGACCATCATCACCGTCGGTGAGATGAAGGGCGAACTCGTCGACCCCTCGCTCACGCTGACGGCGAAGGGCGGCACGTGTGTCGTCACCGCGATGGGCTTCATGTCCGACATGGACGTCAAGCTGAACTCGTTCCTGTTCTCGATGCTGCAGAAGGACCTCAAGGGCAACATCTTCGGCGGCTGCAATGCTCGGGTGGACATCCCGAACCTGCTCGACCTCCACCGGTCCGGTCAGCTGAACCTCGCGGACATGGTCACCCGTACCTACACCCTCGAGCAGATCAACGACGGCTACCGGGACATGCTCGACGGCAAGAACATCCGAGGTGTCATCCGCTACACCGAAGCCGATTGGTGACGAGGCTCCGCGGGTGCTGAGGCTCCGCGCCCCGCGGTCTTCTAGGCTGGGCGGGTGCGCAGTCTCGATGTGATCTCCGAGTGGCCCGTCGACCACGCCGCCGCCGCGGTTCTGACCCGCGACGGCGGCGTCGTCGGCTCGATCGGCGATACCACCACGGTGTACGAGTTGGCTTCGGTCACCAAGCCGCTCGTCGCGTACGCGGTCCTCGTCGCGGTCGAGGAGGGGGCGATCGAACTCGACGCGCCCGCCGGTCCGCCGGGATCGACGATCCGGCATCTGCTGGCGCACGCGTCCGGGCTCGCCTTCGGTGAGCCGGTGGTGCAGACCGAGCCGGGACGCAAACGGATCTACTCGAGCGCGGGATTCGAGGTACTCGCCGAGGTCGTCGCCGCCGAGACCGGATTCCGCTTCGCCGACTATCTCGCCGAAGCCGTGTTCGAGCCCCTGGGGATGGCCGACTCGGAGCTCGCCGGACCGGCGGGGCACGGGGCCCGATCGACGGTGGCGGACCTGACGCGTTTCGCCGCCGAACTCGTGTCCCCGAACCTGGTGTCACCGCAGACGTTCGAGGCGGCGACGAGTGTCCAGTTCCCGGGACTCGACGGAATCGTCCCGGGATACGGAAGGTTCAAACCGAACGACTGGGGTCTCGGATTCGAAATTCGGGGCCGGAAGAATCCGCATTGGACGGGTGCATCGAATTCTCCGCGGACATTCGGTCATTTCGGTCAATCCGGCACATTTCTCTGGGTCGATCCCGAAATCGGTACCGCCTGTGTGGTACTCACCGATCGAGCATTCGGTCCCTGGGCGAAACCGCTGTGGTCGACGGTGAACGATGGAATCGTTCGCGAAATCACAGAAACCTCTGCCGTTCGCTAGCGAAACAGGCGCAACAGCGGCACACTATCCGTTAACCGTACGCAGAAACCGCCCGGTGGGGGTCGTTGGGGAAGACGTCCTCGTCGAATCGGAGGTGACTGTATGCGCGCATCGAATCAGTTCGCGGATGCGACATCGGGGGTGGTCTACGTCCACTCCTCGCCGGCTGCGGTCTGCCCGCATATCGAGTGGGCGTTGGCCGCCACGCTCGACAGTCGGCCCGACCTGACGTGGACGGGCCAACCGGCCGATACGGGTCTGTTGCGTACGTCCGTCGAATGGGCCGGGCCGGTCGGAACGGGCGGACGTCTCGCGGAGGCACTGAAGGTGTGGCAGATGCTGCGCTTCGAGGTCACCGAGAACCCGAGCGAGGGTGTCGACGGCGAACGATTCAGCTACGTCCCGCAACTCGGACTGTGGCGGGGCAGCACCAGCGCGAACGGGGACGTCGTGATCGGTGAGATGCGGATGCGCGCGATCCTGGCCTCCGCGGACGTCACCGGAGAGATCCACCGTGCGCTCGGCACGGCGTGGGACGAGGAACTCGAACCGTACCGCGCCGGTGACGAAGGCGCCGAGGTGACCTGGCTGCGTCGTAACGTCGGGTGAGACACCCTCGGGCGACGACACCCCTCCTCCGAGGTGCCGTCGCCCGCGCCGCCGTTTCCGAACCGCTACAGCGGAATGTTCTTGTGGGCCCCGCGGGCCGCAGGCGCGGCCGCGAGTGCCGCCGCGAGCGTGCTACGGGTGGTGGCCGGGTCGATCATCTCGTCGACCACACCGATCGACACGGCACGCCCGACACCTCCGGCGATCGCCTCGTGCTCGGCCGCGAGTCGGTCGTGCAGGGCGTCCCGCTCCTCGTCGGGGGCGGCAGCGAGCGCCTTCTTGTGCAGGATCCCCACCGCTGCCTTCGCGCCCATCACGGCGACCTCGGATTCGGGCCACGCGAACACGGCGGTGGCACCGAGCGCCCGCGAGTTCATCGCGATGTAGGCGCCGCCGTAGATCTTGCGCGTCACCAATGTCACCCGCGGCACGGACGCCTCGGCGAAGGCGTGGAGGAGCTTCGCGCCGCGCCGGACGACGCCCTCCCACTCCTGGCTGACACCGGGCAGGTAGCCGGGAACGTCGACGACGACCACGAGCGGAACCCCGAACGCGTTGCACATCCGCACGAACCGGGCCGATTTCTCGGCGCTCTCGGAGTTCAGGCAGCCACCGAGCCGCAGTGGGTTGTTGGCGATCACGCCCACGGTGCGGCCGCCGAGCCGCCCGAAACCGGTGACGATGTTGCGGGCCCAGCCACCCTGCAGTTCCTCGAAACTCGACTCGCCCTCGACGTTGTCGAGCAGTTCGTGCACGATCGGCCGGACATCGTAGGCGCGGCGCGGGGATTCCGGCATCATCGCCCGGAGGTCGGTGTCGCCGCGCGCTGCCGCGTCGACGTCGAACTCGCCCTGATCGGACAACATCGACACCAGCCGCCGCGCACGGTGCAGTGCGTCCTCCTGGTCGTCCGCGGCGATGTGTGCGACACCGGACTTCCTGGTGTGGGTGTCGGGACCACCGAGCGACTCCATGTCGACCTGCTCACCGGTGACGCTGCGCACCACGTCGGGGCCGGTGACGAACACGCGGCCCTCCGGTGCCATGATCACGATGTCGGTGAGTGCCGGTCCGTACGCGGCGCCGCCCGCGGCGAAGCCGAGGACGACGGAGATCTGCGGGATGCGCCCCGAGGCACGAACCATCGCCTCGAAGACGAGGCCGACGGCGTGGAGGGCTTCGACACCTTCGGCGAGGCGCGCGCCACCGGAATGGAACAACCCGACGATCGGGAGTTCCTCGGCGATGGCGGTGTCGATGGCGTCGACGATGTGCCGGCACCCTTCGATGCCCATGGCGCCGCCCATGACGGTGGCGTCCGAGCAGTAGGAGATGGCGGGCAGCCCGTCGATGAGGCCGCGCGCGGCGAGAACTCCGGACTTGTCGCGTGGGTGGAGCAGTTCCACGGTGCCGGAGTCGAACAGATTCTCGAGACGTGCCAACGGGTCCCGCGGGTCCGCTGTGGCGTTGCGCTGGGTAGCGGGGTCGAGAACGGTCATCGGGTGTGCTCCTCGGGCAGATGCGGTGGTGGGGTGCGGTGGAGACCCCGTGGGTCGGGGTCTCCACCGCGGTGAGCGGCGTGCGTCGGTCGGGTCAGGCCCGGCCGAACGCGAGGGCCACGTTGTGCCCACCGAAACCGAACGAGTTGTTCAGCGCGAAATCGAACTGGCCGTAACGAGGTTCACCCTTGACCACGTCGAGTTCGATCTCTGGATCCTGATTGTCGAGATTGAGCGTGGGCGGAATGACTCCGTCACGCAGCGCCAGGACCGTGAGGACGGCCTCGAGTGCACCGACCGCGCCGATCGAATGGCCGAGCGCGGATTTCGGTGCGTAGATCGCGGCGTGGTCGCCCACGGCCGCGTTGATCGCCTTGGACTCGGCCGTGTCACCGATCGGGGTGGCCGTCGCGTGTGCGTTGACGTGCCCGATGTCGGACTTGGTCAGTCCGGCGGTCTCGATGGCGCGGGCCATGGCCCGCGCCGCGCCGGTGCCTTCGGGATGCGGCGCCACGATGTGGTAGCCGTCGGAGGTGATCCCGGCACCGAGGAGACGTCCGTGGACGGTCGCGCCGCGGGCCTTCGCATGTTCCTCCGATTCGAGGACCATCAGCGCGCCGGCCTCACCGAACACGAAGCCGTCCCGGTCCTTGTCGAAGGGGCGCGACGCGGCCTGCGGATCGTCGTTGCGGGTGCTCAGCGCCCGCATCATCGCGAAGCTGGCGGTGGCGACCGCGTCGAGTTGGCCCTCGACACCGCCGGTGACGACGATGTCGGCGTCACCGAGTGCGATCATGCGGTACGCGTTCGCGATGGCCTCCGAGCCGGACGAGCACGCCGACACGGGGGTGATGACCCCGGCGCGGGCGCCGAGTTCGAGACCCACGGTGGCCGACGGTCCGTTCGGCATGATCATCTGCACCGCGAACGGCGACACCTTGCGGTATCCACCGGTGCGGAGCTTGTCGACGGCCTCGATGAGGCTCTCGCCGCCGCCGAGACCGGTGCCGATGACGACACCGAGACGATCGGGGTCGACGTCCGGGCTACCGGCGTTCGACCACGCGGTCCGGGCGAGGGTGAGGGCCAGTCGCTCGACGAAGCTCATCCGCCGCACCTCGACGCGAGAGAGGCTCTCGTCGGGGCTCGACTTCAGGACACCGCCGATGCGGACCGGAAGATCGTATTCGTCGACGAATCCGCTGAGCGTGCCGATCCCGCTTTCACCGGCGAGGAGGCCCTTCCAGGTGGCGTCCGCGTCACCGGCGATCGACGTCGACGCAGCGAGGCTGGTGACGACGACGTTGCGCAGCGTCCGAGGAGAGGGGGAGGTCACGGCTCGGCTCACTCGTTGTCGTTGGTGGCCTGAACGCCCTCGGCCTCGAGCTTCTGGATGTAGTTGACGGCATCACCGACGGTGCGGAGGCCGGCGAGGTCCTCGTCGGGGATCTTGACGCCGTACTTGTCCTCGGTCTGCACGGCGATCTCGACCATGGAGAGCGAATCGATGTCCAGGTCGTCGACGAAGGACTTGTCGATGGTCACCTCGGAGGGCTCGATGCCGGTGACTTCCTCGATGATCTCCGCGAGACCGGCGATGATTTCTTCCTGGGTGGCGGCCACGTCGTGGCTCCCTTCTTGGGTTCGGTCGACTGTGTCGTGCAAGAAACCGGATGGACGAATGCCCGTCCGGGATGCCCGGGATGCCCGGGGTGTTCAGCGCACGCGTCGAGGTCGACGGGTGCGCAGCAACCTGATCGATATCGAGGTGTCAGGTCAGTGACGCGATATCGGCAGGAGTCTTCAGGGCCACCGTGGGGGTGCCGCGCATCTCGCGCTTGGCGATGCCGACGAGGGTGCCGGCCGGCGGGAGTTCCACCACGGAGGAGACCTGCGCGTCGCGCAGGTGGGCGGTGCACAGGTCCCAGCGCACGGGTCGGGTGACCTGCGCGGCGAGCCGTTCGAGCGCCTCCGTTCCGGACGTGACCGGGGCGCCGTCGAAGTTCGACAGCAGGGTGCGGGTGGGATCACCGGGGGTGATCTTCGCAGCTGCCGCGGCGACGGCGTCCTGGGCGGGAGCCATGAAACGGGTGTGGAAGGCGCCGGCGACCGGGAGCGACCGGATGCGGGCCTTCGCGGGCGGGTTCGCGGCGAGTTCCTCGAGTGCTTCGAGGCGTCCGGCCGCGACGATCTGACCGGCTGCGTTCATGTTGGCGGGAGTCAGATCGAGTTCGTCGAGGCGGGTGAGCACCTCGTCCTCCGCGCCACCGAGCACGGCGGACATGCCGGTGGGTTCGAGTGCGCAGGCCTTGGCCATCTCGGCGCCGCGGACGGCGGCGAGAGCCACCGCGTCGTCGGCCGAGATCACCCCGGCGATGGCGGCGGCGGCCAGTTCACCGACCGAATGCCCGGCGACGATCGTGTCGGCGGGGACGAGCCCACGGCTTTCCAGTTCCTCGTGAGCGAGGAGTGCGGCAGCGACGACGAGCGGCTGGGTGACGGCGGTGTCGGTGATCTCCTCGGCGGTGGCGACGGTGCCGAGGCGTTCGAGATCGAGGCCGGTGTTCTTGGACCAGAGCTGGATGCGATCGCGGGCACCGGCCTGCTCCAACCACGAGGTGAGCATGCCGGGCGTCTGGGACCCCTGACCGGGGGCGAGAAGCGAAATCACGAAGATCAGAGAACACCTTGCGGCCGGTCCTCCGAGATGTCGGTAGGAATGAAAGCTAGGCACAGGATTTGTAGGGTTCCTACAAAATCGCACGTGGGAGTCCGCTATCGGATCAGCACCGCCCCGCGTTACGTGTCCGGTTCGCGAGGTGTGAACCGTGTGACTGGTGGTAATGGGGTTCTGAGTTCGTTATGACTTCGTGCCAAACGCCCCACCGTGGACGCGATTCGGAGCACGTACGCATCACGGGGATTTGTGGGATCCCGACCCGTGACATCCGTGATCCGCCTCAACCGATAGCGGACCGTATTTGGATGAACAAACAGCTTTCGGGAGCAGGACTCGACTGCGCCACCGCTGTCGAGGTAGGCGTCGAGCGTGTCGGCGAGCGCCGGGCCCGCGCCCTCGAGTGGCAGAACGATCTCGTCCTCGAGTGCGGCGATCGCGCCCGGATCCCCGAGGAGCGCCCGTTCGGGGAGCAGTTCCGCGGCATGCACCGGCCGCGGCGCCCCCGGCCACCCGGCCACCGCCTCCATCCCGGCCATCGCCTCGACCGCCGACGCGTGCGCCGACGCCAGCGACGGTGTGGTCGGCCCGATCACCACCGGATCGTCGGAGAACGCATGCATCAGCTCCTCCCGGAACACCACGGCGTCCGCGGCGCCGTGGAGCATTCCGCTGACCACCATCACCAGGTTCTCGCCCTGCACCACGGCGAGAGCGGCCCGGCCGTGCTGCCGCGCGATGGTGTGCACGGTGGTGACCACCGAGACGCCCTCCTCCGGTGGAGGTGTGCCGACCAGGACCGTCGCCGGCGCGGTCGCGTCCCAGTTCAACGTCGCGGCGCGGGACTGCATGTCCGACCCCGTGTCGCCGCGGACCACCGCGTCGACGACCAGCGCCTCGAGCCTCGTGTCCCAGGCGCCACGCGACTCCGCGGCGCTCGCGTACGCCGACGCCGCCGCGAACCCGACCTCGCGGCTGTACCGCAGGATCGCCTCGGTGAGCGCGACGAGCTGCTCGTCGTTGCGTGCCAGGGCCGGCAACCACTTCTCGAACATCTCCATCGCCGCGCGCACCATCTCGACGGTCTGACGGAAGGTGAGTCGCTGCGCGAGATCCTGGGGAATCGACTGGAATGCGTCGAAACTGAACCGGATGTCGTTGTCCGGGTGCCGGACCCATTCGAGGAAGTCCACCACCGACGTCTGGATGATCAACTGCACCGTCGAGCGTTGCGACGCATCCAGGTCGGCGAAGAACGGCAGCTGTTCCTGCAGTGTGTGCACGGCCTCGGTGGACAGCCGCCCCGAGAACTGCTTGACCCGCCGCAGCAGGGCGTCGGGCAGGGGAGCGCGCTCCGGGCGCGCAGGCGGCGTCGGGCGCCCCGTCTGGGCGCCCGACGTCCGCGGCGCACGGCGCGGGAGCGGTTCTTCGACCATGCCCAGAAAACTACCCGGAGCATGCCCCCGCTCCCGCACCGAACGCGACGACGACCTCAGGCCACGCCGGGGTCGGACGTCTGCTCGGGGGCGGCCGTCACATCGTCGATGCGGTACCTGGACGCCGCCTCCACCGCGCGTGCACGGTCGACGGTGCCCTCGCGGCCGAGAGCCTCGAGCACTGCGACGACCGTCGATTCGGCGTCGATGTTGAACACCCGGCGCGCGGCAGGTCGGGTGTCGGAGAATCCGAATCCGTCGGCGCCGAGGACCGAGTAGTCACCCGGAACCCACTTGCGGATCTGATCGGGCACGGCGCGCATCCAGTCGGACACCGCCACGAACGGGCCCGCCGCGTCCTCGAGGACGCGTGCGACGTACGGCTGCTCCGGCTCGGCGGCCGGATCGAGCAGTGCGCGGTGGTCGCACTCGATTCCGTCGCGACGCAGTTCGCCCCACGAGGTGACCGACCACACGTCGGCGGACACACCCCACTCGTCGGCGAGCATCTGCTGTGCCCGCAGCGCCTCCGGCATGATCACGCCGGACGCGAGGATCTGCGCCTTCGGGCCCGCCGCGGCGCCACGCCGGAACAGGTAGATGCCCTTGAGTAGGCCCTCCACGTCGAGGCCCTCCGGTTCGGCCGGCTGCGTGTACGGCTCGTTGTAGAGGGTGATGTAGTAGAAGACGTTCTCGCCACCGAACCCGGCCTGCCCCTCGGTTCCGCCGTACATGCGGCGCAGACCGTCCCGCACGATGTGCGCGATCTCGTAGGAGAACGCCGGGTCGTACGTCACGGCGGCGGGGTTCGTCGACGCCAACAGCAGGGAATGCCCGTCGGCGTGCTGCAGGCCCTCACCGGTCAGTGTCGTGCGGCCGGCCGTCGCGCCGAGCACGAAACCGCGCGCCATCTGGTCTGCCGCGGCCCACAGGCCGTCGCCGGTGCGCTGGAATCCGAACATCGAGTAGAAGATGTACACGGGGATCATCGGCTCACCGTGCGTCGCGTAGGACGTGCCGACGGCGGTGAACGACGCGGTGGACCCCGCCTCGTTGATGCCCTCGTGCAGGATCTGTCCGACCTCGCTCTCCTTGTAGGCGAGCATCAGGTCGGCGTCGACGGACGTGTACAACTGTCCGTTGCGGTTGTAGATCTTCAGCGACGGGAACCACGAGTCCATCCCGAACGTGCGGGCCTCGTCCGGAATGATCGGCACGATCCGCTTGCCGATCTCCTTGTCACGCAGCAACTCCTTGAGCACGCGCACCAGCGCCATCGTGGTGGCGACCTGCTGCTTGCCCGAGCCTTTGCGGACGACGTCGTACGTCTTGTCCTCGGGCAACTTCAGCGGTGCTGCGGTCGTCCGGCGCTCGGGCAGGAATCCACCGAGGTTGCGGCGCCGCTCGAGCATGTACCGGATCTCGGGAGCCTCGAAGCCCGGGTGGTAGTACGGCGGCATCTTCGGGTTCTTCTCGAGTTCCGCGTCGGAGATCGGGATGCGCTGCACATCGCGGAAGTACTTGAGGTCCTCGAGCGTGAGCTTCTTCATCTGGTGCGTCGCGTTGCGACCCTCGAAGTGCTTGCCGAGGGTGTAGCCCTTGATGGTGTGCGCGAGGATCACCGTCGGCTGACCCTTGTGCTCCATCGCGGCCTTGTACGCGGCGTGGATCTTGCGGTAATCGTGACCGCCCCGCTTGAGGTTCCAGATCTCCTGGTCGGTGAGGTGGTTGACGAGAGCCTTCGTGCGCGGGTCGCGGCCGAAGAAGTGCTCACGCACGAAGGCGCCGTCGTTGGCCTTGTACGTCTGGTAGTCGCCGTCGGGGGTGGCGTTCATCAGGTTGACGAGCGCGCCGTCCTTGTCGGCGTGCAGCAGAGCGTCCCACTCGCGGCCCCACACGACCTTGATGACGTTCCACCCGGCGCCGCGGAAGAAGGACTCCAGCTCCTGGATGATCTTGCCGTTGCCGCGGACGGGGCCGTCGAGGCGCTGCAGGTTGCAGTTGACGACGAACGTGAGGTTGTCGAGGCCCTCGGTGGCGGCGACATGCGCCAGACCGCGCGACTCGGGCTCGTCCATCTCGCCGTCGCCGAGGAACGCCCACACGTGCTGCTGAGAGGTGTCCTTGAGGCCGCGGTCGTGCAGGTAGTGGTTGAACCGCGCCTGGTAGATCGCGTTCATCGGGCCCAGACCCATCGACACCGTCGGGAATTCCCAGAAGTCCGGCAGCAACCGCGGGTGCGGGTACGACGGCAGCCCACCGCCGAGCATCGCGTGGCTGTGCTCCTGCCTGAACCCGTCGAGCTGGTCGGTGGTCAGGCGGCCTTCGAGGTACGCGCGGGCATAGATGCCCGGCGACGCGTGCCCCTGGATGAAGATCTGGTCGCCGCCGCCCGGATGGTCCTTGCCGCGGAAGAAGTGATTGAACCCCACCTCGTACAGCGCCGCGGACGACGCATACGTCGAGATGTGACCGCCGACGCCGATGCCGGGTCGCTGCGCGCGAGTGACCATGATCGCGGCGTTCCACCGGATGTACGCGCGGAACCGCCGTTCGACCTCTTCGTCACCGGGGAACCACGGTTCCATCTCGGTGGGAATGGTGTTCACGTAATCCGTGGACGTCAGGGCGGGAATGGACACGTGTCGCTCGCCGGCGCGCTCGAGCAGGCGCAGCATCAGGTAGCGGGCACGTGCCGGACCGGCGGCGTCGAGCATGCCGTCGAAGGATTCGAGCCACTCGGTGGTTTCCACCGGATCGATGTCCGGCAGATAGGAGGCCACGCCCTCGCGAATGACCCGGACCCGGTTGTCGGAGGTCGGAGTGTCGCTGGAGGGTCCCGATCCCGCAGCGCCGGGTGTGGCGGCGTTCGTGCGGGAATCGGGGCCGTGGATCAGGTCTGTCAACGTCTGCTCCTCATCGTGGTGGGGCGCGCAGGTGTGGCGCCCGCTCCGTCGGCCGGCTCTTGTGGGAGCCGACTCATCGACATCTGAACATGATGCAACCCTCATCTTCCCCCATCCCGGCTCCCGAAGCATGGGCGGTCCGGGAATGGGGCCTGATGACCCACCGGTAACCTGAATTCGGCGCTCTGCGTCGCCCGATTCCTGAGATTCTCTGGAATTTCGCCGCGTTTCGGGTTGCGCTCGGCCGCCCGACGATGTTCGCTTTGACCAATCGATTGTGACAACGGTGCGCGGCCGAGCCGCGACCCCGACCTTGAGGAGGAACCACCGTGGTCGCCGCGGCGGATGCCAAGACCTACGTTTCGAAGCTCGGTATCACACACGACCAGGTGGTCCAGGAACTCGGTTGGGACGAGGACACCGACGACGAGTTGCGTGCGGCGATCGAGGAGGTCACCGGAACGGAACTGCTCGACGAGGACTCCGACGAGGTCGTCGACGTGGTGTTGTTGTGGTGGCGGGAGAGCGACGGGGATCTCGTCGACAACCTCATGGATGTGATCGGTCCACTCGCCGAGGACGGCGTCGTGTGGGTGCTCACCCCGAAGACGGGGCGTCCCGACCACGTCGAACCCAGCGAGATCGCGGAATCCGCGACCACCGCCGGCCTGACCCAGACGTCGGCCACCAATCTCGGCGACTGGATCGGCAGCCGGCTCGTGCAGCCCAAGTCCGGCCGTCCGCGTCGCTGAGCGCACCGTTCCCCACCTCGAGCAGAAGGGCACGTCACCGAATGGCGATCGCCGTGGGCGCCGAGGCGCCCGATTTCACCCTGAAGGACCAGAACAACCAGGAAGTGACGCTGTCGGGCTTCCGCGGAAGCAAGAACGTACTGCTGGTGTTCTATCCGCTCGCGTTCACCGGTGTGTGCCAGGGCGAACTGTGCGCGGTCCGCGACGACCTGCCCACGTTCGAGAACGACGACACCGCGATCCTCGCCGTGTCCGTCGGTGCGTCCCCGACCCACAAGATCTGGGCGGCGGAGCAGGGCTACACGTTCCCGTTGCTGTCGGACTTCTGGCCGCACGGTGAAGTCGCCCAGGCCTACGGTGTGTTCAACGACAAACTCGGCTTCGCCAACCGCGGCACCTTCGTCATCGACAAGGACGGCATCGTGCGGTTCGCCGAGGAGAACCAGCCGGGGGAGCCCCGTGACCAGGGAGCTTGGGTCCGGGCGCTCGCCGCGCTAAAGTCCTGAGGCGACATCGGCGGGCTTCCCGCCGATGAGTCGGGCGTGTAGCTCAGTGGTAGAGCTCTGGTTTTACACACCAGCGGTCGGGGGTTCGAAACCCTCCGCGCCCACCAACCGACGCCTCCCGCGGCCCGAACTGCTTCCCGCGGCAGCAATTGCCGACGCGGGAAGCAGTTCAGGCCGCGAGAAGGTGTTTCGGTCCCCGTCGGGACTACCGGCGCCGCCGCTTCTTCCGGCTCGACTTCTTCCGTTTGCGCGCGTTCTTCGCGTTCTTCGTGTTCTCGGTCTTCGTGCGGGGTGCAGCGGCCGGCTCGTCCTCGGCCGGTACCTCCAGCAGTGACCGCGCGGCCTCCCGCCGGAGACTGTCCATCAACTCGGGCGAGCGCAGCAGGAACGTGGCCTCCCGCAACGCGGTGTACCGGGCCAGGGAGATGAGTACCGCGTTGCCCTCGTCGCCGACGATCTCGACGGCGACGGTGTCGCCGTTGACCTCGCGGATCAGGTCCTTCAGATTCTTGCGTGCGGATTTGACCGTGGTTGCCGGCACCGATGTCGACTCCGTTCGCTGGGCGGTGGACTCGGGCATCTTCGCACCGATCGGGGTGATCGCGGTGCGGGACCGGCCGAAATCCGGACACGAACCCGCAACGAACCCGGGCGGGGCCCGGCGACGAGCCCGGCAGGACCCGGGACGCGTCGCGGTCAGGCGGTCGTCGACGGCAACGCCGTGTCGTACGCCTCGGTGAGCAGTGCCCGCAGAGCGTCGTCGAGTTCGTCCGCCGATGCGATGCTCAGCCGGTGCGTGGTGACCCTGCCGTCGGACGGATAGGCCTCCCGCAGAGACCGATGGTGGACGCGTCGCGGCAGATCCAGGGCCACCTCGAGCCGTGAGGCGTACACGAACGCGGCGGCGAACACCCGACCCCGCGACCACCGCACCTCCGAGTTGCGGACCTGCTCCTCGACGTCGTCGCCGAGCGTGCGCACGAGATCATGGAACCGTCGGAACTTGTCGACCGCTGCAGGGTCCTTGTCCGCCAGGTAGTCGTCGACGGTCGCGTACATGCGGGGAACTCCTCGGAGTCGGTGGCCGGGGCCGGAACGTGCTCAGCGACGACGCCCGTACCGGTCGGCGAGCTTGTCTTCGGTGGTCTGCACAGCCCGTGGGGCCTGCGCGACCGGGACGTCGTCGGGGGCCGCCGGGGCGCTCGTGCCGTCGGGGGCGGTGGCCTTCGCCTTCCGTCGCTCGCGCACCTCGGCCCAGACGAAGTAGCCGAGACCGAGCGGCGCCATGATCCCGAACGCCAGCCACTGCAACCCGTACGACAGGTACGGACCGGCGTCGATCTGCGGGAGCGGAACGGGGGTGAGGACACCCGGCTGGTCGGCGTCCAACTGCAGGAAACCGTCCACGAGATCGAGCCCCGATGCCGCCGCGATCTGCGGGGCGTCCACGAAGTACACCTGCAGGTGCCCGGCGTCCGTGAACGGGTCCTTGCCGGGCACTGTGCCCTCGGACAGGCGGATGCGGGCCTCGAGGGTCACCGGGCCGACGGGTGCGGCAGGGATCTCGGGCACCTCCGTGCCCCGCACCGGCCGGACGTAGCCGCGATCGACCAGCACGGTGCGTCCGTCGTCGAGCACGAACGGGGTCAGCACCTCGTAGGCGGGCTGCCCCTCGATACTGCGCAACCGAACCAGCACGTCGGAGTCGGGAACATAGCTGCCGTCGGCGAGCACCCGCCGCCACTCGTCCTCGACGCGGGCGTCGCCGGTGAGCAGGTCGGGCAGCGGAACCGGGTCCTGGGCGATCGACGCCGCCATCCGGTCGTTGCGCTCGGACGTACTGGTGTTCTTCCCGAGCTGCCACGGTGCGAGCACCGTGAAACACGCGTAGGCGAAACCGACCACCACGACGGCCAGGACCAGCCAGCTCGGGCGGAGAAGAAACGTCAGTCGGCGCACCCGTCCACGGTAGCCCGTGAGGTGGATCTCACCGTTGTCGCACCCACTCGAGCAGGCCCGGAACGGCCGCTTCGATCTGCTCCCGGACCTCCTCGAACTCGGGCAGCCCACCGTAGTACGGGTCGGGAACGGACTCGTCGTCCGCGGTGGGATCGAACGTGCGGAGCAGGACGCGACGCTCGGTGGGCACTCCGAGCTCGGCGAGACGGCGGTCGTGGCCTGCCGCGAGCGCCACCACCAGATCCGCCGACAGATGATCGGGGCCGAGTTCCGCGGCGCGATGCCCGGTCGGATACCCGTGACGCTGCAACACCGCGGACGTCCGCGGATCGGCGTCGGCGCCGACGTGCCACCCGTGGGTGCCGGCGCTGCTCACCCGCACGCGGTCGTCGAGGCCCTCGCGGCGCAGGTGCTCGGCGAAGATCTTCTCCGCCATGGGGGACCGGCAGATGTTCCCGGTGCACACGAACGTCACATGCAGCACGGGTCACCGCCTCCCGGTCAGCAGTCGACACAACTCGTCGACGCTCCCGACGGTGCGCGCTGCGTCGGTGCCCTCACCGTCGGCGCCGTACCCCCACTCGACGAACACCGTCGGCACCCCCCACCGTCCGGCGCCGTGCACGTCGTGGTCACGATCCCCGATCATCACGACGTCGGCGGTACCGCCGTCCGTGGCCTCGACCGGATCGACCCCCAGGGCTCGGAGACTGTGCGCAACCACATCGGACTTCGCTCGGCGCGTCCCGTCGTCGCTGGCGCCGCCGATGAACTCGAACCGATCGGCGATCCCGAAGTGCGCGGCGATGCGCCGCGCCGACCCCTCGTTCTTCGATGTGGCGATCGCCAACCGGCTCCCCGTGGCCCGCACCGTCGACACCAGATCGCCGATCCCGTCGAACAGTGCGTTCTCGGCCCAGCCCGTGGTCGAGTAGTAGTCGCGATACGCGGCCAGGGCGCGCTCGACGTCGCGGTCGCCGAGCCCGAGCGCCTGCAGGGTATCGATCATGGGTGGGCCGAGAAGCCACTCCAGCGGCCCGGCGGGCGCTTCGAACCCGACGATCTGCGCGGCGTGCAGGAAACCGTTGATCACCCCGGTCGCGGAGTCGGTGAGGGTGCCGTCGAGGTCGAACAGCACGACCGGGCACGGCAGTGTCAGTGGTTGCGGATCGGCGAGAAGGCTCACGCGGCCATTGTCCCCGCTCGGGCCCGCGCACGCCGCGTAGGGTCGTCGGCGGACGGCCGGACGAACACAGGAGGACACGTGACGGCGACCCTGCGCGAGGTGATCGACGTACTGGACGCGGCATATCCACCGTCGCTGGCGGAATCGTGGGACTCGGTGGGGTTGGTCGCCGGAGATCCCGCCGACGGGGTCCGCAAGGTGTTGCTGGCGGTCGACGCGACGGCCGCGGTGGTCGACGAGGCCCTCGAATGGGGCGCCGACCTGCTGCTCGTGCACCACCCGCTGCTGCTGCGCGGCGTCGACACCGTCGGTGCGCACACGCCGAAGGGTGCGTTGATCCACCGGCTGATCCGCGGTGGCTGCGCGTTGTTCACCGCGCACACCAACGCGGACCGTGCCGATCCCGGGGTGTCCGACGCACTCGCGCAGACCCTCGGCCTGACCGGGCTGCGGCCCATCGCGCCGAAGCCGGAGGCCGCCGTCGACAAGTGGATCGTGATGGTTCCGGCCGAGTCCTCCGCGACCGTGCGTGCCGCCCTGTTCGCCGCCGGGGCGGGAGCGATCGGCAACTACCGGGAATGCTGCTGGACGGCGTCCGGGACCGGACAGTTCCGGCCACTCGACGGTGCCGACCCGACGATCGGCGCCGTCGGTGAGCTCGAGACCGTCGCCGAGGACCGCATCGAGATGATCGCGCCGCGGCGCATCCGTACCGCGGTACTCGCGGCGCTGCGAGCTGCCCACCCGTACGAGGAACCGGCGTTCGACGTGGTCGAAACGGCCGAACTCCCGTCACGCGCGGGCCTGGGCCGTGTCGGGCGGTTGCCGACCCCTCGCACCCTCCGCGAGTTCACCGCCGACGTCGCCGCGGCCCTGCCCGCCACCGAATGGGGGGTGCGCGGTGCCGGCGACCCCGACCGGATCGTGAACTCCGTCGCGGTGTGCGGTGGATCCGGGGATTCGTTCCTCGGGGCGGTCGCCGCGCTCGGCGTGGACGCCTACGTCACGGCGGATCTACGGCATCACCCCGCCGACGAACACCTCCGTGCCGGGGGACCCGCACTGATCGACGTCGCCCATTGGGCGAGTGAGTACCCGTGGTGCGCCCAGGCCCGCGATCTCCTCGACGGTGCGTTCGGTGACCGGTCGGGATGGTCGGCGCGGGTGAGTGCGCTGCGCACCGATCCCTGGACCACGGCGGCCCGCGCGGTACCGTAATCAGCTACGACACCGCGCAGCGCCGCCCCTCGAGGGCGGTGCCGCCGACCGACCGCACCCGTGCAGAGCCGAAAGCAGGAACCCCCCGAGTGAACGTCGAACCCGCAGTGCAGGCCAAGCTCCTCACCCTTGCCGCCGTGGACATCGAACTCAACCGTCTGGCGCACCGGCGTCGCACCCTGCCCGAACAGCAGGAGGTGGATCGACTCCAGGCCGAGCGGGCGTCCCGGAAGGACGCCGCCGTCGCGGTGGAGATCGTGCTCGACGATCTCGACCGTGACATCCGCAAGCTCGAAGGCGAGGTGGAGGCGGTCCGTCAGCGTGCCGCGCGGGATCGGGCGTTGCTCGAAGGCGGCAGCATCGCGTCGAAGCAACTCACCGAGCTGCAACACGAGCTCGGGAGCCTCGAGCGGCGTCAGGGGGCGCTCGAGGACGAACTGCTCGAGGTCATGGAGCGCCGCGAGGCGTCGAAGTCCGACCACGACCGCGCCGGCGCGCAGGTCACGCAGATCGACGAGCAACTCGCCGACGCGAACCGGGCCCGCGACGAGGCACTCGCCGACATCGAGGTCGCCGAGAACCGGTGCAACACCGACCGCGGCACCCTCGTCGGGCTCTTCCCCGCCGAACTGGTCACCGCGTACGACGCGCAGCGCGAGCGCGCCGGTATCGGCGCGGCCCGGCTCGAAGGACGCCGCTGCGGCGCCTGCCGACTCGAACTCGATCGCGGTGAGATCGCTCGCCTCACCGCGGCACCCGCGGACGCCGTCGTCCGGTGCCCCGAGTGCAACGCGATCCTGGTGCGGTCCAAGGAATCGGGGCAGTGAGCCGGGTCGTCGTCGAGGCCGACGGAGGCTCCCGCGGCAATCCCGGGCCCGCCGGATACGGCGCGGTGGTGTTCGACGCCGACCACCGCACGGTGCTCGCCGAACGACACGAGAGCATCGGGTGGGCGACGAACAACGTCGCCGAGTATCGGGGGCTGATCGCGGGACTGGCCGCAGCCGCCGAACTCGGTGCCGACGAGGTGGACGTCCGGATGGATTCCAAACTCGTGGTCGAGCAGATGTCGGGACGCTGGCAGGTCAGACATCCCGACATGATTCCGCTGGCCACCCGTGCCCGAGAGCAGGCAGCGGGCTTCTCCCGCGTGACGTACACATGGATCCCGCGTGCCCGGAACGCGCATGCGGACCGCCTCGCCAACGAGGCGATGGACTCGGCCGCCGGTGTGTCCGCCGCCCCGTCCACGCCCGCTCCGGAGCCGTCGACCGACCCGAATCACGCCACGGTCCGCGACGACACGAAGGCACCCGGATGGACGGGGGCGACCGGAAGCCCCACGCGTCTGCTTCTCCTGAGGCACGGCCAGACCCCGCTGTCGGTGGAGCGCCGCTATTCGGGTCGCGGTAATCCCGCACTGACCGAGTTCGGTCGTGGTCAGGCGGAAGCGGCGGCCCGACGGCTGGGGGCTCGCGGTGGGATCACGGCGGTGGTGTCCTCGCCACTCGGCCGTGCCCGGGAGACCGCGACCGCTGCCGCCGACGCACTCGACCTGCCCGTGCGGGTGCACGACGGTCTCACCGAAACCGACTTCGGTGCGTGGGAGGGACTGACCTTCGGGGAGGCCGCTCGTCGCGACCCCGCACTGCACCGGCGTTGGCTCGGGGACACCTCGGTGCGGCCACCGGACGGGGAGAGCTTCGACGAGGTCCGCGCCCGGATCGGCAGTGTGCGCGACGAACTGATCGACGAGTACGGTGGCGCGACCGTGCTGGTGGTCTCGCACGTCACCCCGATCAAGACGTTCCTGCAGTTCGCGCTCGATTCCGGACCGTCACTGCTGTACCGACTGCACCTGGATCTCGCGTCGCTGAGCATCGCCGAGTTCTATCCGGACGGCGGGTCGTCGGTGCGGCTGGTGAACGACACCTCCCACCTGTGAGTGCGGGACGCGCGAGGCCCGGAACGATGAACGGTCGCACCGGCATGTCGGGGGTTTGCCGGAGCGACCGTTCACACCGTGTATCGACCCGGTGTGCCCCGCGTTACACGCTCGCCCGGACGGTACGGTGGCGAACCTCGTCCCGGGGGCGTGGCGTCCCCGCCGGTGCCGCTCGCGGCCGTCACGCGAGCTTGCGCAGGGTCCGCAGATTCCGGGTGGTCGTCGTCGCCTTGAAACGGGCGGCACCGGTGCGTTTCCCGAACCGGCTCCCGACCGTGCTGCCCGCGACGACCTGCCAGTACACGACACCGTCGCCCGCGGTGACCCGTTCGACGTCCGGATCGAGGTCGGCGGCGGCGGAGAGCAGGTCGTCGGCGGTGGCGTCGTCCGCGACGAAGATCGCGTACGCGTGGCGGCCGTCGACCTCGTCGAACGGATACTCGTCGACCACCTCGGCGATCCGCGTGCGCTCCACGACGAACACGTACGCGTCGTAGCCGAACCGCGCCGACAACGCCTCTTCGATCGTGGCCTTCAGCGTGTCCGGTTCGTCGTCCGCGGTGAAGAGCACGTTGCCCGAGGCGAGGACGGTCCGTACCTCGCGGAAACCGAGACCGGAGAACGCCGCCGCGAGGTCTGCCATCCGGATGTTGATCCCGCCGACGTTGATTCCCCGTAGAAGCGCCACGTATGCAGTCACGACACCGACCGTAGTTCGCCTCACCGACATGCGGGGCGCTACCCTGATCGAGCGGACGAGTTGGCCGGACGACCGCGGAACCGGGAACCGTCGCCGAGATGGCGGCAGGCCCTGGATCGAGGAAAGTCCGGACTCCACAGAGCAGGGCGGTTGCTAACGGCAACCCGAGGTGACTCGCGGGACAGTGCCACAGAGAACAGACTGCCTGCCCTTCGGGGCAGGTGAGGGTGAAACGGTGCGGTAAGAGCGCACCAGCACCCCGGGTGACCGGGGTGGCTCGGTAAACCCCGCCCGGAGCAAGGTCGAAGGCCGCACCGACCCCCAGGGGCCGGTGCGGCTGCGCAGGTGATCGAGGGCTGCTCGCCCGAGCCTGCGGGTGGACCGCTCGAGGTACCCGGCGACGGTGTGCCCAGATGGATGGTCGTCGCCCCGCTCACGCGGGGAACAGGATCCGGCTTACAGGCCGACTCGTCCGCCTCTCCGACCCCGGTCGGTCACCGGATCACAGCGGTGAGATCACCAGCAGCTGAGCCCAGTGGGTTGCGGCGTCGACCCCGATGTAGGGCGACAGGGCATCCAGGACGAGATACGACACGCGGGCTCCTCACATTCGTTTTCGCGTTGCAGCCCGAACGTACCAGCAGTACGCCGGAACGGATCCGTCCCGATAGCGGTTTCCGACGCACCGGGGCGCCGGTCGGGCAGACTGGGCACATGAGCGACAACGGGTGGTACTTCGACGTCAGCACGGGCAAGGTGAGTCAGGGCAAGGATCCCAACGCCCTCAACAGGATGGGTCCGTACCCGGACCGCGAAACCGCCGAGCGCGCCCTCGAGATCGCGGCCGAACGTACCCGCGCCGCCGACCGAGCCGACGACGAGTGGAACGGTTGAGACCCGCCCACCCGGGCGTCCCGAGGGATTCCGGAGAATCTACACAGTGGTGACCACACCGTTCGTCGTCGCGCCTGCGATCGACTTCTCCGCGGTGCGCGCCGAGTTCGGTCTCGACGATGCGCACCCCGCCGCAGCGGTCGCGGAGGCTCGCGTGGCGGCCGACCGGGAGGTCGCCGCACGCGACGACCGCACCGACCTGCCGCTGGTGACGATCGACCCGCCCGGGTCGATGGACCTGGACCAGGCGTTGCACCTCGACCGAACTCCGCGCGGTTTCGTTCTGCACTACGCGATCGCCGACGTGTACGCGGTCGTCGTGCCGGGTGGAGCACTCGAAACCGAATCGCTGCGCCGCGGCCGGACGCACTACCTGCCGGACGGATCGGTGCCGCTGCATCCGCGGGAACTGTCGGAGGGGTCGGCGAGCCTGCTGCCCGAGGCCGTGCGGCCCGCCGTGTTGTGGCGCATCGAGACCGATGCGGCTGCCGAACCGGTGTCCGTCTCCGTTCGCCGGGCGCTGGTGCGGTCGGCGGCGCGGTTCGACTACGCCGGTGTCCAACACGACGCCGACGTCGGAACCCTGCACCCGTCGATCGGGGCACTGCCGGAGTTCGGCCGATTGCGGCAACGGGCCGCCGTCGACCGCGGAGCCATCGAGCTGAGGTTGCCCGAACAGGACGTCACTCGCGACGGACAGGGGTGGCGCCTGATCGTGCAACCGCGCACCGACGCCGACGACTGGAACGCGCACGTGTCGCTGCTGACCGGCATGTGCGCCGCCCGGATGATGCTGGACGCGGGAATCGGGTTGTTGCGCACACTGCCTCCCGCCGACGACGATGCGGTCGCCGCGCTGCGCCGTACCGCGGCGGCGCTCGGGGTGCCGTGGCCCGCTGCCGTTCCCGTCGGGGTGTTCCTGTCGGGTCTCGACGCGAACGACCCCGCGACGCTCGTGCTCATGAGCGAGGCTCCCGCCCTGCTGCGGGGAGCGGCGTATGCAGCGTTCGACGGTACGGCCCCCGATGTCACCGCGCACGGCGCGATCGGAGCTCCGTACGCGCACGTGACGGCGCCGCTGCGACGGCTGCCGGATCGGTACGCGACCGAGGTGTGTCTGGCGGTGGCGGCGGGCGTCGACGTACCCGACCGTGTGCGGCAGATCCTGCCGACACTGCCGAAGATCATGTCGTCGTCGGATTCGCTGTCCGGCAAGATCACCCGCACCTGCGTGGATCTCACCGAAGCGGTGGTTCTGGCACCGCGTGTCGGAGAGCGTTTCGAGGCGACCGTCCTCGCCGACGCGACCGAGCGCAGGGACGCGACGGTGTTCGTGCCGTCGGAGACGGTCATCGCACCGTGCGCGGGCCGGCCGAGGGAAGGGCAGCGGGTGTCGGTGCGGTTGACGTTGGCGGACCCGGGCACGCGGAAGGTGCGGTTCGCCGGTGTGCAGTGACCGACGAGAGCCACACCGGCGGCGCGGACCGGTCGTCGTCGCGGTGGTGACGGCTGTGATCGCGCTCGTCGCGGTCGCGGGATGGTGGTGGGTGCCGAACCGGTACCTGCCCTGGGACACCGCGGTGTTCCCCCGGATCGATACGCGTGCGACAGCGCAGCAACGCGCGGTGCTCGAGGTACTCGAGGCCGAGCACACCCGTCAGCGACCGGGGACCTTCTACGCCGAAGGTGTCGACGAACAATGGTGCGCCGACTTCGTCAGCTGGGTGATGCGCGAGGCGGGAGTGCCGTTGGTGAACCCGCACTCCGGCCACTGGCGCATCCCCGGCGTGTACACCCTCGAGGAGTACTACGGTGCCGCCGGTCGGTACGAACCCGCTGGCTCGGGGTACCGGCCCGACGCCGGCGACGTCGTCCTCTACCGCAACCGACTCGGTTTCGGTCAACACACCAACATCATCGCTTCCGTCGACGGTGACACCGCGATCACCGTGGGCGGCAACGAGTCCGGTCGAATCCGCATCCACGGACTCGACCTGGACGATCCCGCGATAGTGGGGTACGGACGCCTGCCGGGGTGATCAGCGACCGCGGAACCGGTCGGTGGCCTCCACCAGCCGGTGGGTGATGCCCGGTTCGTTCGCCGCGTGCCCGGCATCGTCGACGATGTGCAGCGTCGAATCGGGCCACGCCCGGTGCAGTTCCCACGCGCTCGTGGCGGGGCACACGACGTCGTAGCGACCCTGCACGATGACACCCGGGATTCCGTCCAGCAGATGGGCGTCGCGCAGCAGTTGCCCGTCGTCGAGGAAACCGCGGTGGTGGAAGTAGTGGTTCTCGATCCGGGCGAACGCGAGCGCGAAACGTGGCTCGGCGGACTCGGCGACTCGTTCGGGATGCGGCAGGAGCGAACTCGTTGCGCCCTCCCATGTCGACCAGGCGATCGCGGCGCGCAGTGCCACCTCGGGATCGGGGGAGTGCAGCAGCCTGTGGTAGGTATCGACGGGATGCTCGTCCGGGGCGGCACCGGCCAGCGGGGCGCGGAAGCCCTCCCACAAGTCGGGGTAGATCGCGGCGGCACCACCGTTGTAGTACCAGTCGATCTCGCTGCGCCGCAGCAGGAAGATGCCGCGCAGTACCAATGCCGTCACCCGGTCGCGATGCCGTTGCGCGTACGCGAGGGCCAGCGTCGATCCCCACGAACCGCCGAACACCTGCCAGCGTTCCACACCCAGGTGGGTCCGCAGGCGTTCGATATCGGCGACCAGACGGTCGGTGGTGTTGACGCTCAGGTCGGCGCCGTCCGCGACGTGGGGTCGGGACCGCCCGCAACCGCGCTGATCGAACAGGACGATCCGGTATGCGGTGGGATCGAAGAACCGTCGGTGCAGCGGCGCGGTGCCACCGCCGGGCCCGCCGTGCAGGAACACCACGGGGGTACCGTCCGGATTGCCGCTGGTCTCCCAATACAGGTGCTGGCCGTCGCCGACGGCCAGTTCACCGGTCGCGTACGGTTCGATCGGGGGGTACAGGTCGCGGAGATCGGACACGTCAGTACCCCACCAGCGCCGACGCGAGATCGGGGATGTCCAGCGCGGACAGGGCACCGTCCCGCACATCCGGGCACTGCGCGGCGGTGATGGTGTCGATGCGTCCGCGGTCCCCGGCGAGCGCCACCACGTCGACTCCGTTCGCTGCGGCCCATTCGCCGACGAGCAGGTTCAGCCCGCCCTTGCCGATGCCGGGGGTGTACGTCCGCCAACTCTGCAACTGGGATTCCATGCGGGTGCACAGGTCTGCGGCCTGCGGCTCCGTCACCCCGCCGGGCACGGTTCCGTCGACGGTGGTGTCCTGCTGCGTCGTGGCGGGCGGTGCCGTGGTGGCGCCGTCCGGTCCGGTCCCGGCAGCGCAGGAGACGACGCCGGTCAGTGCAGCGGCGGTGAATGCGGCGGCGCAGACACTGCGGAGCCGCGTCGTCGGGTTCGGTGCCTGGCCGGCTCGGCTCATCGTGTGGTACCTCACGGGATTCGGGGTCGAGGGTCGACCCCGAGTGTGCCACCGAATGCCACCGGCGCGGCGGTGCGCCCTCCTAAGCTGAGGAGCGCGCCGCAACCGATCGTCGGGAGGCAGGAGTCCATGACCGATCGTAGGATTCGCCGTGACAGCGGGATACTGCCGTGACCTCGGCGATCGCCGTCAACATCGTGCTGGTTCTGGTGTTCGTGCTGGTCGGCGGGGTGTTCGCCGCATCGGAGATCGCGTTGGTGTCGCTCAACGCGGGCCGGATCCGTGCGCTCGAGCGTCGCGGTGGGCGCGGCGCGCGCACCGCGGCGTTGGCGCGGGACCCGAACCGGTTCCTGTCGGCGGTCCAGATCGGTGTGACCGTCGCGGGATTCTTCTCCGCCGCGTACGGGGCCTCGGCGATCGCGCCGGGACTGGCGCCGGCGCTCGAGAGTTGGGGGTTGTCGTCGTCGGCCGCGTCGGCGATCGCCCTGGTCGCGACGACCCTGGTGATCTCGTACCTGTCGCTGGTGCTGGGGGAACTCGTCCCCAAACGCATCGCCCTGCAGCGTGCGAGCGGTGTGGCGCTCGTGATGGGACCGGTGCTCGACCGCTTCGCGACGCTGGTGCGACCGGTGATCCGGTTGCTGTCGATGTCCACCGACCTGGTCGTGCGGGTCCTCGGCGGCGACCCCACCGCACGCGGAGAGGAAGTGACCCACGAGGACCTCCGTGACCTGGTGCATCAGACGGCGATCCCGGATCGTGAGCGCCGGTTGCTCACCGAGGTGTTCGATGCGGGCGAGCGCACCCTCGCCGAAGTGATGGTGCCCCGCACGGAGGTCGCGTTCCTCGACGGCCGTGCCCGCGCGGGTGCCGTCCGCGACGACGCGGTGCGCGGTGGTCACATCCGGTATCCGGTGACGGGTCGCTCCCTCGACGACGTCGTCGGGGTCGTGCACATCCGCGATCTGGTCCTCGCGGAGGACGGCGCGACGGTGGCGGAGATCGCGCGGACCGTGCTGCATCTGCCGGAGACCGTGCCGGCGCTCGTGGCGTTACCGGACCTGCGGCGGGGCGACCAGCAGTTCGCGGTGGTGGTCGACGAGTACGGCGGCACCGCCGGTGTGGTGACGCTGGCCGACATCGTCGAGGAGATCATCGGCGAGATCGGGGATCGCCCCACCCCCGATTCGGGCACGCACGCCGAGATCACCGAATGGACGATCGACGGACTGACGATCCTCGAGGATGTGTTCGACCGGACGGGTGTCGAGTTACCGGACGGCGACTACGAGACCATCGCGGGGTTCGTGCAGGACAGGTTGCAGCGTGTCCCGACGGTCGGCGACAGCGTCACCGTCGGTGGATACCGGCTCACCGTCGTCGCGTCGGACGGGCGTCGCGTGGCCGCGGTGCACGTGGTCGCGGACCGCGCCGACTCCCGCGGAGCGAACGACGGCGACGACACCGACGGGCGGCGGGCGGACGAGAACGACGCGGACCCCGACGACGGGGACCCCGCCCGTCGGTGACGTGCGGTGCCCCGCCTCCGGGCCACGCGGACGTCAGAAGGAGTGTTCGGGTCCGGGGAAGCTTCCGGATGCGACCTCGTCCGCGTACTGCGCTGCGGCACGGCGCAGTTCATCGCCGACCGCACCGAACTTCTTGACGAACTTCGCGGTCTTCCCGCTGGTGTAGGCCGCCATGTCCTGCCATACGAGGACCTGGGCGTCGCACTCGTTGCCGGCCCCGATGCCGACGGTCGGGATGGTGAGCTTGCGGGTGACCTGGCCGGCGAGTTCGGCGGGCACCATCTCCATGACGACGGAGAACGCCCCGGCCTCCTGGACCGCGATGGCATCGGCGATGAGCTGCTCGGCTCCGTCACCGCGACCCTGCACGCGGAAACCGCCGAGGGTGTTGACCGACTGCGGGGTGAACCCGATGTGTGCCTGCACGGGGATCCCGGCGGCGGTGAGCGCCGCGATCTGCGGGGCGATGCGTTCGCCGCCCTCGAGTTTGACGGCGTGCGCGCCGCCCTCCTTCATGAACCGGATCGCGGTGGTCAGGGCCTGCTCGGGGGAGGTCTCGTAGGTGCCGAACGGCAGGTCGGCGATCACGAGCGCGTGCGGTGCACCGCGGACCACACCGCGGACCAGGGGGAGCAGTTCGTCGACGGTCACGGGCACCGTGGTGTCGTAGCCGTACACCACGTTCGCCGCCGAGTCGCCGACGAGGAGCACGGGGATTCCGGCTTCCTCGAAGATGCGGGCCGTCGAAAAGTCGTACGCGGTCAGCTCCGCCCAGCGACGACCCTCGGCCTTCATCGCCTGCAGATGGTGGACTCGCGTCTTGCGCTTGGGGGTGGTCTCGGAGGGTGCGGAGCCTCCGCCGTACACGGTCGTCACGTTGTCGGACATCGTCGTCTCTTTCTTCCTCGAGGCCCTGTCGGGTCCCCGGGCGGGTGATGACGTTCTCAGTCTGTCACCGCCCGTCGCCCCCGCGAAGAGCCCGATCGGTGCGATTGGTCACATCCTCGGGGCGTGGCCGGTGCACCGGGCATGGGACGATCGTCCGCGTGAACGTTCTGTCGACCGGACCTGCCCGCCCGCTGCCGTCCGCCCGCCGTCTGACACTGGTGGCCGCGGCGACACTCGTGGCGGCGACGGCGTGTTCGGTGCAGTCGACGGAGGGTGCGGCGACGGCGTCGATCGGCGGCGGTGCGACCGCGCAGGTGACCGCACCGGAGGGCCTCGAGGAGTTCTACACGCAGTCCGTCGCGTGGGAGTCCTGCGCGGAGTACGGGCTGGACGGGCCGATCCTCGATCGCAACGGCGCGGACTGCGGGTACGTGACGGTGCCGCTGGACTACGACGCACCCGACGGCGCGACGGCGCAGATCGCGGTGTCGCGACTCGCGGCGCGCGACGATCGCATCGGGGCGCTGCTGGTCAACCCGGGCGGTCCCGGGGGGTCGGGTCTGTCGACCGCGTTGGCCGCGGCGGGAACCGACCTCGCCGACCGCTTCGACATCGTCGGATTCGATCCGCGAGGGATCGGCTCGTCGACACCGGCGGTGCGCTGTCTCACCGCCGGTGAGATCGACGCCGAACGCGCGCTCGACGACGGGGACCGCAGCCCCGCGGGCATCGAGGAAGCAGAGAAACGCAACCGCGAATACGCGCAGTCGTGCGCCGAGCGCACCGGCACCGAGGTGCTCGCGCACGTCGGCACCGCGGATGTGGTGCGGGACATGGACGTGATCCGTGCGGTGCTGGGGGACGACGGATTCAACTACCTCGGCTACTCGTACGGCACCCGACTGGGCACGGTCTACGCCGAGACCTTCCCTGATCGGGTCCGGGCGATGGTGCTCGACGGTGCCATCGATCCCGAGCAGGATCCGGTGGACGAGATCGTGTTGCAGGCCGAGGGTTTCCAGAAGGCGTTCGACGACTTCGCCGCGTCGTGCGCGACGAGGCGCGAGTGCGCGCTGGGCACCGACCCGGATCGTGCCGTCGCACGGTTCCGGCAACTCGTCGATCCGCTGATCGGCGACCCCGCCGACACCGCGGACCCGCGCGGCCTGAGCCACCGCGACGCCATCACCGGTGTGCAGCAGGCCCTCTACTCGCAGGCGTTGTGGGGTTCGCTGCGCTCGGGGCTCGCGGAGCTCGCCGACGGGCGCGGTGACACGTTGCTGCTGCTCGCCGACCTGTACGAGGGGCGGCAGGACGACGGCACCTACAGCAACGTCACGGACGCGTTCAATGCGGTCCGATGCATCGACGACCAGCCGATCACCGACCGAGCGGTCGCCGCGGAACTGGATGTGCGCTACCGGCAGGCGGCGCCGTTCCTCGACGACGGCCGCGGCACCGGTGAGGCGCCCCTCGACGTATGCGCGTTCTGGCCGGTGCCCTCGGCGGGCGATCCGCACACCCCGCACGTGCCCGGGCTCGCTCCGGTGCTCGTCGTGTCCACCACGGGAGATCCCGCCACCCCCTATCGGGCGGGGGTGGACCTGGCCCGGCAGCTCGGTGGTGCCCTGGTGACGTTCGAGGGCACCCAGCACACCGTGGTCCTCGACGGGGAGCGCTGCGTCGACGACGTCGTGACCTCGTATTTCATCGATCTGGCGGTGCCCGATACCGATCCGCACTGCTGACCCGCGGCGGGTGTGAGCGACACGCCACCGACCGGAACCGTCGGATGTAACACGGAGTTAACGGATCATGCCTACGCTCGCCGATATGGATCGCCAGAAGGAGTTCGTGCTCCGCACCCTCGAAGAGCGCGACATTCGGTTCGTGCGCCTGTGGTTCACCGACGTCGTGGGAACCCTGAAATCCGTCGCGATCGCTCCGGCCGAACTCGAAGGCGCATTCGAGGAAGGCATCGGATTCGACGGATCGGCGATCGAAGGATTCTCCCGCATCTCGGAGGCGGACATGGTGGCCCGGCCCGACGCCACCACCTTCCAGGTGCTGCCGTGGATGGACGATCGTGGGCACCAGTACTCGGCGCGGATGTTCTGCGACATCACCATGCCCGACGGCACCCCCAGCTGGGCGGACCCGCGGCACGTGTTGCGCCGTCAGCTCAACAAGGCCTCCGACCTCGGGTTCAGCTGCTATGTGCACCCCGAGATCGAGTTCTTCCTCGTCGAGAACGGCGAACACGGTCAGGCGCCCGTGCCAGCCGACGACGGTGGCTACTTCGACCAGTCGGTGCACCGCTCCGCACCGCACTTCCGTCGCCACGCGATCGACGCTCTCGAATCGATGGGGATCTCCGTCGAGTTCAGCCACCACGAGACCGCACCCGGCCAGCAGGAGATCGACCTGCGCTACGCCGACGCCCTGTCCATGGCCGACAACGTCATGACCTTCCGGTACGTGGTCAAGGAGATCGCGATGGCCGAGGGGGTGCGTGCCACGTTCATGCCGAAGCCCTTCCCGCAGCACGCCGGGTCCGCGATGCACACCCACATGTCGCTCTTCGAAGGTGAGACCAACGCCTTCCACGACCCGGACGATCCGCTGCAGCTGTCGGCCACGGGCAAGGCGTTCATCGCCGGCATCCTCGAGCACTCCCACGAGATCAGCGCGGTGACCAACCAGTGGGTGAACTCCTACAAGCGCATCGTGCACGGCGGGGAGGCCCCCACCGCGGCGTGCTGGGGACCGTCGAACCGGTCCGCGCTGGTGCGGGTGCCGATGTACACCCCCAACAAGGCGTCGTCGCGTCGCGTCGAGATCCGCACCCCGGACTCGGCCTGCAACCCGTACCTGACGTTCGCGGTGCTGCTCGCCGCCGGTCTGCGCGGCATCGAGAAGGGCTACGATCTCGCTCCCGAGGCCGAGGACGACGTGTGGGCGCTGACCTCCGCGGAACGCCGCGCGATGGGCTACCGGGAACTGCCCACCGACCTCGACATCGCGCTGCGCGACATGGAGAAGTCCGAACTGGTCGCCGAGACCCTCGGCGAACACGTGTACGACTACTTCCTGCGCAACAAGTGGCGCGAGTGGGAGAACTACCGGAGCCAGATCACGCCCTTCGAGCTCGAGCAGTACCTGGGCCTGTAGGGTCGCCGTGGTGAAGCCACCCCCCGCACGATCGGTCGTTCCCGGCCCGGGGCGCCTCGGACTGGTCGAGCCCACGGCACCGGCCGAACTCCGGCAGATCGGCTGGAACGGCCCCGACAGCATCGATGTGTTGTGGGCGCTGTCGCGGGCACCCGACGCCGACCTCGCCCTGCGGAGTCTCACCCGGCTCGCCGAGGCGCTCGGCGACGCCGGCTGGTCCGAACTCGACGCGGCGTTGCGCACCGACAAGGGACTGCGGGGGCGGCTGCTGGGGTTGTTGGGGGCCTCGTCGGCGTTCGGCGATCACCTGGTCGCCCACCCCGATCGGTGGCGGATGCTCGCCGGTGTCCTCGAACTCCCCGACAGACACACCTTCACCGCTCGCATGCTCGACAGTGTGGAGGCAACACCCGAAACCGGGGGACGCACCGACAGGCTCATCCACCGTGCCGCGGTCACCGGACCCACCGCCGTCGCGGCGCTCCGGACCACCTACCGCGACCAGCTCATGCTCATCGCCGCCGCCGACCTCGCGGCGACCGTCGAGAACGAACCGGTCGTGCCGTACATCGAGGTCGGGCATCTGCTGGCCGACCTCGCCGACGCCGCACTGACCGCGGCACTCGCGGTGGCGCTCGCGACCGTCGTCCCCGACGGTCCGTGCCCCGTCGATCTGGCGGTCATCGCCATGGGCAAATGTGGTGCGCGGGAACTGAACTACATCAGCGATGTCGACGTCGTGTTCGTGGCCGAACCCGCCGACCACCGCGCCACCCGCATCGCCTCGGAGATGATGCGCATCGGCACGTCCGCGTTCTTCGAGGTCGACGCGGCGTTGCGCCCCGAAGGCAAGAGCGGGGAACTGGTCCGCACCCTCGACTCGCACATCGCGTACTACCAGCGGTGGGCCAAGACCTGGGAATTCCAGGCGCTGCTCAAGGCCCGCCCGATGACCGGCGACCTCGACCTCGGTCGCCGCTACGTCGACGCGCTCAGCCCCATGGTGTGGACGGCCTCCGAACGCGAGGCGTTCGTACCGGAGGTCCAGGCGATGCGCCGGCGCGTCGAAGAACTCGTTCCCGCCGACCTGCGCGAACGTGAACTGAAGCTCGGGCGTGGATCGCTGCGCGACGTCGAGTTCGCGGTGCAGCTCCTGCAGATGGTGCACGGACGGGTGGACGAGACGCTGCGCGTGCGCAACACCGTCGATGCGCTGTCGGCGCTCGCCGACGGCGGTTACGTCGGACGCGACGACGCCGCGAACCTCCGTGCCTCGTACGAGTTCCTGCGGCTCCTCGAACACCGCCTCCAGCTGCAACGGCTCAAACGCACCCATACGCTGCCGCCGCCGGAGGACCGTGAGAACCTGCGCTGGCTCGCGCGCGCGGCCCACATGCGTCCGGACGGCCGCAAGGACGCGCTCGGTGTCCTCGAAGCCGAGATCAAACGCAACACCGCGCGGATCCGGAAGCTGCATGCGCGACTGTTCTACCGGCCGCTGCTCGAATCGGTCAGTCGCCTCGACAAGGATGCGGTGCGCCTGTCGCCGGACGCCGCGGTCCGTCAGCTCGCCGCCCTCGGGTACAGCGCACCCGAGCATGCGCTCGAACACCTGACGGCGCTGTCCGGCGGCGCATCCCGCAAGTCCCGGATCCAGGCGTTGCTGCTTCCGCAGCTGCTCGAATACCTGGGGGACACCGTCGACCCCGACGCGGGACTGCTCGCGTACCGACGGCTGTCGGACGCGCTCTACGACACCGAGTGGTTCCTGCGGGTGTTGCGCGACGAGCCGTCCGTCTCGGAGCGGTTGATGACCGTGCTCGGGTCGTCGTTGTACGTGCCGGAACTGTTGATCAAGGCACCCGACGTCATCCGTCTCTACGCCGCCGGACCCTCCGGGCCACGCCTGCTCGACCCGAAACCGAAGGAGGTCGCCGGGGCGATCGTCGTGTCGTCGGCGCGCTACACCGAACCCGGCCGGGCGATCGCTGCCGCCCGGTCGCTGCGCCGCGCCGAACTCGCGCGGGTCGCGAGCGCCGACATCCTCGGCATGCTCGAGGTGCCGCAGGTGTGCGAGGCGTTGTCGTCGGTGTGGTCGGCGGTGCTCGAAGCCGCCCTGGCCGCCGTGATCCGCGGGTCCGAACGCACCCGCGGCCCGGCACCCGCCCGGATCGCCGTGATCGGCATGGGTCGGCTCGGCGGTGCCGAACTCGGATACGGATCGGACGCGGACGTCCTGTTCGTCTGCGAACCGCTGCCCGACGCCGACGAGACGGTCGCCGTCAAGTGGGCCACTTCCGTGGCCGAGCAGGTGCGCAAGCTCCTGGGCGCACCGAGTACCGATCCGCCACTCGAGGTCGATCTGGATCTGCGCCCCGAGGGCCGCAGCGGTGCCCTCGTGCGGACCCTCAAGTCGTACGAGGCGTACTACACGCAGTGGGCCGAGGTGTGGGAGGTACAGGCCCTGCTGCGGGCGCACAACGTGGCCGGAGACCGGGATCTGGGGTTGCGGTTCCTGCACATGATCGACCGGGTGCGCTACCCGGAGGGCGGGATCTCCGCCGACGGGGTCCGGGAGATCCGGCGGATCAAGGCGCGGGTCGACTCCGAGCGCCTTCCGCGCGGCGCCGACCCCGCCACGCACACCAAGCTCGGTCGCGGTGGGCTCGCCGACGTCGAGTGGACGGTGCAGCTGCTGCAGCTGCAGGCCGCGCACCGCATCGAATCGTTGCGCAACACGTCGACGCTCGCGACACTCGACGCGATCGGGGCGGCGGAGCTGATCAGCGAGGCGGACGTCGAACTGCTGCGGGACGCCTGGCTGACCGCCACCCGCGCGCGCAACGCGCTGGTGCTGGTGCGCGGGAAGCCGACCGATCAGCTGCCCGGCCCCGGTAATGCTCTCAGTACCGTCGCGCGCGTCGCGGGATGGCCCGGCGATGATCCGAACGAATTCCTCGACCACTACCTGCGGGTCACGCGGCGGGCACGCGCCGTCGTCGAGCGGGTGTTCTACGGAGAGGACTGAGCGCGTGACCTCGAACCACCACCGCGACGGGACCGGCCGATGACGACGGAACCGGTTCCGACCCCCGACGATCTCGCCGCTGCCCTCGAGGCGCTGCGCGCTCGGGTTCCGCTGGTGCACTCGCTCACCAACGTGGTCTCGGCGAACTTCGTCACGAACGTGCTGCTCGCGGCCGGAGCGGTCAACGCCCACATCGACAACGTGCACGAAGCCGCGGGGTTCGCGCGGATCGCGGGCGGGGTGCTCGTGAATCTCGGCACACCCGACGACGGCACCGCCGCGGCGTTCACCGCCGCTGCCGGCGCCGCGCACGAGTCGGGTACCCCGTGGGTGCTCGATCCGGTCGGGGTCGGGGCTCTGCCGTGGCGCAGCGGCCTCGCCGTGGATCTGCTGCGATACCGTCCGACCGGTATCCGGGGGAACGCATCCGAGATCATCGCGCTCGCGGGGCTCGGCGGCGACACCCGCGGTGTCGACAGCGGCGACACGCCGGAGGCCGCCGTGCCGGCGGCCGCGGCGCTGCTCGCGCACGCCGACGTGGTGTCGGCGTCCGGGGCCGTCGACCACCTCGTCGGGCGCGCCGCCGACGGAACCGTCGTGGGGGTGCGGATCCGCGGCGGCAGCGACATGTTGCCGAGGGTCACGTCGACCGGGTGCTCCCTCGGAGCTCTCGCCGCCGCCTATCTGGCGATCGCACCGACACCGCTCGTCGGCCTGGTGGCCGCGCACGCGCACGTGGCGGTCGCGGCCGAGATCGCCGACGAGACGGCGACCGGACCCGGTTCGTTCGCGGTCGCGTACCTCGACGCGTTGTATTCGGTCGATGCGACCACGCTGGCCGAGCGCGCCCGCATCGAGCCGCTCGACGTCCCCGCGGTCGACCGGAGGTGAGGCCGGCGCGTGGCGGTCATTCCGGTGGCCGCGCGAGCATCCGCTTCCGGAGACTGTCGTAGATCGGCGGTGCTCCGCAGAGATGGGCGACGACCATCGCCGCGGCGGTCGCCGCGAGCATCGGGACGGTCACGCCGGTCGTGGCCGTCATCTCCACCACGAGGACGATGCCCGTCAGCGGTGCCCGCACCGTCGCCCCGAACAACGCGGCCATCCCGACCAGCGCCATCGGTACCGTGATCGACGCGTCGACACCCGGCACCAGCGCTGCCGCGGCACCGGCGCACAGCACGCCCCACAGGGATCCGAGCGCGAGCAGCGGCGCGAACAGTCCGCCGGGGGTTCCTGCCGCGTAGGAGAGCGGGCCGGTCGCGAACCGGAGGAGGACGTACCCGGCGACCGCGGGTAGCGCGAGTGTTCCGCCACCGATCAGGTGCTGGGCCACGGCGTCCCCGCCGCCGGTGGACAGCGGCGCGAACGCCGACAGCAACCCCACTGCGGCACCGATCGTCGCGGCCTTCGCGACCGGGGGCAACGACCGGACGGCGTCGGCGGCGACGAGAGCGCCCGTCACCGCCCGGTTGTAGCCCGCACCGAGCACACCGGTGAGCACGCCGAACGTCACGAACACCGGAAGCAACGCCAACGACGGTGGAGCAACGGTGGGCACCGTGAAATCGGGTCTGTCGCCGAGGATCAGGCGTGCGCACCCCACTCCGGTCGCCACCGACACCAGCACCGGGACGGCGGTGCGGAATCGGACCGTGCGGGTGATCTCCTCGAAGACGAACAATGCGCCGCCGATCGGCGCGTTGAACGCGACGGCGAGTCCGGCACCCGACACCGCGGTGTGGAGTTCGCGTATGTGCGTGTCGTCCGCGTGCGCGCGGCGGGCGGTTTCGGCGCCGATCGTCGCACCCATGTGGACGATCGGGCCTTCCCTCCCGAGTACCAGTCCGGAGCCGATCCCGAGAATCCCGCCGACGAATCGGGCCGGTACCACCGCGATCGACGGTGGAGCCGCTTCGCCGCGCTGCACGGCCTCGACGTGCTGGATTCCGCTGCCCGCCGCGAGGGGGACGGGGCGCACGATCAGGGCTGCGAGTGCGGCACCGAGTGCGGTGAAGGCCAGCGGAACGAACCAGCCGGGCCCCGGCAGGTCGTCCGCCACCGCGAGGACGTGGTGCCGCATCGTGTCGGCGACCTGCAGGCACCATCGGAACGCGCCGCCGACGAACCCGACGAGCGACCCGGCGATCGCCGCCAGCGCGCAGGTCCGAACGAGTTCGCGTGCCCGCGGTGCACTTTGTTCCGGTGGTTCGCGTGGCTGCTCCATCGGCTGTCCGTCCTGTCCGGTCGGCGCCGCCCGGGGTGCCCCGCGCGGCGCCGTCGTGGACCCGCCCCCGAGTATGCGCCCGACCGCGGCGGCGCGACCGGAAACGGTGCGACGCGCCCGACCCGGCGTCGACCGGTCGGGCCGACACCGACCCGCGGTGCAACTCGGTGCACGCGTGACCTTCGGGCGGAACGTCGGGGAGGTGTGCCCTACCGCTCAGTGAGACCACGCGAGCCGCGGTCGGGATCACGCCGTAGCGTCCGAATTTCGCGGGAACGCGAGGAACGGGAGTGCACAGATGGAGTTGAGGGAGTCGGCGGCGCAGCTCGAGCTGCGACGGGAACTGCGCGCGTACTTCGCTGCGCTGTTGCCGGAGGAGAAGCGGCGGAAGGCCGGCGAGGAAGGTGTGGGCGGCCAGTACTTCCGCGAGGTCGTCAAGCTGCTCGGGCAGGACGGCTGGCTCGGTATCGGTTGGCCGAAGGAGTACGGCGGCCAGGGCCGCTCCGTCGAGGAACAGTTCGTCTTCTTCGACGAGGTGCAGCGGGCCGGTCTGCCGTTCCCGTTCGTCACGGTGAACACCGTCGGCCCGACACTGATGAAGTACGGCACCGAGGAACAGAAGGAACGATTCCTGCCGGGCATCCTCGCCGGCGACATCGTCTTCGCCATCGGCTACACCGAGCCGGAGGCGGGCACCGACCTCGCGTCGCTCGAGACCCGCGCCGTGCGCGACGGTGACGATTTCGTCGTCGACGGCAACAAGATCTTCACCTCGGGCGCCAACACCGCCGACTACGTGTGGCTCGCGTGCCGCACCGACCCCGACGCGCCCAAACACAAGGGCATCTCGATACTCGTGGTTCCCACCGACGACGAGGGTTTCACCTGGTCGCCGATCCCCACCGTCGGCGGCCTGACGGTCACCTCGACCTACTACAGCGGGATTCGTGTGCCGTCGAAGGACGTCATCGGGGAGGTGAACGGCGGCTGGAAGCTCATCGCCGCGCAGCTCAACCACGAGCGCATCGGTCTCGCGGCGATCGGCGGACGCACCTACGGGCTGTGGCACCAGGTCCTCGACTGGGCCAAGGACAACGGCTCCATCGAGATCCCGTGGGTCCAGCAGGAATTCGCGCGCACACACGCGAGGCTCGAGGCGATGCGGCTGCTGAACTGGAAGATGACCGCGGCCGTCGCGGCGGACACGTTGTCCGGCGCGGACGCGGGCGCCACCAAGGCGTACGGCACCGAGACCCACATCGACGTGTATCGCACACTGCTCGCCATCCTCGGCGCGGCCGGACGGATCCGCCCCGAATCGCCGGGGGCGCTGCTGGCCGGTCAGATCGAGCAGATCTCCCGGCAGGGCATGGTGAACACGTTCGGTGGTGGTGTCAACGAGGTCCTGCGCGACATGGTCGCGACGATGGGCCTGGGCCTGGTGCGGGAGAAGAGGGTCAAGTGAGCGAATTCCTCACCGTTCTCAAGGAGTTCGAGGGCAAGACCCTCACCCCGACCACGTGGGGTCCGGATGCGGTCAACACTCCGATGATCCGGCACTGGGTCGAGACGATGGGCGACACCAATCCCATCCACCTCGACGACGATGCGGCCCGTGCCACGGGCCGCGAGGGCGCCGTCGCGCCCGCGCTCATGGCGCAGGTGTGGACCATGCGCACGTTCGTCGACAAGATGGCGAACAACGACCCGTCGCAGGTGTGGACCGATCTGATCGCCACGCTCGACGACGCCGGATTCACGTCGGTCGTCGCGACGGACTCCGATTTCGAGTTCTTCAGCGAACTGCGCCCCGGTGATCGGGTGTCGCTCACCGAGGTCGTCGAGGACATCTCCGAGGAGAAGACCACGGGTCTCGGCGTCGGACACTTCGTCACGACCCTGAAGACCTACCGCAACGGAGACGACGAGATCGTCGCGACCCAGCGGTGGCGCACCCTGCGGTTCCGGCCGAAGAGCGCGGACGCTGCGGCGGAGAAGAAGCCGGCCTCCGGGCCGATCCCGGGCCTGCGTCCGCGGCCGGCACTCAATGCCGACAACGCATTCTGGTTCGAAGCCGCCAAGGCGCACCGCCTGGTGATCCAACGGTGCGCGTCGTGCGGAACGCTGCGTCACCCCACGGGACCGATGTGCGGGCAGTGCCGATCCCTCGACTGGGACACCGTCGACGCGGCGGGCCGCGGCATCGTCTACAGCTTCGTCGTCAACCACCACCCGCAGATCCCCGGATTCGAGTACCCGCTCGTCGTCGCGACGATCGAACTCGAGGAGGGCACCCGCCTGATCGCGAACATGACCGGTGTCGCACCGGAGGACGTCGAGATCGGTATGCCGGTGGAACTGGACTGGATCGACGCCGACCCGGATCTGACGCTCCCCGCGTTCCGGCCGGCTGCACGGGAGGACTCGTAGATGGACTTCAACTTCAGCGAAGAGCAGGAAGCGATTCGCGGTCTCGCCGCCGAGGTCTTCACCAGCAAGGCGACGATCGAGCGAGTCAAGCAGGTCGAACTGGGCGACGAGCGCGTGGACCGCAACCTGTGGCGTGACCTGGCGACCACCGGTCTGCTCGGCATCGCATTGCCCGAGGACCTCGGCGGTGGCGGTCTCGGCATCGCCGAACTGTACGTGCTGCTCGAACAGCAGGGCCGGCACGTGGCACCGGTACCGCTGTGGCCGACGACGCTCGCCGCGGCGGCGGTTGCCGAGCTCGGAACCGACGAGCAGCGCACCGCGCTGGTTCCCGGCGTCGCCGACGGCAGTCATTTCCTGACGGTCGGGCTCGAGGAGTTCGGCCCGTACGTCGACGGGGATCCGGAGACCACCGCCACCGAGACCGACGGCGCATGGGTCCTCGACGGGGCGAAGGCCGTCGTGCCCGTCACCCACGTCGCGCACCGCGCGATCGTGTCGGCCACCACCGCGAGTGGGCCCGCCCTGTTCGTCGTCGATCTCGCCGCCGACGGCGTGTCGGTGGAGCAGACCCAGTCCACCGACTGGGAGATCTGCGGCAACGTCACCTTCTCCTCGGCTCCGGCGCAGCTGCTCGGTGCCGCGGACGGCAGTGCAGTCCGATGGCTCCAGGATCGGGTCGAACTCGCGCTCGCCGCGATTCAGCACGGAGTCGGCGCCGGCGCGGTGCAGCAGGCCGTCACCTACCTCAACGGCCGGTACCAGTTCGGACGTCCGCTCGCGACCTTCCAGGCCGTCGGACACCAGCTCGCGGACTGTTACATCGACCTCGAGGCGATGAGCGTGACGCTGTGGCAGGCGGTGCAGAACCTCTCCGACGGAATCGATCCCGGCACGTCCGTGCTCGTCGCGAAGTGGTGGGCCACCGACGCCGGGCAGCGCATCGTGCATCGCACCACCCACCTGCACGGCGGCATGGGCGTCGACACCGACTACCCGGTCCACCGGCACCTGCTGTGGGGCAAACAGATCGGAGCCACCCTCGGCGGTTCGGCCGCCGACCTCGCCCGGCTCGGCGCGCAGCTCGCGGCCGGAGCGGAGGTGGTCGCGTGACCGCCACCGCTCCCGCGTCGACCGCCCGCGGCTACGCCGACATCAGCGTTGGTGAGGTACTGCCGGAACTGGCGATTCCGCTGACCCGCACCCTCATCGTCGCCACCGCCCTCGCCACCCGCGACTTCCAGGACGTGCATCACGACCCCGATCTGGCGCGCGAGCGCGGCTCGAAGGACGTGTTCATGAACATCCTCACCAGCAACGGGCTGGCAGGGCGGTTCGTGACGGACTGGGCCGGGCCGTCCGTGACCGTGCGGCGCGTCAGGATCAGGCTCGGCGCCCCGAACTACCCGGGGGACACGATGACCATGACCGGTGAGGTCGTGTCGAAGAAGGACGGTCTCGTCGAGGTGAAGATCGTCGGCGCCAACAGTCTCGGCAACCACCTGTCGGGCACGGTCACGGTCGCGTACCCGACCGTCGGTGAAGGAAAGGACGCCTGATGGCTGTCGGTTCGCTCTCGGGTGCCGCCGCGATCGTCGGTATCGGTGCCACCGAGTTCTCCAAGAAGTCCGGGCGCTCCGAGCTGCAGCTCGCCTGCGAGGCCGTCACCGCGGCCCTCGCCGACGCCGGCATCGATCCCTCCGAGGTGGACGGTCTGTCCACCTTCACGATGGAGACCAACGGCGAGATCCTCGTCGCCCGCAACTGCGGTCTGGGCGAGCTGAAGTTCTTCTCCCGCATCGGATACGGCGGGGGTGCGGCCTGCGCGTCGGTGCAGCAGGCCGCCATGGCCGTCGCGACGGGTGTCGCCGAGGTCGTCGTGGTGTACCGCGCGTTCAACGAGCGGTCCGGGATGCGCTTCGGGTTGGGGCAGCACGACCGCCCGATGGATTCGACGGCGGATCGTGCGGCCTACGCGTGGCTGACGCCGCAGGGTCTTGCCACGCCGGCCCAGTGGGTTGCGATGTTCGCCCGTCGGTACATGTACCGGTACGGCGCGACCAGTGAGGACTTCGGCCGCGTCGCGGTCGTGGCCCGCAAACACGCCGCGAACAACCCCGCCGCGTGGTTCTACGGCAAACCGATCACGCTCGAGGACCACCAGAACTCCCGGTGGATCGCGGAGCCGCTGCACCTGCTGGACTGCTGCCAGGAGACGGACGGGGGTCAGGCCCTGGTCATCGTGTCCGCGGAACGCGCGAAGGATCTGCCGAACAAGGCCGCGATCATCAAGGGTGCCGCGCAGGGGTCCGGGAAGGACCAGCACATGATGACCAGTTACTACCGCCCCGAGATCACCGGAATCCCGGAGATGGGGCTGGTCGGTCGCCAGTTGTACGCGCAGGCCGGTCTCGCACCGGAGGACATCGACGCGGCGATCCTCTACGACCACTTCACCCCGCTGGTGCTCCCTCAGCTCGAGGAACTCGGGTTCTGCGCTCCCGGCGAGGCGAAGGACTTCATCCGCGAGGGCAACCTCGAGATCGGTGGGCGCCTGCCGAGCAACACGCACGGCGGTCAGGTCGGTGAGGCGTATCTGCACGGCGTCAACGGCATCGCCGAGGCCGTCCGTGTCGTCCGGGGCACGTCCACGAACCAGCCCGGCACCGTCGACAACATCATCGTGACCGCGGGAACTGCCGTTCCCACCAGCGGTCTGATTCTCGGCGCCGCCTGACGCCGCAGGCGCACCTTCCTCTCCTCGAACGGCCGGCCCGGACCAGAGATGGTCCGGGCCGGCCGTTCCGTGCGGTGCGGTCGGGTCGCGGCACGTCGGCGGGAACTGATCAGTTCGGCTCGTTTCATCGATGTGATGACCGTCACCTTTGAGCAATATGATGTGTTGATGTCGATTGCGTTGACCGATGAGGTCACTTCTTGTGACTCTTGCTGCACCAAATGATGTGACGTCAGCAGCGGCACACCCTGTCGCAGCGAAGGAGCGGTGAGCGATGACCGAGATCGCGGTCCGGAAACCCGAGAAGCCCGCCTACGACCTCGACGACCGGTACCGGTCCGGATCCGGCACGGTCCTGCTCACCGGAGTCCAGGCGATCGCCCGGCAACTCGTCGAACAGCATGTGCGCGACATCCGGGCCGGGCGTCGCGTCGCCACCTTCGTCTCCGGCTACCCCGGCAGCCCGCTCGGCGGTCTCGACAAGCTGCTCCACGGCATGCCCCGGAAGCTCGCCGAGCACGACATCACCTTCGTACCCGGGTTCAACGAGGAACTCGCCGCGACCGCGGTCTGGGGCAGCCAGGGGGATCTCGGCGCCGGAACGCCGACCCACGACGGCGTCGTCGGCGTCTGGTACGGCAAGGGGCCCGGGCTCGACCGCGCCACCGATGCGCTCCGGCACGCGAACATGTACGGGGTGTCGCCGACGGGCGGAATGCTCCTGATGGTCGGCGACGACCCCGCCTCGAAATCGTCGACGGTGCCCGCCGTCAGCGAGCGGTCCCTCGCCGCGCTCGGCATCCCGGTCCTGTTCCCCCGCAACGCTGCCGAGATCGTCACCCTCGGTCTGCACGGGGTGGCGTTGTCGCGTGCATCGGGCTGCATCGTCGCTCTCAAGATCGTCGCCGACGTCGCGGACGGTGCCTGGTCGGTCGACGGTTCGATCGCCGACATCGACACCGTCGTTCCCGAGATCGATTGGGACGGAAAACCGTTCGCCTACATCCAGCGCCCCATGGCGGCGCCCGGCGACAGCGTGATCTCCGAGGCCGACCTCTACGGACCGCGATGGAAGATGGTGCAGGAATACGGGAAGGTCAACGCGCTCGACGTCATCGAGGTCGACCCGCCGCAGGCCCACATCGGCATCGTCGCGACCGGACCCACCTTCGATGCGCTCCGCCAGGCCCTCCTCGATCTCGATGTCACCGATGCGGACCTGCACGCTGCCGGAATCCGCCTCATGCGTATCGGAATGCCGTATCCCATCGGCCCCGACCAGGTGCAGCGCTTCGCACGCGGACTCGACACGATCTTCGTCGTCGAGGACAAGACCGCCTTCGTCGAGACACAGATCCGCGAAATCCTCTACGGCACCGACACTCCGCCGCGCATCGTCGGTAAGAAGGACGACGAGGGCCGCCGCCTCGTCCCGGTCGACGGGGAACTGACCGCCGGCCGCATCCGCGGACCGCTGCGCCGGGTGCTGCGCGGACACGTCGAACTCGGACCCGGACCGCTGCCGCAACTCCCGCTCGAGGTGCTCTCCGCCACCCGCACGCCGTATTTCTGCAGCGGCTGCCCGCACAACCGGTCCACCGCGATCCCGGAAGGGTCGATCGGCGGTGGCGGCATCGGCTGCCACGCCCTCGTCACGATGTCCGGCCGGGCCGACAGCGCCGTCACCGGGCTCACCCAGATGGGTGGCGAGGGCACACAGTGGATCGGTCAGGCCCCGTTCACCGACATCGACCACATGTTCCAGAACCTCGGCGACGGCACCTACTTCCACTCCGGTCAGCTCGCCGTCCAGGCATGCGTCGCCGCGGGCGTGAACATCACCTTCAAGATCCTCTACAACGACGTCGTGGCGATGACCGGAGCCCAGGACGCCGAAGGGGCACTGACCATCCCGAAGCTCACCCACAAACTCGCCGTCGAAGGTGTGCAACGCATCATCGTCTGCTCCGACGACCCGAAACGGCACCGGCGACGGTCACTCGCGCGGGGAGTGCAGGTCTGGCACCGCGACCGGCTCGACGAGGCACAACGCCTATTGCGCGACACCCCGGGGGTGACCGTCCTCGTGTACGACCAGCACTGCGCGGCCGACGCGCGTCGACAACGCAAACGCGGCACCCTTCCGGCCCGCACCACCCGGGTCGTCGTCAACGAAGCCGTGTGCGAGGGCTGCGGTGACTGCGGTGTCAAGAGCAACTGCCTGTCGGTCCAACCCGTCGACACCGAGTTCGGATCCAAGACCCGCATCGACCAGACCTCGTGCAACACCGACTACTCCTGCCTCGACGGGGACTGCCCCTCCTTCGTCACCGTCGAGGTCGACCCCGGCCGCGGGCGCGACCGGAAACAGGTTCCCGCGGCCCCCGCGGTGCCCGACGCCCCGTCCGGCGCGGTGACCGGCACCCGCAACATCTTCCTCGCCGGCATCGGCGGCACCGGCATCGTCACCGTCAACCAGGTCCTCGCAACCGCTGCCCTGCGCGCCGGCCTCGACGTCGAGGCGCTCGATCAGATCGGCATGAGCCAGAAGGCCGGGCCCGTCGTGTCCCACCTGCGGTACTCCGCCGGAGAACTCGACCCCGGAAACCGTGTCGGTCCCGGCTCCGCGACCTGCCTGCTCGCGATCGACCTGCTGACCGCCGCGGACGCGAAGAGCCTGGCCCACACCGATGCCGCGACGACGATCGCGGTCGCCTCGACGAGTCGCACCCCCACCGGAGACATGGTCTACGACCGCGGTGTCCGCCACCCCGACGAAGCGGACCTTCTCGACCGTCTGGACACGGCCACCCGGACCCTGTCCTCGTTCGATGCTCTCGCCGCGGCGCAGACGCTGTTCGGTGACACCGCCGCCGCGAACTTCCTCGTGGTCGGTGCGGCGCACCAGCTCGGCGGCCTCGACATCCCCGCAGCCGACATCGAGGAAGCCATCGAACTCAACGGTGTCGCCGTCGCCGCCAACATCGCTGCGTTCCGGTGGGGACGGGTCGCCGTCGCAGACCCCCGAGCCTTCGCGGCGGCCACCGAACCCGTCCGGACCGACCGTGCCCCCACGGTGGTACCCGACGCACTGCTCGACGCGTTCACCGTCGACGGTGAGACACGCCGCCTCGCGACGGTGCGCGCCGCCGAGCTGATCGACTTCCAGGACGTGCGCGCGGCCCAGCGTTACCTGGGCGGCGTGCAGGACGTGTGGGACGCCGAACGGCGCGTCACCGACCGCACCGACCTGTCCGAGGCGGTGGCGCGGGGCCTGTTCAAGTTCACCGCCTACAAGGACGAGTACGAGGTCGCGCGCATGCTCGTCGACCCCGCCTTCCTCGCCGAGGTGCGCGACCAGGTGCCCGGCGGCGCAGAACTCACCTACCGCCTGCACCCGCCGGTGCTGCGCGCACTCGGCCGGTCCACGAAGGTCGGCTTCGGTCCGCGGACGCACTGGGCCCTGCGCGCCCTCGCGAAGGGGAAGCGGTTGCGCGGCACACGTCTCGACCCGTTCGGGTACGCCCGCATCCGCCGGCTGGAGCGGGCGCTGCGCGACCACTATCGCGCGACCCTCGACGGCTTCACCGCCGCCCTGACCGTCGAGGACTACGAGCGGGCCGTCGAATTCGCGGCGCTCGCCGACACGGTCCGCGGTTACGAGGACGTCAAACTCGCCTCCGTCGACCGGTACCGGAAGCGCCTGACCGATCTCGGTATCGCCGCCGACTTCTGATCGCCACATCCCCGACCCTGCTGCATCCCCGAAAGGACCACCGCCGATGAGCGCACCCACCCTCGCCCCCGCAGGCTCCGGAGTCTTCGACCGGTCCGGACTGCTGTCCGACCGACCCCACGAACAGGTCGTCTTCCACGAAGACCCGGCCACCGGGTTGCGGGCGATCGTCGCGATCCATTCGACCGCGCTCGGGCCCGCACTCGGCGGAACCCGATTCCACGCGTACAGCGACGAGGGGGCGGCACTCGACGACGTCCTGCGCCTGTCGCGAGGCATGACGTACAAGGCGGCGGTTGCCGGTGTGGACCTCGGTGGCGGAAAGGCCGTGATCATCGGTGACCCCGCGGAACTCAAGTCCGATGCGCTGCTCGAATCGTACGGACGGTTCGTCGAGACCCTTGCCGGCCGCTACATCACCGCGGCCGACGTCGGCACGAACGCAACGGATCTCGACGTCGTCGGGCGCCGTACCCGTCACGCGGTGGGTCGCACCGCAGCCGCGGGAGGTCTGGGGGACAGCTCCCCGCTCACCGCGCTCGGTGTGTTCCATGCGATGCGCGCGGGTGCAGAAAGGGTATGGGGGACAGCATCACTGGATGGTCGTGTGGTGGGTGTCGAAGGCATCGGGAAGGTCGGTCGCGAGCTCGTGCGCCTCCTCGTCGAGGACGGAGCACGGATCGTCATCTCCGACGTCGATCCGGTTTCGCTCGCCGCTGTCGCCGACTCGTTCCCGTCGGTGCGTGTTGCCGACAGCGTCCTCGAATCACGGCTCGAGGTGTACGCTCCGTGCGCGCTCGGCGGCACGGTGACCCGGTCGGTCGCGGCGTCCTGCGAGGCGCGGTTGGTCTGCGGCGCAGCGAACAACCAGCTGGCGACGCCGGACGTCGAGGAAGCGTTGCGGGACCGGGGCGTGACGTGGATTCCCGACTACGTCGCGAATGCCGGTGGGCTCATCCAGGTCGCCGGCGAGGTGGACGGTACGGGACTCGACGTGGCCACCGCCCGAGTTGTCGCGATCGGCGATCGTGTACGTGAGATCATCGATGTTGCAGCAGATCTCGGTGTCACTCCGGGGGCTGCGGCCGATCGGATCGCGGAGGCGCGCATCGACGCCGTGTGATTCGGGACGACGGGAGGGGAGGCGCCGCGGGCGCCTCCCCTCCCGTCGTGTGCGGGGTGGGTACGCGGGGTCACCCCAGGTCGGGTGCGGGGGTGGATCGACCGTGCCCGGATTCGCGGGTGAGCTTGTCCAGCAACGGTTGTGTGCGGTAGGCGACGGGTGTCGTCAATGCCAGGGTGGTGGTGGTGTGCGCGACGCCCTCGAGTGCGTGGATGCGCTCGAGGACGAGCAGCAGGTCCTCCTGGGACTGGGCGGCGATGCGGACGAGCAGATCCTCCCGCCCCGTGGTGGCGTGGACCTCGAGCACCTCGGGGAAGCGTTCGAGGTGCGCGATGACCTGACCCATGCGCGCCTGGACGAGTTCGGCGCCGATGAATGCCTGCAGGGGGACACCGAGTTTCGGTAGATCGACGACCGGTTGGTATCCGGTGACCGCGCCGGATTCCTCCATCTTGCGGATGCGGGCCTGAACGGTGTTGCGGGCGACGCCGAGCTTCGCGGAGAGATCGACGATACCCGCGCGCGGGTTGTGTGTGAGCTCCGCGAGCAGCGCCGCGTCGAGGCGGTCGAAACTGAGCACGATGCCCTCCCTTCGTAAGTGATGCGGATCACATTTGAGCATGATGCTCAGCTGATCGTAGAGATATTGACACGAAATCATGCGGTGCCATGATTGTCGCACTGAATTGCTCATTCGACCCGCTCGCATCGGCGTTCGTCGCAGCCCGGTGAGCGTCTCGATCCACCGGCCCCACGAGGGGCGGTGATGTGCGAATCACACCAGACATCGCCACAACGCAGGGAGTGCACATGCCCGGAGCAGGAATCTGGCGCACGAAATCAGTGGAACAGTCGATCGCCGACACCGACGAGCCGTCCTCTCGGCTCCGGCGGGAACTGACCGCGAAGGACCTCACGGTGTTCGGTGTCGCCGTCGTCATCGGCGCCGGCATCTTCACGCTCACCGCGCGCACCGCCGGCAACGTTGCGGGGCCGTCGATCTCGTTGGCGTTCGTGCTCGCGGCCGTCGCGTGCGGTCTGGCGGCCCTGTGCTACGCCGAGTTCGCGTCGACGGTGCCGGTCGCCGGCAGCGCCTACACGTTCTCGTACGCCACCTTCGGGGAGTTCGTCGCCTGGATCATCGGGTGGGACCTCGTCCTCGAGTTCGCGTTGGCCTCCGCTGTCGTCTCGAAGGGGTGGTCGATGTATCTGGGCGGCATGCTCGGTGCGTCCGACACCACGGTCCACGTGGGCTCGGTCGCCCTCGACTGGGGTGCGGTCGTCATCGTCGCGGCGATCACCGCGGTCCTCGCGATCGGCACCAAGATCTCCTCGCGGGTGTCCGCCGTGGTCACCGCCATCAAGGTCGCGGTCGTGCTCCTCGTGATCGTCGTCGGCATCTTCTACATCGACAAGAGCAACTATTCGCCGTACATCCCGGAAGCCGAGACCGCGCAGGACACGGCGACCGGTCTGCACCAGTCGCTGTTCTCGATGCTCTCCGGGGCCGACGGCAGCAGCTACGGCTGGTACGGGCTGCTCGCCGCGGCGAGCCTCGTGTTCTTCGCGTTCATCGGGTTCGACGTCGTCGCCACCACCGCGGAGGAGACCAAGAACCCTCAGAAAGCGTTGCCCCGCGGAATCTTCGGCTCCCTCGCGATCGTCACCGCACTGTACGTCGGGGTCACGCTCGTGCTCACGGGCATGGTCAAGTACACGGACCTGAGAACGGGCAGTGCCCTGGTCGGCGACGGAAGCGCCACATTGGCAACCGCATTCGAGGCGCACGGCATCACGTGGGCGCAGATGGCCATCAACGTCGGGGGCCTCGCGGGGCTCACCACGGTCGTGATGGTGATGATGCTCGGTCAGACCCGTGTGCTCTTCGCCATGTCCCGGGACGGTCTCGTGAGCCGGCGTCTCGCGACCACCAACCGCAAGGGTGTCCCGGTCCGGATCACGCTCGTCGTGGGTGGTGTCGTCGCGGTGCTCGCCGCGGTGTTCCCGATGGGTGTCCTCGAAGAGATGGTCAACATCGGCACACTGTTCGCCTTCGTCCTCGTGTGCCTGGGAGTGCTGGTGCTCCGACGCACCCGACCGGACCTGCCCCGCGGCTTCCGGGTTCCCCTCGTACCGCTGATTCCGATCGTCGCCGTCCTCGCGTGTGGATGGCTCATGCTCAACCTCTCGGTCGAGACGTGGATCCGTTTCGCGATCTGGATGGCGCTCGGGGTGGTCGTGTACTTCGCCTACGGCCGGCGCTACTCGGTGCTGGGCCGGCGGTTGCGGGCGCAGGAGAAGACGGTCGAGCGGGCGCCGGAGGCGGAACCCGAACTCGTGTAGGTGCGGCGCGGGTGGTCGCGCTCGTGACGTCCGCGTCGGGTGGTGTGATCACTGCCGGGGGAGCGACGTTCGCCGTACCGCGACGAGCACCGACATGCGCAGCACGGTCGGAACGCCTCGACGAGTCCGGCCCGCACACCCGGTCGGGTGTGCGGGCCGGATCGGAGATCAGTGCCTCACGGGACTCAGCAGTCGAAGTACAGCTGGAACTCGTAGGGGTGCGGACGCAGGTTGACCGGAGCGATCTCCTGCTCGCGCTTGAGCGAGATCCAGGTCTCGATCAGGTCGGTGGTGAACACGCCGCCCTCGGTGAGGTACTCGTGGTCGGCCTCGAGGCGGTCGATGACCGCGTTGAGCGAGGTCGGAGCCTGCGGGATGTTCTTGGCCTCCTCCGGCGGCAGCTCGTAGAGATCCTTGTCGACCGGCGCCTGCGGCTCGATCTTGTTCTTGATGCCGTCCAGGCCGGCCATCATCTGCGCGGCGAAGTTCAGGTACGGGTTGCCCGACGAGTCGGGGGCACGGAACTCGAGGCGCTTGGCCTTCGGGTTGTTGCCCGTGATCGGGATGCGCACGGCAGCGGAACGGTTGCGCTGGCTGTACACGAGGTTGATGGGGGCCTCGTAGCCCGGCACCAGGCGGTGGTACGAGTTGATCGTCGGGTTCGTGAACGCGAGCAGCGACGGTGCATGGTGCAGGATGCCGCCGATGTACCAGCGGGCCACATCCGACAGGCCCGCGTAGCCGGCCTCGTCGGCGAACAGCTGAGCTGGTCAGGGCCGGTCGTCGGCGTGTTGGCGGACTGGTACAACGAGGCCATCTGGGCCTGCATGTCCGCCTTCGCGGCAAAGGCATATTCCTTTACCACGTCGGCCACCTTGGCCTCCATCTCCCGCGACAGTCGCGGCAGGCGGTTGAACACCACCTTGACGTCGATGTCACCGGGCACTAGCGTCTCCTCGCCACGATCACGCGCCGCGCCGTCTCCCAGGCACCGGCACTCTCGGTACCGACCACCTCGTAGCTATCGCTGCCGATGATCACCCGATCTGTGACCTCGATGACCTGCCCTGCGGGCAGAGTGAGCACGAATGCTTCGTGGCCGGCCAACTGCTCTGCCACCACTCCCTCGCTCGGGGCGCGGTACGGCCCGAGGCGGCAGGCCACGGTGGTCACCCGATTGTCCTCCGACTCCGTCCGACCGCCCACGGTGTCATCCGCGAACGTGCGCTGCTTGATGATGGGGTACGCCGCATTCTCGGTGTCGTTGTCGGTGCCGAAGCCGAAGTAGTTGTTCTCCTTCTTCGCCGAGGCGTACACCCAGCGGCGCTGGTCGCGGGAGAAGGGACGTTCGGCGTCGTTGCTGCTGACGATGTACTGGCGCAGCTCCGGCCCGATCGTCTCCAGCGCGTACCGGAGCCGGGCGATGATCGGAAAGTTGCGGGGCAGGGCCCGTTCCTGCTGGGTGAGGTCGCGCACCGCGACCGCGGCCAGGGCCGCTCCAACCGAACCGGCCACCGCGGCCATCGTCCGCTTCCTCATCGCCCGCTACTCCTTCGTGGTGTGCTGCTCCGTGGTGTGGTGCTTCTTGCCGAACGGCAGGACGTGCATGATCGCCACGATCACCGCGCCCACGATCAGGCCGACCACCGCCGACAGCCCGGTGGCGATCAGCCAGGACAGGAA
>ENA-UOUL01000402-UOUL01000402.1-bioreactor-metagenome-genome-assembly--contig:-NODE-402-length-74688-cov-84.777540_pt1 | contig 74688 bp, 51 predicted proteins | sample MGYA00249838_ERZ747220 | MGnify/ENA primary metagenome ERZ747220 (study PRJEB28778, sample SAMN05720191) | bioreactor metagenome | isolation source: Anaerobic biogas reactor | place: USA:Washington... | reverse complement strand
CACATGTCGGTGGTCCTGGTGGAATGCTGGTCGTCGGCATCCAGTCCCGAGCCGTTGACGGTATTCTCCGGCCCGGCAGTCGCCTCCGAGGCGCCGTTGCTCGTGGCCACTACATTCTCCACCGTGTAGACGAAAGACTCCGTGGTGAAGTGCCAGACACTGCCCACGTCCCAGCCGACACCGTTGGCCTCATCGACTCTCCAGTAGTACGTCGTGCTGAAATCGAGGTGTCCCGTGGCGTCGAAGCTGTTGGGATCCAGTGTCGAGACGACCGCTGTTCCGCTGTCGACCGCAGCAACGTCGTCGCTGAGCAGGACTCTGTGCTTGGGCGACGCAGCACCCACGTAGTTTCCCGGCGTCCAGCTCAGGGCGGTCTTGACGGCGACTTCCACCTCTCCGTTGTCAGGGTCGGGATTGGAGGCGCGCACACCGCTCCATCCGCCCGTCACGAGGATGTTGTCGATGGCCCACCACCAGTCGTTGCCGGCATCGTACATCCCAAAGGTGATCACCATGCTCGTGGCGCCGGCGGGATTCGGGATGTCGACCACGATGGTCTCGTTGGTGGAGTTGTCATCCTTGAAGTTCGGGCTGCTGGAATCAGACTCCCACAAGAGCACTGTGATCGGCTCGGCTCCGTCAAAGGAGACCCTGATGGTTCCGGTCTGACGGTAGTTGTCGTCATACTCCGGACGCCAGCTCGAGTCGAACTGGAGCTTGACGGTGCCCGGCCTGGCGGAGGACAGGTCAATCGGAGCTGTGCTGAGCCAGACATTGTACGTGCCCGTAGCAGGCACAGCGGGATGCCCCGCGTCGTCCCACTCATCGCAATCGGCGATGGCAACAGTACCTTGTGCCAAGGTGAATTCCACACGGCGTTGATCGCCGGCGGTCTCGATCCACCAATCCTTGTTGGCGAAACCCCACCCGGCCCATTCGGTCACACCATCGGTGGCCGGATCCTCAATTCCCGGGACTTCGCTGGCATCGTTGATCCAGCCGGCCGGCGGGATGTCGGTCCAGACGGCATCTCCAGCCACCCCCTCGTCGACGTTCGGCCCCAGCGGCAGGCCTTCGAAATCCTCCGACAACAACACAAAGGTCTCCTGGGCCTGCGCCATGCCGACAAAGGCCAGGACAAGGGCCAACAGCAAGTACTTCGTTCTTTTCATTTCTCCATTCCTTAAAAAGAGTTTATGGGCTGTCCAGCATCGTGTGCACACCAACCGAGCGACTCCTGCTTCTTCAACACGCAAAGGTTAGAGTCGTGTGTACCGCCCGTTCTTTCTCTGTTAACGCGTGTCTCTGTCTGCAACGGCAATGTGAAGATCCATTGCTGACACAAATCCGGAGTCTGCCGACTCCGATACCCGCTGCGAGCGTTGCGACTCCCCTTCCGTTCACCTCCTTCCCGAGAGAACAGACTTCACAAGAAGCAGACATGAAAATGCATACACTTCGGCGTGCAGCAGGACTCCCGGCCATATCCGCTCCTCGGTAGACACATAGCTTGGCGTTTCCAAGGCCAAAACGCGAATGCCAGGTGAAAACTTCGCACAATCACTTGTACCACATTCCGTGACACCAACACAACGACAATCGCTACCGTCAGCAGAGTCGAAACGGGGCCCGCCCCGATATCGTTGGGCAGGCCCCCTGCAATGCTTCAGAATCTGCAGGACACCGCTGCTCCAGCGGACGGGCCTACGGGGCGACCGGCCGACCGAAGGCGACATCGTCGATGTATATGGTGCCTTTGCCACCTGCGGCCGGACTGGTCCGGTTGCCGACGCCGATCGTCACCTTCTCGACTCGGCTCAGCGTGACACCTGTGAAACCGCTCAGCGGAATCTGCCACTGCTGCCACTCAGCCGCCAGGACGGCGTCCGCATCCGCATGGACGACCGTTGCGGCATGCCCGGCATTGTCCTCCAACGTGACGTAAAGCGGCTGGGACTCATTTGTCGCACTGCCCTGGAAATACAGGCTCAGGCTGTCGGCAGCTCCGACCGTCAAGTCCTGTGGATCATCGAAGACCCGGTCGGCCTCTGAGTAGAACGGCGAATTGCCGTTATCGTAGGCCAAGGGCATGGATTGCCGGCCACCGTGGACAATCGTGCGCTCGGCAAACGGGGCATTGAGGTGGCCGACCGTCGAGCCGGTGCTGTTGACCCAGCCATCGAGCCATGTATCGAAGATGGCCTCGCCGGCCTCGATGTTGTCGGTGTAACTCTCGAAATCGTCGATCAGCGCGTATTCCTGCGTCGTGAAGCTCCATACGGCTCCGGCCCAATTCGACTCGTCTCCGATCTCGTCCACTCTCCAGGAGTATGTGGCGCCGAATTCGAGCGTCTGGGGCGCGAAGCTGGGCTCGGCCACGGTTCCGGCCAGAGACAGGGCCTCCGGATCCATGCCGAGATAGACCTCGTGCGAGGTCGCCTCGCGACCGGCGCGCCAACTGAGGGTACTGGCACGATCCACGTCGGTCGCCCCGTCAGCCGGCTGCGGCTGCCTTGCGGACACCGGAATATGGTAGAAGCGAACTTCGCTCAGGCCGTACTGCGGGATGGAGCCCCAGTTGCTCTTTACGGTCAGCCGGACGTACTTGGCGGCCACACCCTGGAAATCGACCGCCGTATTGTGAGCATAGTGTGGCTTGGCAGTCGACCGCGCAAACTCCACATCGCCCAGAACGCTCCAGTCGGTCCCATCCAGCGAGTACTCGACGGTCACGTCCTTGAACCCGAACCCGAGCACCAGGTCGAACTCGACGTTGTAGTTCCAGACCCACATTTCGTGGAGCTTGAGGACCCGATCGAACTCGTATTGGACATAGACCGGATCGGTACCGGCGGGCAGGCCCAACCACATATCGGAGATTTTGGTCGAGTGCGTATCGTCGGCATCGAGCCCTGAGCCATTGACGGTGTTCTCGGGACCGGAGGCGGCGTCCGAACTGGCGTTGCTGGTGGCGATGATGTTCTCGGCCGGATAGGCGAACGGCTCGGTCGTGAAGCTCCAGACCTCGCCCTTGAAAATCGTGTTGTCGGGGGCGGCGTTCACCTCGTCGATCCGCCAGTAGTAGGTGGTCTCGAAATCGAGCAGGTCGGGCGAATCGAACGTCGTGTCGGTCTGCCCCTGGCTAACCAGCACGCCGCTCGAATCCGCGCGGCTCGCGTCATTGACATCGTCGAAGACCATTCCCAGGTACACATCGTGTGTCGCGGCGAACTTGCCGGCAGACCAGCCGAGAACGACATCGCGAGGCACGTCGATGGCTTCATTCTCGGGAACCGGATCGGCCGCCACTTCGGGGCCGGCGCCCTGCATCGCCTCAATCAGCTCGTCGAGCGTCAGGCAATGACTGTAGATCCGGACGTCGTCGATGCTGCCAATCCAGTCGCAGCCCCAGCCGTCGGAGCCGATCAGGACCGGACAGTTGCTGGCGGTGATGGCGCCCATTGGGGTCGTCTCGGCCTGCACGCCGTTAAGGAAGCTGGTCAACGTCGAGCCGTCGTGCGTACAGGCAATGTGGCACCACTCGTCGCGAACCAGGTTCTGCCCGACATAGGCCCAGGCCCTGGGCGACGTGTTGAACGTGAACGCCATGTAGGGCTGCGTGCTGCCCCAGCCGTAGCGAACCTGATAGCTCCAACTGGGACTGGCGTTCTGGTCCGCCTTGGCCATCGGCGCCGTTTCCGTGCCTTTTCCTTCGGGGTCGTCCGCTCCGGGTCTGATCCAGAGAGTAATGGAGATCAGACTGGTGATGTCCAGGCTGGCGTCGGCGCCGCAGTTGATGTAGTCGCCCCCACCGCCGGCCGCACCCAGACCGTGGAATTCCAGGGCCTTGCCGGTGACGCCGGGGACCCACGTGGGGTTGCCAACGATGGTCCCATCGTTGCCCTTGCCGGATGAATCCAAGACGGTGGTGCCACTGCCCTCATCCAACTTCCAGTGACCCACCAGCTCCCCCATCGCCGTTCCCGCCACAACCAGCACACAGAGAACGGCCCACCAGACAGATTTCCTGCACATGAGTATCCTCCTTCAGACAGTAAGTGAATCAACACATCAGCATCCCGGCCGCATACCGGAGCGCTGTGTCTATCGAAGATACATACAACCGCCTGGTCTGCTCTTACGTCCGGCGCAAGGCAGACGCTCAAGATGGGGTTCTATCGGTCCTGCCGGTCGAATGAGCCCCACATCCACCGCGTTCGAGACCTCTGAAGTGATGCCTTCATTTGAACTGCCTCCGTTCCGCACCGTCCCTACTCCCACTCCATGATCCGTGCCTCCGTGGCACGCATCGGACAGCACATTTCCGTACCCATTGACTGTACCACATCCGCCGACGGAGAGCAACACCATTTCTTGGTGTGCTTTGTCCGTATCGACCGCAAGGCGCAGCGACCTGATATGTGGAAACTACGTATTTTTGGGTTGCACCGGGGCGGACATGCCCCCACCGGCCGGAATGTGGCGTTCACGGAGGCGTAGAGGCCGTTTTGCGCCCGGCCGGACCCAAGGTCGAGGGCTTCGCGACCGGCTATGGAGGTGTGGTTTTGAAGGGCCAACTGAACTTCTCGAACCGCCCAAACTCCGCGTCCGAATAGTCGGCCTGGCCGTGGTCGGTTTGGAGGCCCGAGCGAACCTGCTCCACGTGGCAGTCCACAAAAACGGCGTTGGCGGTGCCTCCGTTCCAGTCGCTGCGCTTGGCGCCGTGGAAGGTGCCGAACCAGTCGCGGCCATCGCCGCAAAGGGCATTGTCGTTCAGCACGTTGCTGCAACCCGGCCGCGTCCACATGTTCTCTTCGGTGAAGAAAAACACCTCGTTCTTGGCTCGGGTGATCTCGCTCTGCTTGAAAACGCCGCCGCCGGCGGCGCCGGACTTGGAACCCAGGTAGGCGTTCATGCTGTAGCTATAGTAGGGATCCATGGGATTGGCCGGATCGTGACTGGGATGCCTGTGCCCCTCGCTTTTGGCGACGACGTTGAATGTCGGGCACAGATGGACTTTGTCGCTCTTGAGATAGGGCCAGAACGGGCCGTCGGCCTTGTACCTTGGATCGTGCCATCGGCAATACCGCTGGTACCCGCTCACCGGGGCCTCGGTCTTGACCAGGGAAGTCCACGCATTGGGATAGCGTCCGTCCCAATCGTCCAGATAGAGCACCTGGGCCAGGCCGTACTGACGCAGGTTGCCCCGACAGGTCATTTCCTGGGCCTGCTCTTTGACCCGCTGCAAAGCAGGCATCATGATGGCCATGAGGATGGCGATGATGGCGATGACGACCAACAGTTCGATGAGCGTAAATGCGTGCCGTTTCGGGTACATGGCTTGCCTCCTTCTGCCCCCGACGGGGTCTGTCAGCCAGCAATCTTGTCCCAGATACACACAAACACTACGACTGTGCGAAGTGGATTGTACCTCTTCAGCGGCGCCGCACGCAAAGGAAATTTGCCCCACAGGCGGATCGAAGACCATTTGCCGGAGCTTGCAGACGTCCGTCTGCGGTACCCGGGCGGCCATCGGCAGGCCAGCCTGCCACCCATCGCAGCTTTCGTGCACACCTTGGAGCCTGGGAAGACACACCTCGAAGACACCACCTTCTTCCAGCGCCCTGCAGTCATTGCCGTCCCGGGACGACATCGACGCGACTTCCCTGACGCCACCTTGAGGGTAGCCCCCCCGGCAGCGGGTCGCCGGCCATAGGTCTATTCCTGCACCTGCTGCTCCCAACGGTCCATGAACAAAACCAGATCGTTGGCGTCCACGACACCGTCGGTGTTGAAGTCGGCAGACACGGGCGTCTGGCTCATGCTGGCGAAGGCAGTTCCGCCAAAGGCGCCTGCGTTCACTCGACCGCCGTTAGGCTGGCGCTCGCCTGAGAAATCGGCGTCAGGGTCCCCCGCATCCACGCAGGGACTCGTTACGTCGTCGAGCACCCAGATATCGTGCTCGGGCCAGTACCGGCCACACGTGCTGCGCAGGTGATAGTCGCCCGCGTCGGGATCGGCAAACATCGGATTCTCGCTGAAATTGCCCTGGCCCTCCGGGCCTCGCTCGATGCAACTGTACGCGGCCTGGCACCCGTACAGATCGCTCCATGTGTTGTCCCAGAAGATGCTGCTGCGGATGTCCGGACTGCCGTCTCCAAACGCCTCGATGCCGCACTCGTTCCCGACGACCGTGACGTGAACGATCGTCGGCGAGCTGTCGGCGATCAGAATGCCGACCCGGCTGCCCCGAATCACGAAATTCTTCAGCACACTGTCCGCCCCCTCGCCCCGATGGAACGACACAGCGTATCCACCCGGCACCTCCAGAACCGCCGCGTCGCCCACACTGCAAACCGTGATCGCCTTGCCCAGGAAGCGGACCTCCTCACGATAGACGCCAGGATACACGTTCACCACATCGCCCTGCTTGGCCAGGGCGATTGCTGTCTGAATCGTCGCCAAGGCCGTCGAAGAGCGCAGGCCGTCGTTCCGATCGCTTCCATGAGTCCCATCAACATACAGGGCATCCGATGTCACAGCCTCTCCATAGAGCTGGCGGATTTCCTCCAGTGCCAAGGCACGGTCGAAGAGCATCAGCTCGTCGAGCACACCTTCGAAATGATAGCGAGGCAACCCCAGGTTCGTCGTATACCGTCCTACATTGACCCGGTCGTCATCGTAGCCACCAACGAAGTCGATGGGAGACGATGAACAGGGGCGCCATGCATCGATCTGACCATCGATGTAGGTTCTTTGTATGGCGCCTTTTCGCACAGCCACGATGTGATGCCATGTATCCTTCCCCAGGACGGATTCTGAATAAAGATCCTCGTCCGTGCTTCGCATGGTGGTCATCTGAAAGGCGATTTTTCCAGTGTCTCCCCGCCTCTGTATGTTGAACCCAAGTTCGTTCTGGGGGTCCTCGCTGGCGCCATAGTTGAAGTCCACAAGAACTTCACTCTGCGCCACGGAGAAACCCCTGTCCCGTTCGAAGCACACCCAGAATGACGCCGTGAAGTCACCCGTCGGCAGCCACACAGGATTGTTGTCGGGTAAGGCCACATAGTCATCCTCGCCATCGAACCTCAGGCCGCTCCCCTTCCGCCCAGCCGTCCACTGCGGCCCGTGCAGATCGCCGGGCCGGTTGCCGAGCACATCGTCAGCCAAGACCCCCTCGCCTTCATCGAACGTCCAGAGGTGGACATCGCCATTGGCAGACGGAATCATCGCGAGGGCGTACCATGACATGCACATGGACAGGCAAATCGCAGCTCTCATACCGACACCTCCACACAACAGGACCTCTTCCGACCCACTGGAGCCCTATCTCCCGGCTCGCTCTTGCACATAGTCTCCATTGTAAGAAAAGGGGCATGCCGACGTCAACAGCGCCGAGCCGGAATCCTCAACCTTGCGGCAAGCTCAGGCGGGAGGAGTTGTCTGCCTTGACGGAAGGGTCCACACGAGTTGGTAGACCACCCCGAGCGCCGCCAGGAAGACCAGAGAAGAGAACAGAATCATGGACATCAGCAGGGCCGCCGGCTCAGAGACACCGTAGCCGGCCAGCATTACCACAAGTGTCACTTCGCGCACACCGAGATTGGCGATGGAGATCGGAATCTTGCCGAGCACGAAGACAATGGCGCATAGCCAGATCAGGACGCTGGTCGGGACAACAACGGATGCTGCCCAAGCGGCGAAGAGGTACCATAACCACCCCGCCGGAAGAGCGGCCACCACGTTGATCGAGCCGACGGCCAGATGAAATCGCCATCCGGCGGACTGGAACGTCGCGATCTGCATCAGAAGGGTCCGGCCCTTCTCCTGCACACTCTGGGGCAACGGCTTGAGGACCGCCATGAGCAGCCGGATGACAGGTCTGCCGGTCCGCTCGTTCAAAGCGAATACGGACAGCACAACAATCACCGCCAGGACCACGGCGCAAACCACCGGCAGAATCCACAACCGCCGGCTTTCGGGCCACAGGGCCCGCGTCGGATTCACCACGATCAGCCCGACGAGACCGACAACCGTCATCACCACCGTCAGCGTCACCTGATTGTAGAGCATCGCGCTCAGAACATTGGTCCCTCTGCCAGTCGTTCGCTTGAGGATATACCACTTCACGCCCGTGGTCACAAATCCCGGCAGTACCAGGCCGTACAACGATGTAACGCAGGTGGCTCCAAAGATCAGGTTCGTGCTCACCTCGCACTCCTGCTTCTTCAGAATCCACTGCAAGGCCACCGACTGCACCCAGGAGAACAACGCGGTGGAGCCCCACACACCGATCAGATACTGCCACCTCGCTGCGGCGACGGTTTCACGGAAGCGACTCAGGTCCACCTTGGAGAAGACCCAGACAAGCAGAACGACGGCGACCGAGAGCCTCAGGAGGAGCTGAACGAGTTGTTTGGCACGGGTGTGCATGTTCCTGTCTCAAAGTCTTCAGGAGGTCGCCTCAGTGACGTTATGTCCGAGAATCAGGACCCGGCGGGAAAGGGTCAGTTGAAGCTTGTAGAGCCTGCGGCAAACCGGGCTGCGAGGAAACAGCGACTCCAGAGCGCCGAAGGGTAGGTGGGAAGCAAAAGCCGCGAGGATCACGGCGCCGACCCCGACGAAGGGGCCACTCATGTAGCGGCTGCGGATGCCCGCGTAGCCGGCGTTCACCAGCAGTTGGTCCAGCCGCCGGCGACTGGTGACGTAATTGTGCGAGAAGTCGCAGTTGAAGAAGTGCTGACGCCAGCTCAGGTAGTCCGGACAGTGGATCATGAACTTGCCGCCAGGTTTGAGCGCCTGCCTGACCTGACAGGCGATATCCAAAGCCTGCTCCAGACCACTCATGTGCTCCATCACGTTGATCATCACAACCAGATCGAACTGCCGGTCGAGCGCCGGCAGCGGCGGCACCCTCGCACAGAAAACGTCGGCCCCCTTGCCGCGAAGGGACTCCGCCAATCCCGCGTTTGGCTCGATGGCATGGTATTCGAGCTTGCGTTCGAGACAGATCCCGGCGAACTCGCCCCTGCCCGGCCCGATCTCGAGAATGCGGCTGTCAGGAGTGACTTCGGCAAAAGACAGCATTCGCTCGAACGCCCGCCGCATGAAACGCATCGCCAACGCGGTCGGCCGCTCGGCTTTCTGCAGATGGTCGAAGAAGGTATCTGTCTTTTCTGGGCTCACTGGCTTCTCCTTCGCGCGATCAGGACCCGCTCGTCCGCGCAGCGGTCCTTGTATTCATTGTAGACCTGGAGATCATAGATGGCCTTATATAGAAGGTAGTCTCGCCGTACAACGACGTCGAATCCTTTGGAAACAACGACCTGCTCGATTCGATCCCATTCGATGCGATCGTCAGGCCAGACGTGAATGTCGCCCTCTCGCTTGTAGCGCGGATTCCGCAGACGCCGCAAAAGGTGGACGTAGCCCCGCACGTCCAAGACCAGCGAAAGGCCTTTCCGCCAGTTCACACGAGGACGCGCCTTCCGCAGGAACTCGGCATAAACCGGCGGCCTCTCGTAGTACGTATCCGTGACCTCGTGATCGATGTAAAGAACGCCGCCGGGCTTGGTCACCCGACACAGCTCTCGTACGATCGCCAGATAGTCCGGTACATGGTGCAGGACCGAGTAAGTAACTGCAAGGTCAAATTGTGCATCCGGCACGTTGGACAGATCCTTGCCATTGAGCTGGAGCGTCTCGCACAAGCCGCTGCCGGAGAACTTCCTGCGAATGTCTTTGAGGAAATCCGCAGACAAATCCGCCGAGGTCGTGGACGCTCCCAGCGCAATGAGGTGCCGCGTGAGATTGCCTGAACCGCAGCCGAAATCAAGCGCCTTGACGGGCTTCGCCCCCGTCTGCACGAGCGCCAGAGCCTCGCGAAGCATCGCGTGCAGGCGTTGCTGCTCGATGGAATTGAAGATGTCGCCGTGGACATGCTCGTACACGGCGGCATCGGCGCCCTTGTAGTATTCAGGCTCCACGGATCAACCTCTGGTAAACTTCAACAACCTGCTGCACGGCGCTTATGCCATCGAACCGACCGGCGTGCTCAGACGCGCGGCGTGCAAGACGATCTCGCAGCGTTTCGTCCGACGCCAGCTTTCGGATCTCCTGTGCAATAGTCTCGACATCCAGCCGGGACAGGACGATTCCCGTCTCGCCGTCTCGGACAAGCTCAGGCAACCCTCCCACGGGCGACACGATGACGGGTACTCGCATCCGCATCAACTCCAAGGCCGCGATGCCAAACGCCTCCCGGCGGCTGGGGACCACGGCAAGGTCGAAGGCCCGCATGACCCTCGCGGTATTCTCGTGCAAGCCGGCCAGGACAACGATCCGTTCGAGCCCGAGCCGCCGGATGCGCTTCGCAAGGGGCGCCTTCTCCGGGCCGTCACCCAGCAGGTAGATGCACCAGGACCTCTCGTCCCGTGGCAGCCTCGCGGCAGCATCTACGAGCAAGTCCGCCCCTTTGGCCCGGTCGAGTCGGCCGACGAAGCCCACGACGAATCGTTCCTCCGTCAGTCCGAGCAACTCCCTGACGGCCTTACGGTCGTAGTGATCCGGATCGAATCGTTCAAGGTCAATGAAGTTGGCGACAACGACGACAGGAAGATGGGGATCGCTTATCGTCTGCCGAATGGCGACCGCTGCCGCCTGGGAATTGGCAATGATCGCATCGGCCCGCGAACCAAATCGCCTGAGGGTCCATCGATAGACACAACCACTGCCGCCCCGGAAGACCGGCCCGTGCTCGTGCAGGACAAGACTCGCCGTGAATCGCGGACGAGCCAGCAGAGCAACAATGACTGCCTTCTGGAGATGGGCATGCACGATGTCGATTCGATGCTCTTCGCAGAGCTTCGGAACGGATCGCATGGCGGCAAGGCTGTACTTGGCGGACTCCAGAGTAATGGTTGTTGCATCGATGGGCAGCGGTCTGAGGTTGGGGCGAAGGGCGCACACATAGCTCTGGACCTGATCGGCCGGCATTCGCTCGACGAGGTTCTTCACCACGAACGGCGCACCGCCATAGCCCAAATGATCGATTATGTGAAGGACCCGAATCTTCATTTCACTTTCGCGTACAGTTGCAGATAGGATTCCGCTACGGCGTCCCAGCCGAAGGTTTTGGCTTTCTCTCGGGCGGCCAGGGACATGGCGGTCAGCATCGTCCGCTGGTCGACCAGCTTTCGCACGGCCGCGGCCAGGGCGGCCGGAGTCGGATCGTCCACGACGATGCCGTTGTCTGAGATCAACTCGTCGACGCCTTCGCAGAGGGTGGTGACAATGGGCAGCCCCGAGGCCATCGCTTCGAGCATGGCGTTGCTCATCCCCTCCTGCGCGCTGGCGCTGACCAGAACGTCGTGTTGACGGTATGTCTCGGGCATCCGGCTTGCACTGTGCCGCCCGGTCATCGTGATCGCACCCCGGAACCGTTCATCGGAGATCTTCCGGCGAAGCTCGGCTTCGAGGACGCCGCCTCCAACGATGGTCAGTTGTACGTCGCCGCCTTCCTTGCGGAGCAATTCGATCATCTCGATCAGCACGGGCAAACGCTTCGTCGGAGACAGCCGGCCCACCGTGATCAGCCGCAGGGGTCCCGGCCCGCCGGAGGGTCTTTCGGCCGGAGTGAAACGCCTCAGGTCCACACCATTGGGGATCACCTCGATCTGCGCCGAAGGCAGGAACCGCGAGGCCCGCTGCCGCAGCCCTTCGCTGCACGCCACCAGGGCCGACGCCCGTTGCCAGATCGGTTTGAACACCAACGGACCGAGCACCTTGTACTCCAGTTGCAGGCGGGCATTGTCGCCGGGCACGTCGGAGCCTCGAAGCGAGATCACGTAGGGCAGCCTGCCTGCCGTGCGGTAACACAGCCAGCCCGTGGGGAAACCGAAGAACGCATGGACCAGATCATAGGTGTTCTCCCGCAGAAGCCGGCGATAGTGCGGGCGAGCCTTGAGGAGCCAGGCAAGCACCTCGCTGCGCCGCCAGAAATGCAGCTCCTTCTTGCGAATGCCCACCTTGTGGACACGAATGTTGTCGGCAAACTGATCGAGGAAGAACCCGGGCTTCGGGGCCGACGTCAGCACATCGACCGTCAGATCGGGCCGGCCCGCAAATTCCTTCAGCAGCGCATGGTGGGCCTGCCCTCCTCCGCCACCGATCGGCGGAAACTCATAGTTGAGCATGAGCAGCTTCATCGATCTACACCGCCTGTCACCTGCCCCACAGGGAGCGTGACGACGTCTTTCTTGTCATCCTGAGCGGAGCGTAGCGCCGTCGAAGGATCTGGCCATAGACAGAGTACGGATCCCGTTCGCAGCCAGATTCCTCGACTGCGCTCGGAATGACAGAGTCGTGGCCGGGCCATCGATGAGACATGCGGAGGCATTCGTTCAATCCTTCCTCTGAGCGACCACATAAAGGTTCGTCTGGAGCACGAGCGGCAGTTTCTCAAAGTTGACCCTCGCGACCAACGAGCCAAGTGGCCCGAGCTTCTGGAGTTTCGGACGCGTGAACTCATTGATCGCATTCATCTTCGCAAACTGCACGTCGAATCCGTGTTCGACCAGCCGTCGGCGAAGCTGCCGCGGCGTGTGCAGAGATGGATGGTATCGTCTCCACTTCAGCGACCTGTGCGCGAGAGTCTCGAAGGGTGCGTTGCTGTATTTGTTGGGCGTCTGAAACAGATAATAGCCCTTCGGCTTCAGCACCCGACGCACCTCGCTGACGTGCCGATCGATCCGCGCGATGTGCTCGAAGAGATCGAAGCTCAGGACCGCGTCGAACTGCCCGTCGGCAAAGGCCAGCTCCTCGGCCGGCTGCACCTGCAAATCGAGGTCGCCGTACTTGGCCAGGCCGTACTCGATGGCGACGCGGGAGATGTCGGTGCCGGTGACGTGATAGTCTCGCCGCGTCAACTCGCTGACCACCGCGCCGATGCCGCAGCCGATCTCGAGAATCCGATCGCCCGGCCTGAGCAAGTTCGTCCGGGCCAGGAAGTCGAGGTTCGTCTGCAGGTTGCCCCGCTGCTCCTTGCCCCCTTCGAGCCCACCACGCCAGCCGCGGTCGTACAAATCCTGCTGCTCCTTGAGCTGTGGGTCCATCGCCATCGGCTCGTCATCAGTCTTTGCGCTGAAACAGAACCTGTTCTCCGAACAGGCCCACGATCCTGTAGTTCTTCATGACATAATCGCGCAGAGGCTTCATCACTTTGAAGCGCGCCGCCTCGTCCGGCCCGATCACCTCGCCCAACTGCTGGGCATAGGCCTCTTCGTACTGCTTGACCGTCGTCTCGTCCGTCGGCAGGAACTGCTGTCTGATGAGCGGCCAGAGTTCCATAGGCGGCACGTTCCAGGGGAAATGCCGCTTGCGAGTATCGACGATGAACTTCGGAGGACGCTCCCCGAACGCCGTCAGGATCTCCTGAATCCTCTCGGCAAGCTGCGGCGGCGGCAGCGTGTGCATCGTCCCTTCGAATGCCTTCGGGGTCGGGCTCATCCGCTGGGCCTGAACGTAGATGCCGGGAACCCAGCCCCAGACGTAGATCGTGTCGTTAGGCTCGGTGTGCTCGCGAATGTACTGACCCACCTGCTCCCAGGCGCCCCTTTCGCCCTTCTGCCGTTCGTCGACGCTGCGCCAAGCGGCGTACAACGGCTGGGCGGGAATCCGGCCGGCGCGAGGCGGTCGGTACCGCTCCGCAACCTCGTCCCATTTCTGCACGTAGCCTCTCGTGAGGATCTGGCGACCCTCAGAATCCTTGTACGCAGCGCCGGTGTGCGGGCTCTTGCGAATCCCGAAGAAGACGTGCCAGGACAGAACGATCATCAGCACGACAGACAGCAGCCCCACGACCACCCAACGGCTGCGATTCGGATCGACCTGCCATCGGTGGCTGTACAGACCGACGAGATAGCTGCCGAGCATGGCGGCCGAGGCGTTCAGCGGCAGATAGTATTGCTCGTACGAATGGGGGCTGATCCACACAAAGGCCATGTCGAAAAACCACCACAGCGCGAACAAGAGCACGAACCGGCTGGAATCAGGCTCGGTCGAAACGTGTGCCTTCGCCCGCCGACGCCGCAGAAGAACCACGGCTCTTGCCACGACGGCTCCGGCGGCCATGGCGATAGGCAGAATCAGCAAGGCGTAATACCGCAGCACCCGCCGGAACGCTTCTTTTCGCTCGGCCGGACCGAGCAGCCGCCAACTGTCGCTGACGTAGCCGGGCAGCAGCCTCAGGATCAGGCTGTCATCCCGCGAGGCCGCAGCGCTGTGTCCGACGTCTGAGGACGCCGTGTCGTCGCCACGGGCCTCAGCCGAGTCGTCAGCCTTCCCCGTGTCGGCCTTGTACTCCATCTTGACGCCGACCAGCTTGAGCGCCGGGGCGAAGGCCCACGAATAAGGCCAGTAATACAGCGGCGTGCCCATGCTCGCATACCACACACCGATCGGCGCCATGGTGATGGCGGCGCCCGCGATCAGCAGCAGGACATCCACGCCCACCTTCTTCCAGCCGCAGCGATGCAGAATCGGTTGCGCCAGCGTGAACAGTCCTACCGCCCCGATGGCGGAGACACCCGTCTGCTTGAAGAGAGGTCCGGCAATCAACAGGGCCCCGGTCAGCAGCGCCCACCACCGCTTCCCGTTCAGGTGATAGAACACGAAAGAGCAGATCCCCATGATCATCAGGGCGATCATGAACTGCTCCTTGACATTGCCGTATTTGGCGATCAGCGGCGCCGAGAGATACACAGACGCGACTGTCACACTGACAGCCGCCGCCAGAGTGCCATAGAGCCGACGTACCGCAACGAACATGAGTGCCAGGGCGACCGCCTGGAAGAGGCCCTGGAGGATCTTCGAGCCGGTTTCGTTGAAGCCCGAGAGCGTCACGCCGAGCATGTTCACCAACAGCGTGCCGGCTTGAGCACTGGGCTTCTCGTCGTGGCCGATCCGCGCCCCCGACAGGATGTGCTGCGCAGAATACACATACGAGCCGCTGTCGAACGGGTCCGGGTAGCTCAGCTCGAAGTACTTGCCCAGAACAAACGGGGCGCCGGCCAGGAGGAGAATCAGGCCCGCGATCAGGAATCGCCTCCAGCGTCCGTCGCCGGAGGCGGTGCGCTTCTGGCCAGCATGGGTTGAACGTCCGTGGGAATGCTTGCTTCGCTGAGGCATCTTACTCATTCACGTTGTCTCCACGGCCGTCCGTCGCGTCGAGGATTTCTCTTATCACATACGTCGGGCGATTCTGGGATTCGTGATAGGTGCGTACGAGCAACTCGGCCAGCAGGCCCATCAGAATGAACTGGATGGTCGTCAGGAACAGCACCGCCGTGAGCAACAGCAGCGGATTGCCGCTCATGTCCACGCCCGCGTTGACCTTCTGCGAGATGACCATCAGACCCAGCAGGAAGGCGAAGAGGGCCATCAGGCCGCCGAGACCGCCGAAGATGTAGATCGGTTTGGTCGAGAAGGACCCGAGGAACTTGACCGTAATCAGGTCGAGAATGACCTTCCAGGTGCGGCCGAGCCCGTACTTGGCCACCCCGGCGGTCCGCGGTCGGTGGTTGACCACGCATTCGGCGATCTGCGCCCCGCTCCAACTGGCCAGCGCCGGGATGAACCGGTGCATCTCGCCGTAGAGTTTGGTCTGAGCCAGGACCTCCCGCCGGTAGGCCTTGAGCGTGCAGCCGTAGTCGTGCAGCTTGACGCCGGTGATCTTCGAGATCAGCCAATTGGCCATCCGCGAGGGCAGCCGCCTCGTTAAAGCCTTGTCGTGCCGCTGTTTGCGCCAACCACTGACGACGTCGTATCCTTCGCGGAGCTTGGCGACGAGCATGGGGATGTCCGCCGGATCGTTCTGGAGGTCGGCGTCCATCGCGATCACGATGCCGCCCCTGGCGTGGGAAAAACCGGCGCTGAGGGCCGCGGTCTGCCCGAAATTCTTGCGGAAGCGAATCACGCGTACATTCGGATCGGCGTCGTGGAATTCCTCCAGGACCTGGAAGCTGCCGTCGGTACTGCCGTCATCGACGAAGATGATCTCGTATGCGTAGCGTCCGTCCAGAGCCTGTCGGATCTGGTCGTACAGCGGGCGGAGGTTCTCCTGCTCGTCGAGCAGCGGCACCACCACCGATAACTCCGTCTGACCTTTGTCGTGCGTCACGTTGGCGATATCCTAAGCATGTCTGCCGGGCTGTTTCGAGGCCCTATCCTAATCCGGGGGCCGCGCTTTTGCAAACAATCGCAAAATCCGCTCAGTCAAAGGATTATCGGCGATATGAGGGTGCCGTCTGAGAAGAATCTCGTGACGTTTCACCGCCATCGTGCGCGCAGCGCAATCCGTCCGTGAACGGTGCGCCGAACAGCCCTAATTCGACTCATACGGCCCGATCTCTTCGACGGGAATCGGCTCGAAAAGAACGGACCTCGGCAGGCTGGAATCACTGGGGATCTGCCCGCCGGAGGCGATCTGCGTCGCGAGGGTCCCGTCAGCAATGGCGTTGAGAGCGACCTGCCCGGTCCCCCCATCGCGCAGAAAGACGCTCTCGCACCGGGCGAAGAGGTTACGGCTGATAATATTGACGTCGGCATGACTCTTGAGGTCGGCCAGCTCGGGATAGCGGCTCGCATAGGCAGGCTCACCCGCCTGGGGCAGGAACCGCTCGATGGCCTCGAGCCAGCGGGACTGGCCCCAGCGGCTGAAACTCAGACCTGCCAGACAGTCGACGAAGAGGTTGCCTTCGATGAGATTTTCCTTGCCCCCGTGAATCTGAACACCGCCGAAGTGAACCGCGCCACACCGTTCGAAGAGATTCCCGTAGACCGCGACGCCGGAGATCATGTCGTCCAGCCGCACCCCCGCCGCCCCGTGCTGCGTGCCACCTCGAATGTCGCTCCAGCGATTCCAGCGGATCACCACGCCGCGATAAAGCGGATTGCCGAACATGTCCAGCCCACCCTGGTCGTCCGATTCGCGGACCACGTTGCGGATGTGGTTCAGCTCGATCACGTGGTCGTTGCCCTCGATGCGCATCGCCGAGGAGGGTATGTCCTCGAACAGGTTGTGCGCGATGCGGTTGCCGCAGCCGTCGAGGTGAACCGCGGGCGCATAGGTGCGTTTGAGCCTGGAAATGTTCGAGACGGTGCAATTCTCGACAAAGTGCCGGCCCGGCGTCAGCGTCGTGCGGTCGCCGCCGGCCACGCGGGTTCCGCCGCAGCCGAGTGTGCGCATCGTGCAATCGAAGATGCCATGGTGCAGACCGCCTTCGACGACGATCGCATCGCCACCGAACCGCTGGATCGTGCAATCCGCGACGAGGCAATCAGCTCCGCCGCGGATGTGGATCGCGTCCCCGCGTCCTTCCTGGAGAGTCAGGCCGCGCAGGATCACATGCTCAACGTCGGTCAAGGCCACAAAGGGCTGGTCGAACACACTGAGGACCACGTCCGCTTTCGACACGTCGAGCCCCTGCGGCGGCAGCCAATAGACGGTCTGCGTCCGCCGGTCGAGATACCACTCACCCTCGGCATCGAGCTCGCCGAATACGTTCAACGCGTGGTAACGCTGGTCTTTGCGATACCCATAGCCAGAATAGGGCGGTGTCAATGTGAACGTCTTCGCATCCGCGTCAATCGAGGCGACCTTCTGATACTCCTCGAACCAATCCCAGAACCAGTAGCCATACAGACGCACGTCGGGCTCGTCGAGCCATCGGCTCGGGCGGTCCTCGACGTAACGGAACTTCCCATCGCGACAACCTTCAATCGTGTTCCAGAGCTTGAAGTTGTCGTCGCCGAGAATCTCGCCGGTCTTGACGAAGCCCTCGTTGGGCCATCGGGCGAGCGTCTGAGGCTTCCCATCGACGAACAACTCCGGCCGCCGACGTAATTCCGTGGCATCGCCCCAATCCTCAACGCCCAGGGGCTTGAGGTCGGCTTCGAGCACGCGACTGCGAACGGCCTGATCCAGTCGCTCGCGAACCGCCGCATCGGAGATCGGCTTCCATCCGCTCACTCGGACGCCCCCGCAAAGGACGGCCGCCGGACCTTCATAGACCACCGGCGCCTCGGCAGAGCCCGAGTCTTCGGCGGTCAATTGCAGCGTCCGCTCCCAGACATACTCGCCGGCGCCGATGGCGATCTTCACTCCGCCGCTGGGCAGTCCGCCACTCGATTTCTTCAGTTGACGTACCGCCTCGCGCGCCCTCTCGATGCTGCGAAACGGCCTCCGACGCGAACCGTTGGCAGCATCATCTCCCGTCGGCGTCACATAGAACACTCTTCCCGGCTCGGGTAACAAGGGCAACGGTTCGCGGTAGGTCTCCGGGTCGCGCGCGGACAAGCCCCTGGCGATGCGTCGGGTCTCAGATATCCGTCGCTTCGCGATGTCACGATGGAACCGCAGCAACGTCGCGTCCGCCTCCAGACGTTCCCAGGCCGCGAGCGCTCCTGCTGTATCCTGCTTCGCCAGCGCCACTTCCGCCAGTCCAAACAAAGCCAAACCGCGAGCGAATGGCGCAACGGAGGCGTCGCACGCCACCGTCTCGAATCCCCTGATGGCTTCCTCCAGCCTGCCCTCGGCAAAGGCTCCAGCCGCCCCATCAAGCCCCGGACAAGACGAAGCGGGCGTCTCCTGCGGCGCTCCCGTTGCCACAACCGCCAGGATCAGAACGCCAGCCAAAACCATCGGAGCAATTGAGAATCGCGTCAGACTCATGCGTATCTATCCTCCTGTCAGGACTTCGTTCCGGTGTCGTCACCCCCAGACTACAGGTGGCCGACCCGCACAATATACCAGAGCGGCCCCCAGGATCAAAGCCCGCGTGTGCTACGCAATGCCACGGAGCTCCACGCTTGAATGGCGCTGCGGGTGAGCATAAGATACGGCGATGCTGGAGAAAGGATTGGTTCAGATCTATACCGGTGACGGCAAAGGCAAGACGACGGCGGCGTTCGGGCTGGCGCTGCGGGCGGCCGGACGCGGCAACAGAGTGCTGGTCTATCAGTTCCTCAAGCCCCCTTCGCTTGACCTCGGGGAGCGTCTCGCCCTGCAATCAACGGCGGAAATCCGGATTGAGGCAATGGAAGAGGACTGGGACATGGCTGTCTCGTTTAAGGACAAGGAGGCGGTGGAACGGACGCGGATCGCCATTCGCGAAGCTCTGGCCAAGCTCACCGAAGCGGCGCAGAAACGATCTTATGACGTCCTGATCCTCGACGAGATCGTCTATTGTCTGGGCCACGGACTGGCAAGTCTGGAAGACGTCAGGCGTCTGATCGAACGGCGCGATCCGGCTGTGGAGATTGTCCTGACGGGACGGGACGCCCCCGTCGAACTGGTGGAGCTGGCCGATCTCGTCACGGAAATGAAGAAGATCAAACACCCGTTCGACAAGGGGATCGGCGCCCGGCGCGGAATCGATTATTAGCCGTGAGCCCTGTAGGGGCGAATGATCATTCGCCCCCACCAACAAATAAAGGAGAAGACGTTGGCCAAGAGTGTGGCAGCGATCATCTGTGCCGCCGGACCGGGAACCCGGTTCGGGGGAAAGCGAAAGAAGCAATTCACCGACGTTGACGGCCGGGCGGTCTTCGTGCGAAGCATCGAGCTGTTCGCCAACCGCGACGACGTCAAACAGGTGCTCCTGGGCATCTCCAAGGCAGACGAGGAGATCGTCAACGTCAAATGGGGCGCCAACCTGAAGTTCTTCGGCGTCAAGATCTTCTTCGGTGGAGGCGAGCGGTTCGATACCGTCCGAAAGGCCCTCGAACTGGTCAACGACGACATCGATCTGATCGCGGTCCACGATGCGTGCCGATGCTGTGCGACCGACCAGCTCGTCGGGGAGGTCATCGCCGCCGCCGGCAAGAGCGGCGCCGCCATTCCCGCCTGTCCGGTCACGGCGACCCTCAAGGAGGCCAAGGACGGCGTCATCACGCGGACCGTGGACCGGGCCAATCTCTTCGAAGCCCAGACGCCCCAGGTCTTCGAGGCCGGCCTGCTCCGCAAGGCCTACGAGAATCTGACCCGGCTCGACCCCGCCCAAGTCACTGATGACGCCTTCCTGGTCGAAGCGCTGGGCCACGAGGTTTCCATCGTCCGCACGGATTCGTCCAACATCAAGATCACGGTCCCGAGCGACATCGCCATCGCCGAGGCGATCCTGAAAAGCCGCCCGAAACCCAAACCCGAAGGTCCGATAGGACCCTATATCGAGGCCCAATGGTAGCTGCGGAACCGGGTGGACAAAAATTTCTGTTTTTTCCCGCTTGACAAACTCGGAGAAAGCCGGTTTAATAGGGGCACTATGACGCTGAACTATCGCTATCATTGCAACTTTTGGTGGTGGCCTGAGGAGATAAATCCGACGGGCGAGCGATAATTTGCCATAGAAAAACCGCTAAGAAAGACCTTGTGACGCAGCCTGTTGGAACCAGCAGGCTGCGTTTTTTTTTGGTGTTTCGGCGGCTGTGTCAGTAGAACTTCGCTATTCTGAGAGCCGGACTTATGGATGATTATCGACAGATCATACGCGGGGCCGAACCGGGCCAGATCGTCCCGATCGTCAAGCGGATCGACGTGGGCGATCCCCTCGATTTCTTCGCGAAACTGACCGACTACGGCCGGGCCAAGAATTGCTGCCTGCTGGAATCCCGCGAGTACCTGGCGGGCACGGGGGCACTCAGTTTCGGGACCGCCCGACCGGCCCTGTACCTGACCGGCACAGGATTGGACTTTCGCATCCAGGCCCTCAGCAAGACCGGAAAGCGGATGCTCGGTTACCTGGCCGGTGACGAGAAGCGGTTTGCCTTCTGCGAAACGGTCATGTTCGAGGCGGATCGGATCATCGGGCGGATCCGGCCGACAGAAGGGACGATGGACGAACAGACCCGGCTTCGCAGCACAAATCAGATGGACGTTCTGCGGGCGGTGGCGTTCGCGTTCCGGCTGGCAAGCAAACCCTTCCGAGTCACCTGCGGCCTGCTCGGGGCCCTCAGCTATGACTTCGTGGACCAGTTCGAGAAGCTGCCGGCCAGCGAGCAGGACGTCCTGGGCAATCCCGACTACGAGCTTTTTTTCGCCGACAACATCTTCCTGATGGACCACGAGCACAACCAGGGGTATGTCGTGGTCAATTGCATGGTCACCAACGGCAACCGCGAGGCGGTCGTCGCCGAGGCGCAGGACACCTTCGATTACTACTTCAACATGGCGCGGTTCGAGCCGCCCAAGGGCAGGCGCTACGACGGCCCCCTGCTGGCCGCGTCAAGCGATACAGGCCAGAGCGAATACGAGAACATGGTCCGCGCCGCCAAGCAGCACATTGTCGACGGGGACATCTTTCAGGTCGTTCTGAGCCGGACGATCACCGAACCGTGTCCGGACGAGCCGCTGGACGTTTACAAGCGGTTGCGCAAGCTGAACCCGTCGCCGTACATGTTCTATCTGAACATGCCCAGCGCGGTGCTGATGGGCTCCAGCCCCGAGTTGAACCTCCGTGTCAGCGGGACCGGTCCACGCCATGTCGAAATCCGGCCCATCGCGGGCACCAAGCCGCGAGGACGCATCGACGGCGAGATCGACCCCGACACCGACTTCCGATACGAGGCGGAGCTGAAGCTGGACCGCAAGGAACTGGCTGAGCATATGATGCTGGTGGACCTGGCGAGGAACGACATCGCCCGCGTGGCCGATCCGGGCAGCCGGGTCGTCAATGAGCTGCTGACCGTGGAGAAATACGAATCTGTCCAGCACCTGGTCAGCAACGTCAAAGGCACGCTCCGGCCCGACCTCGATGCGCTAAGCGCCTACCTGGCGACGATGAATATGGGAACGCTCACCGGCGCGCCGAAGATCGAGGCGATGAAGATCATCCGCCGGCTCGAAAAGAACAAGCGGGGCTACTACGGCGGCGCCGTCATGTACCTGACGGTGGACGGTCAGTTCGACAGTTGCATCACGATCCGCAGCCTCCAGGTTCGCGACCACACCGCCTACATCCGCGCCGGCGCCGGGATCGTGCACGACAGTGTGCCCAAGACCGAATTCGAAGAGACCGAGCACAAGGCCCGCTCCTGCATCCGCGCCATTCGAGGACAGTGATCGCAAGGTGACACCGAAAGCACCGCGTGAAGGACGAAACCATGCAAACGAACGACACCAGAGTCCTGTTCATCGACAACTTCGACTCGTTCACGTACAACCTCGTGGACGATTTCGGCAAGCGGGGCTGCGCGACCCGCGTGTACCGCGCCGACACGAGCCTCGACGATCTGATTGCGGTCTGTGCCCAGCTCGATCCCGATCTACTGGTGCTCTCGCCGGGACCGGGCAACCCGGACACTGCTGGCGTGTCGCTCGAAGCGGTGGCGTATTTCCAGGACAAGCTGCCCATCTTCGGCGTCTGCCTGGGGCACCAGATCATCGTGCAGCACTTCGGCGGCACGATCGGCCACGCCCCGGAGCCGATGCACGGCAAGCCCTCGCGCGTCAGCCACAACGAGAAAGGGCTGTTCGCAGGCATCGAGAACCCGCTCCAGGCCGGGCGGTACCACAGCCTGATGGCCCAGCGATTGCCCGACTGCCTGGAGAAAACCGCAGAATTCGAGGGCGTCGTCATGGGCGTCCAGCACAAGGAGTTGCCCATCTACGGCGTCCAGTTCCATCCCGAGAGCATCCTGACCCCCGCCGGGGGCAAGATCATCCAGAACATCCTGCGCATCGCGGCCCAGAAGAGACAAACGGTAGGGAGCTAAGCCATGGCGACAATCACCGAGTACCTGGAGATCATCCTGAACGGAAACGACCTGACGTTCGAGCAGGCCAAGGCCCTGCAAGACCGGATCTTCGAGGGCGAAGTCACGGAGGTGCAGATCGCGGCATTCCTGGCCATGATGCGGATGAAGCGGGCGACATCGGCGGAGATGGCGGGCCTGGCACAGTCGCTTCGCGATCATGCGGTGCCCGTCAACGTGGAAATCGACAACCTCGTTGACACCTGTGGCACGGGCGGCGCGGTGATCAAGACATTCAACATCTCGACCGCCGCCGCTCTGGTCGCAGCCGGCGCCGGCGTCTACGTCGCCAAGCATGGCAACCGCGGCATTACCAGCCGGTGCGGCTCCGCCGACGTGCTCGACGAGTTGGGTGTCAAGATCGACCCTGGCCCGGACGTCGTCGCCGAGTGCATTCGACGGGCCCACATCGGGTTCATGTTCGCGCCGAAGTTCCATCCGGCGATGCGTTTTGTCCAGCCGATCCGCAAGAGCCTGGACTTTCGGACCGCGTTCAACATCTTAGGGCCTCTGGCCAATCCCGCCCGCGCGACCGCCCAGGTGATGGGCGTCTCCGACGTCGAGCTGCTGGACCGCATCGCCGAAACGCTCCGGCTGCTGGGCGCCAAACGGGCAATGGTCGTCCACGGCCAGGGCATGGACGAGATCAGCCTGTTGGGCAAGACGAAGGTCATCGAGCTGCGTGATGGGCGCATCGAATCCTTAGAGCTCGACCCGTCCGAATTCGGTTTCGCCGGCGCGTCCATCGACCAGCTTGGCAGCGGTGACGCCATCACCAATGCCGCTCTGATCCGCCATATCCTCAGCGGCAAGGAACAGGGGCCTCGCCGCGATATCGTTGTCCTGAACGCGGCCGCCGCGATCATCGTGGCCGGACTGGTGAACGACTTTCAACAGGCCATCCCGCTGGCGGAGTATTCGATCGACGACGGGAAGGCCATGAACTGTCTCGAAACACTGATCGAGGTCTCCAACAAAGGGTGAATTTTCTCTGTATTTCGGATCACTGTCATGCTGATACCTAAGGTCAAGATTTGCGGAATTACGAACTACGATGATGCTGTGGCGGCCCTGGAAATGGGCGCCGACCTGATCGGGTTCAACTTCTACTTGAAAAGCCCGCGGTATATCCAGCCGGAAGCGGCGACGAAGATCATCAACAAGCTGCCCGCCTTCGTGGACCTCGCCGGCGTGTTCGTCAACAGTTCCCTCGAAGAGACGCGGGAGATCGCCAGCCAATGCCAGCTCGACTGGATCCAGTTGCATGGGGACGAGAACGCCGAATTCTGTCGCTGGCTGGCCTACGACAGCCCCAAGACGATGAAGGCGATCCGCGTCAAAAATGCCGGCGACATTCAACAGGCGGACAATTTCTTCACGGACGCCATCGTGCTCGATGCGTACGACCCGAGCAAGTACGGCGGCACCGGCCTGACCTTCGACTGGAACATCATCGGCCACATCGGCAAGCGCATCTTCCTGGCCGGTGGGATCAATCCGGACAACGCGGTCGCGGCCGTCGAACTCGGGGTCTATGGGATCGACGTGTGCAGCGGTGTCGAGGCTTCGCCCGGCAAGAAAGACCACCAGAAGATGAAGCGGCTCTTCGACAATATCCGACACTTGAGAGCGTGACCATAGGTCCTGTAGGTCCAATGGGACCTGTGTTTGAAAGGACATTCGACATGAAACACAGAGGCAGATACGGCGACTACGGCGGCTACTACGTCCCCGAGGTGCTCATCCCGGTGCTGGAGGAACTGGAGGAGGCGTTCGATCGATTTCGTGACGATCCGGCGTTCGTGGCGGAGCTGGCCGACCTGTCGGCGCACTACGCCGGCCGCCCTACCCCGCTGTACCATGCGAAGCGATTCAGCGAGCACGTGGGATTCCAGGTCTACCTCAAGCGCGAGGATCTGCTCCACGGCGGCGCGCACAAGGTCAACAACACGCTCGGCCAGGGCCTGCTCGCCAAGCACATGGGCAAGAGCAAGCTGATCGCCGAAACCGGCGCGGGCCAGCATGGGTTGGCCACCGCCATGATCGGCGCCCTGCTCGGGATGGAAACGAAAATCTTCATGGGCGTCACCGACGTCGCGCGACAAAGCGTCAACGTCCACAAGATGAAGCTCTGCGGCGCGGAAGTCATACCGGTGGAGGGCGGTACAGGGACCCTCAAGGATGCGATCAACGATGCGCTGCGATACTGGACGGCGCACGTGACGGACACGTTCTACCTGTTCGGCACCGCCGCCGGGCCGCACCCCTACCCGATGATCGTGCGGCACTTCCAGAGTTGCATCAGCCGAGAGGCCCGGCAGCAGTTTCTCGAGCAGGTGGGCCGCCTGCCCGACATGGTGGTTGCCTGCGTCGGAGGTGGCAGTAACGCCATCGGGGCTTTCGCTCACTTCATCGACGACCCCGACGTCAAGCTGATCGGCGTCGAGGCCGGCGGCCAGGGAGTCGCCACGGGCAAGCACGCCGCCAGCATCGTTGCGGGCACGCCCGGAGTCCTTCACGGGGCGCGGTCATATTTGCTCCAGGATGAGGAGGGGCAGGTTCTGGACACCGAGTCGATCAGCGCGGGCCTGGACTATCCGGGGGTGGGCCCGGAACACTGCTACCTGAGTGACATCGGCCGGGCCCAGTACGTCGCCGCCGAGGATGCGGACGTACTCGAGACATTTGGCCTGCTGACGCGCATCGAGGGCATCTTGCCGGCCCTGGAGAGCACGCACGCGCTGGCCTACGTGGCCGGCCTGAAGGGCACGCTGGCCCCGGAGACTGTCGTCATGGTCAATCTTTCCGGCCGGGGTGACAAAGACGTCGGAATCGTGGAAGCACATCGACCGTTGGAATAGGTCCGATCGGACCTATGGGACCTATCCAAGAGCAACATAGACAGGATCAACAAGCATGAAATCCTATAGTGACGTGTTTTCCGCACTGAGAAGAGAGAAACGGGCGGCGCTCATCCCGTTCTTCGTCATCGGCGATCCGGACTTCGACAACAGCCTGGCCCTGGTCAAAGCCACCATCGACGCCGGAGCGGATATCCTCGAACTTGGCATCCCGTTCTCGGACCCCATCGCCGACGGGCCGACCATTCAGAAGGCCGACATCCGCGCGGTGCGCAGTGGAATGAATGTACGCCGGGCAATGGAGTTCATCCGGCAGGTCAAGCAGTACAGGGACATCCCCATCGGTCTGCTGATGTACTACAACCTCATCGGCCATTATGGAACGGAGGCGTTCTTCCGCGACGCCCACGCGGCGGGTGTCAACAGCGTTCTCGTGGCCGACATGATGATCGACGACGCAGGTGAGGTGCTCGGACCGATCCGCGCCGCCGGCCTGGACAGCGTCTTTATGGTCACGCCCAACACTTCGCCCGAACGAATGAGACGGATCGCCGCCAAGACGACGGGCTTCATCTATACGGTCTCCGTCCTCGGTGTCACGGGGAGTCGTGACACCCTCTCCGACAGTGTACAAGACCTGGTTCGTCGGCTCAAATCGCTAACCACCGTCCCGATCTGTGTGGGGTTCGGCATCAGCAAACCTGAACACGCGCGGGCGGTGGCCGACGCGGGCGCCGACGGCGCAATCATCGGATCGCGGATCGTGGGCATGATCGAGGCCCACCTGGACGATCCCGCCCGGGCGATTGCCGAGGTCTCCGCCTTCGTCCGACAGGTCAAGGCGGCCCTTTCCACGTCCGGATAAAGCCGGACGATACGTGTCCGCATGCGAAAGCGCCTGTTTCCCCCCATTTTTCGTCCGCGGGTGAACCTTTCTCCTCTGACGGCAGTAGGAATCCGTACGCAACATCTTCAAGCAGGTAGTTTAAGTGGGGTATCACGGAAAAACTGCCGAAGTAGAAGGCAAATCGGAAAAAACCTTTGCTTGTTAGGAGGATATCGCCATGACACGGAAACCGAACACGGTCGCCATCGGAGCGGTGGTGCTGTTGTGGACGTCGATTTCGCTCGCCCAGGGAGGCTCGGGACCTGCCGGACAGGACCCCGCCAACCAGCGCATGGCTGTGCAACAGCAGCAACGCGTCCAGGCATTGCAGCAGCAGATCGACGAACTGAAGAGCCAGCAGGACTCCCTGATCGAGCAGTTGCAGGCCATCCACGCCAGCGCGGTCAAGGAGAAGGCCACCGAGACCGCCGGCAGGGTCGAGAAGCTCATCGCCAGCCAGCAGGAGACGTTCCGCACCAGGCTTGCGCAGCTTCAGCAACAGCAGCAGCGGATGACGCAAGGGATGCGACAGCGAGCCGACAGGCCCCAGCGGACCGGGCGCCGAGGCCGCAGCGCCCCCGACGTGGAGCTCAAGAGTTTTGACGGCCGGACCTACAAGCTGTCCGACCTCGAGGGAAGGATCGTCGTGCTCGAATGGTTCAACATGGAATGCCCGTTCTCCCTGTATCACTACAATACGAAGCCGACGATGGTGGAGTTGGCCAACAAGTACAAGGACAAAGAGGTCGTGTGGTTAGCCGTCAACAGCACCAACCACACGAAGGTGGAAGCCAACGTCACGTTCGCCAAAGAGCACAAGCTGCCCTATCCAATCATTGACGATCGGTCGGGCCAGGTCGGACGGGCCTTCGGGGCGAGAACCACACCCCACATATTCGTCATCGACAAGGATGGCGTGGTCGTCTACCAGGGAGCCATCGACAACGCGCCGATGGGCAAGGTGGAGGCAAACGTCGCGAACGTCAATTACGTGGACCAGGCCATCTCTCAGTTGTTGGCCGGCCAGCCGGTGACCACGCCGACCACGCCCCCCTACGGCTGCTCGGTCAAGTATCCGAATCCATAGGGCAGACCTGATGCACTGTGACGGCCGGCCCGCCGTTACAGGAAATGAACTGTCCAAAACCGGATGGGCCCCTCGTTGCCGGGTCGCGTCGATCTCGACGAAACCGCTGGCAACGAGGGGCCTTCTTCGTTAGAATGGGCTTCCCGAATTCTGTGATGTCCGGCGAAGGGGCCGGAGAAGGTGATTCATGCCAGAAAGGGAGGCCAGGATGCGACGATTCTCGTTCACCCCATTTCCAGGGAGATTCGGCAGTTTCTTCTTGATTGCGTTGACTGCTGTGGCGGTGCGCGCGGAGACGCTGACTTACCTCGATCTGATCGGTCGGCTGACGGACCTGGAGCACCTGGCGACGCTGCCTGAGACTGGTGAGAAGTGCGTGCAATGGTCGAGCTGGGATCGGCGCAGCAAGTACGACGAGGCTTCGGGCAAGTATATCGACTGGGACGCCAACGGTGACGGCGGCGGGATCATCCGCAAGGAAGGAAACGAACTGGTCTTTGCCGAGATGGAAGGTCCCGGCGTGATCTGGCGCATCTGGTCGGCGCTGCCCAAGGAAGGACGTGTGAAGATCTATCTCGACGGGGCCACCGAACCCGTGGTGGACTTGCCCTTCATCGGGTACTTCAACCGGGAGAATGAGCCGTTCACCTATCCTGCCCTCGTCCACGAAGCGGCACGTGGACAGAATTGCTACGTCCCGATCCCCTTCCAGAAGTCCTGCAAGATAACCGCTCAGGGCGACTGGGGCGCGTACTATCACTTCACCTATACGACATATCCGAGGGAAACGGCCCTGCCGACCTTCACGCGGGAGCTTTCGCAGGCCGAGAAGGATGCACTGGCCAGGGCGGACGAAATCCTGAGCGACTGCGGACCGCAAGCCTTCTCGGCACGAGGCGACGATGTCGCTCGGCACACCGCAAGCAGCGCCGAAGGCGGCATATGCACGATCGCCGGTCCCCGGCGCACAGGGGCGATCAGGACGCTTCGGCTGAAGCTTGACCCGCCGGCCGGGCCGGAAGACCGCGATGCGCTGCGCGAATGGACGATCCAGATTCGCTGGGACGGCGAGAAATCGCCGAGCGTCTGGGCGCCGCTGGGCGATTTCTTCGGCACCGCCGCCGGCGCCAACGCGTATCGCTCGCTGCCCTGCGGCCTGACTGACGATGGGTGGTGGTACAGCCACTGGTTCATGCCTTTCGCCTCCGGCTACGAGATCACCCTGGTCAACGACGGAGCCCAGTCGCGCAAGGCCCACCTGGAGATCGTGACAGTGCCGCTCAAAGGCAACATCAGCCAATATGGGCGGTTTCACGCCAAGTGGCATCGGGATGCGTTTTTGCCGGAAGACCCCGAGCGGCGGAAGATCGACTGGACGATGCTCAAGACGCAGGGACGCGGCCGCTTCTGCGGCGTCATGCTGCACGTCTGGAACCCGCGCGGCGGCTGGTGGGGCGAGGGCGACGAGAAGTTCTTCGTCGACGGCGAGAAGTTCCCTTCGACGTTCGGCACCGGCTCGGAGGACTACTTCGGCTATGCCTGGTGCGATCCGGCGCTGTTCGAGAACTGCTACCACAACCAGACGATCAGCATGAGCAATCGAGGTCACGTATCGGTCAACCGCTGGCACATCACCGACAATGTCCCGTTCCAGAAATCGTTCGAGGCCGCGATTGAGAAATACTATCCGAACGACAAGCCCACGCTGTACGCCGCGACGGCGTACTGGTATCAGGCCGCCGGACAGAGCGATCCCTATGAGCCTCTCGGCGTCGAGCAGCGCAGAGGCTACTGGACGCCCATCGAGGTGTTCAAGGTCAAAGGCGCTCTCGAAGGTGAGAATCTGAAGGTCCTGGCCAGGAGCGCAGGCAATACGGCCCCGCAGGACATGTACGGCTTCGGACCCGACTGGAGCGGCGATACGCATCTCTGGTGGACCGATGCCAGGCTCGGCGCGACGCTGGACTTGGCCGTGCCCGTGCAGAAGGCGGGCGTGTATCGACTCAAGATGCAGTTGACCAAGGCCGTTGACTACGGCATCGCGCAGTTCTATCTCGACGGCAGGAAGCTGGGCGACCCCATCGATCTCTACAACGACGGCGTGGTCGCTACCGGCGAACTGGACATGGGCCTGCACGAACTGTCCGCCGGCGAGCACACGCTGCGGATCGAGATCATCGGCGCCAACGACAAGGCCGTCAAGAGCTACATGGTCGGCCTGGACTACGTGAAGCTCGAAGAGGCGCAACCCGCCTTCTACCTGCCCGAAGATCCGGACTACACGATTCTCGATTCGGCGGCCGACTCGGTCCGCTTCACCATCGAGCGGACTCTGGTCGAGTACAAGGGCAACCTGTCGAGCAAGTCCAGCTTCGTCGACAAGGACGGCAACATCATGGGCTGGCACGACTTCGGCAACCTGGAGGGTCCCGGCTGGGCCGCCAACGCGGTCGGCGGCGCGTACGAACTGCACGCCTACGGCCGAAGGCACAGGGATCCGGCGCAACAGCGCAAGGCCCTGTCCATCCTGGACCACGTCCTGAACGCCGGCTTCATCGACTACGAAACGGGCTTCATCACAGGCTACCGCGAGACCACCACCGACCGCTTCTGCCTGAACTACCAGCACAAGGACAACTGGTTCTGCCCCGGGTCGATGGCCAAAATCGCGTATCAACTGCTGCTGTTCAGCGACGTCGTCGAGGAGCCGCGCAAGAGCCGCATGCGCCAGGTCGCCGCCAGGACGGCCCAGTGGATCGACAGGAACGTCAAGCCCACGCCCAACGGCTGGTATCCCCGACGCTGCAAGCCCGACGGCGAACACTTCCCGCAGAACGCCTATGGCGATGGTGACATTCTCTTCGAGAAAAGCGGCGACGGCCTGTTCATCCTCCAGCTCCATGTGGGCCTGACCGAGCGTGGCCTGGCCGACTACACGGAGGCCGTCCGTACGAAAGTGAGAGTCTTTATGGAGGCCGGCGGCATTTTCGGGAGCATCAACCACGACACCTACGACGAACACGAGTGCGTCGCGTACGCGGTGGCGTTTCGCGTGCTGCGCCAGGCCGCATCGCTGCTGAAGGACGAACGCGTACGCGCCTTCGCCTACAACGAGTGCCTGGCCGGCATGGATCAGTTCAAGATGACCGAAGATCGTAACGGGGTCCAGACCAAGGGCCTGCTCTACATGGAGAGAAGCTGGGACACCGCCTATCTCTGGGAGAACGCCGAGGCGGCGCTGGCCTACCTGGAAGCCTTTCGGGATACGGGCAAAGAGGAGTATCTGCTCGACGGCTTGACCATCCTTCGCGCCATCGCCGAGCATCACCAGCGAGACACGGGCTTCTTGACCGAAGGCGTCGACTGGAACAACCACGTGGGCAGGCAGCACCACTTCGACGAGGCCGAATATGGCGACATCAAGTACACCGAGCCTTTCCTGAACAACCTGCACATCATCGAGCCGACGCTGCTGGCCGTCGAGCTTGGCGTCGCCGGTCCTGCCGTCGTGACTCCGTGACCTTCAGCGGCCCTGCGTCTCAGGCGCCGACGCCTCCCTTTCCGCAGAATCGGGTCGCCTTCCAATCCGTCTGCCGTCTCCCGCCTCGATTTCCTTTGCGAACGTCCCGTCCTCGAAGCTACAATCGCATGTAAATCCATGCAACTTCGCAGGAGTCAGGAGAATGAGAAAACAGCGAGTGATCTCGACGTTGTCGGCTGCCGTTGTATTGTGGGTGAGCGTTGCGGGCATGGGACGTGCCGGCGAACATCTGGTGCCGGCGGACAAGGGCCTCACCTCCGCCTATCTACAGGGTCTCCGTGAACGCGGCCAGCGCGCCGTCTACGCGACCGACGAGGCGGACACCCTCGGCATGCCCGTCGGCGGAATCGCGACCGGGCAGATGTACCTGCGCAGCGACGGCACGCTCGGGCTCTGGCACATCTTCAACCGGCACATCTTCACCGGTTACGGCGCCGAATGCTATCGCACCTACCGACCGGATTCGCCTGTTGAGTCAGGATTCGCAGTCGTCGTCAGCCGAGACGGCACGCAGATGCGCAAGCCCTTGAACCGGGACTTCGGCACGGTCGAATGCGCAGCGGAATATCCCATCGGACTAGTCCGGTACCGCGCCGACGGGTTTCCGGTTGACGCGGAGATGGAGGTGTTTTCGCCCTTCATTCCGCTCAATGCCAAGGACTCCGCCCTGCCGGCAACACTCTTCCACATCGCACTGAAGAACACCTCCGACAAAACACAGGAGGTGAGCGTGTTGGGCTGGCTGGAGAATGCGGTTTGCTTTCATTCCGCCAAGAGTCGCGGCGTGACGCACCAGAGCCGCATCACAGGCGAGAAAGGCCGGACACTGCTCATCCATACGGCCAAGGAGCCTCCGAAGCAGGAGACTCAGGCGCCGCGTCCCAAGATCGTGGTGATGGAGTTTGAGGGGCCGGACTATGGCGACTGGCAGGTTACAGGCGAAGCGTTCGGAAAAAGGCCCGCGCATGGCACGCTGGCAAATCAGCAGTCTGTCAGCGGCTTTCTCGGAAGCGGCCTGGTCAACACCTACCTCGGAGGCGATCGCCCACATGGCACACTGAGAAGCCCGGCGATAACGATCACACGGAAGTACATCAACTTCCTGATCGGCGGAGGCAGCCACGCGGACGAGACATGCATCAATCTGCTGGTCGACGATCAGATCGTGCGCACCGCCACAGGCAAGGACAACGAGAAGCTTGAATGGCACTTCTGGAACGTCGAAGACCTGGAGGGCAAGACCGCCTGTATCGAGATCCTTGACCGTCACTCGGGCGGATGGGGACACATCAACATCGACCAGATCGAGATGGCGGACGAAGCGTACGACGCGGACATGGGCCCCTTCGACAAGCTGCCCGACTACGGGTCCCTCGTGCTGGCTCTTGACGGCCCGGCGTGCACGAGCCAGGAAGTCAAGAGTATCCTCGGACTGTATGACGCCTCGGATTTCCCGCCCATCATGAGCAAGCCCTGCCCGACCGTCGGGACGAAAATGGTGGAACTGGCACCGGGCCAGACGACGACGTTCACGTTCGTGCTGGCGTGGTTCTTTCCCAACCACCAAAACGGTCGTGAATACGCCAATCGTTTCGACAGCGCCGCGGACGTGGCGCACTACGTGCTCGACAACCACGAGCGTCTCAGCGGCCAGACCAAGCTCTGGCACCGAACGTTCTATGAGGACAGCACGCTGCCGCGCTGGCTGCTGTTCCGGCTGCACTCGACCGTCGCCAACCTGGCCACCGGCACGTGTCAATGGTGGAAGAACGGACGCTTCTGGGCATGGGAAGGCGTCGGCTGCTGCGAGGGAACCTGCACGCACGTGTGGAACTACGCGCACGCGCCGGCCCGGCTGTTTCCGGAACTGGAGCGCAGCGCTCGGGAAATGCAGGACTTCGGGGAGGGATTCGATCCCGACAGCGGACTGGTCGGCTTTCGGAGCAATCGGGCGTACGCCGCCGATGGGCAGGCCGGAACCATCCTGAAGGCATATCGCGAGCACCTCTGCTCCGCCGATGATGCGTTCCTCAAGCGGAACTGGCCCCGCATCAAGAAGGCGATGGAATTCTCCATCGGACAGGACGGCGACGAGAACGGCCTGATCGAGAACAGCCAGCACAACACGTTCGACATCAATTTCGAGGGGCCCAACACCTTCGTCGGATCGATGTATCTGGCCGCCTTGCGCGCGGGCGAAGAAATGGCACGAGAGATGGGAGACGACGCCTTCGCCCAGCGTTGCAGGCGGATCTTCCAAAGCGGCTCGCGACTGACGATGGAGCGGCTGTGGGACGGCGAGCACTTCATCCAGATCGTCGACCTCGACAAGCACCCGAAGCATCAGTACGGCAAGGGATGTCTGTCCGACCAACTCTTCGGCCAGGGCTGGGCCCATCAGTTGGGGCTGAACTACATCTATCCGTCTCCCAACGTCAAGGAAGCACTGCGGTCGATCTGGAAGTACAACTGGGCGCCCAACGTCGGCCCCTACAACGCAGCCTATCCCCCGGACCGCTGGTTTGCCCGGCCGGGCGAGGCGGGCCTGTTCACCTGCACCTGGCCCAAGAGCGAGTACCTGGCCGAGGGCGTGCTGTACCGCAACGAGGTCTGGACCGGGATCGAGTATCAGGTGGCCGGCCACATGGTGTGGGAAGGCATGGTCGACGAGGCGCTGGCGATCTGCCGCGCCGTTCACGACCGCTACCAGCCGGCGAAGCACAATCCTTTCAATGAAGTCGAGTGTGGCGACCACTACGCGCGGGCGATGGCCAGTTGGGGCGTCTTCACCGCCCTGTGCGGGTTCGAGTACCACGGGCCCAAGGGCCATATCCGCTTCGCCCCGCAGATGAGCCCGGAGGATTTCAGAGCGGCCTTCACCGGCGCAGAGGGTTGGGGCCTGTTCGCGCAGAACCGGTCGAACGACGCGCAACGGGAGCGGATCGCGCTGCGCTGGGGGCGGTTGAACCTCAAGACCCTCGCTTTCTGTGTCCCGTCGGACTGGAAAAGCGTGGAGGTTGACATCGGCCACGAAGGCAGAACACTACGCAGCACACATTCGCTGGACGCCGGAGAGCTTCGCATCGAACTGGCCGAACCTGTGCGGCTTTCCGAAGGCCAGACGCTGGACATCGTGATCCGTCGCTGATCTTCTCGAATCGTATCACCGCATGGCACCGCCAATTGCGTAACCTATTCTAAAACAAACAGTTACAGAAGATCTGTTACATAAGCCAAGCGACGTCCTCTTCCTCCGGCAGCGGGCGATGGAATCAATGTGCCATCTCGCCGAGAGCTTTTTTTGTACCCATGCGCGTGGCCCGTTCGTATACTGATGCGACTCTGTGACATACGGACGAAACGCGAAATCACCTAATTGCTTCGGGAGGAAAGAAACGATGACACAGTCACGTAGACTCAAGAAGACATTGGTCTTGTCGGCGCTCTGCGTGCTCGGCCTTGCGATGGCGAGCCCGGCAGCGGATCCGATGACGATGGTCCCATCCGGAAGCCTGTTCTGCGTCCGGATCAACAACCTGGACGGGGCACTGGGCCAGATCGACATGTTCCTGACGGGCCTGCTGCCGTTCGGGGTTTCGATGCCTGTCAAGGCGCAGTTGGGCCAGTTCCTCGGTAGCACCCAACCGCAGGGCGTCAACATGGCGGGCGGCTTCGTCCTGTTCGGCCCGCTTCCCGGCGGTGATCCCGATCCCAGCCGCATCGGACTGCTCGTTCCGGTCAGCAACTATCAGCAATTCGTCTCGGGCAACCCCAACGTAGGCCAGCCCAATGCCCAGGGAATCTCGCAGATTGGCCCTGAGGGCGCTCCCATGCTGGCAGCCGTCGAGGTCGGCGGGTACGCCCTGGTCAGCACGATCGGAAACGAAGAGGCCCTGACTACCCTGAAGGCCTCCGGCGCCGGCTCCTCAACTCTGGCGAGCGCCTTGGATGCCGCGGAACTGAAGCAATCGGGCAGCGCGCCGGTCTGGATCTACGCCAACGTCGAACTGGCCGGCCAGCTCTTCGGTCCGATGCTCCAGGCCAAGATCGAAGAAGCCAAGCAGGGAATGCAGGCGATGGAGGCCGAGGGCCAGGGCGCGATGGCCAACAACATCGAGGCATCCGCCGCCATGCTCGACACCCTGATGAAAGAAGCCAAGTATCTCAGCATCTCGCTCAGTCCCAGCGTCGACAGGATCGGCGCCAGCTTCGTGCTGGCGGGCGTGCCCGGCTCAGGCATGGCGCAGATGTTCCAGGGCGGTTCTTCCAGCGGCGCCGGCAAGCTGCTCGGCTACATGCAGGATGGGGCCGCCGTCAACTTCGCCGCATCGATGGACAGTCCGCTGTGGAAAAAGCTCAACGAAGCCTCTATCGACATGATGTCCAAGGCGGGGGGAGAGGGCGCTGGCGCGGACGACATTGCCAGTCTCAAGAAGATGGTCGCCGATACGATGGACGCGTTCGGAGGGGCCATGGCCGGGTCGCTTTCCGTCGACATGAACAGCAAGCCGCCCTTCCGGGTGACCTACGTCGCGGACGTAAAGGACCCCGCGAAATTCTCTCAGCTCATGGACCAGGCCACCGAGTTCATGACCAGCGGATCGGTGGGCAAGCTCTTCGAGCAGATGGGCATGCAATGCAAGTTTGATCTCAAGAAGAACGCCTCGACGCATGCGGGCGTGCCCATCGACGCGGTCACCTTCGCCATGAAGGCGACGAAGGCTGACGCGCCGGAAGCCCAGGCGATCAGTGCCGTCTACGGTGACGGGCTCGACATCCAGATGGCGACGGTGAACAACCAACTCGTCTACGCTCTGGGCCCGGACGCACAAACCGCCGTCGAGAAGCTGATCGATCAGGTCAAGGCCGGCGGTCCGAAGGCGGTCAGCGGCGAGGCGAAGACCGCCCTGGCAATGATCCCGGGCGCTGACAGATCCGACTTCTTCATGTCACTCAACGTGCTGCATCTGATGAAGATCGCCAGCGCGTTCGCGCCGATGCCCATGCCCCAGACGGACATCCCGAGCCAGAGCAGCATCGCGGTCGCCGGCAATGCCAGCGGCGGCAAGATGACCGTCGACCTGGCCGTTCCGAAGCAGCACGTCCAGGAGATCATGGCCATCGTGATGCAGATGCAGCAACAGCAGATGCAGCCGTAAACAGTCAATCCGTACAGCAATCTCGTCGACCTGGAGCGACGTCGGACCCGGCGTCACTTCAGGTCGGCGAGAGTGATGGCGCTACCCACTCCGGCACGAAGACAGCGATTCCCAAAATACTTCAGGAAGAGGTCTTGCGCCTTCTCGCCCGTGCAGTGGGTGGGCGCCACATATCGAACACCGAACCCTTTCAGGGTGCGGATGACCCGTTCGATCTGACCCTCCGTGGCCCATCCCAGATGGAAACCTCCCATCACCAACAGGATGTCTTCCTCATGCAGAGCCCGTACCTGCTCGACCATCTTCTCGATCCCGGGATGGGCGCAGCCGGTCAGGACGATCAGCCCCTTCACGGTGCGGACGACCAGGGCCTGTTCGTGAACCTGCCGGCCCATGCGTCCGGTGGAATACACATGAGCGCACATCTCTCTCGGGGATTCCACCTCGACAACTGCGGCGCCATAGCCTCGCACGGTCTCCTTGAAGCGCTTCGGGAAAGACTCCAACAGGAAGACGTCCACCTTCGGATGCACCGTCAGAAGACCCACGAGTCCGCCTGTATGGTCATCGTGGGCGTGTGAGAGGAACACGGTGTCGATGCCATTGGCGTCGATGTCCATCAGCGCCATGTTGTCCAGAAGCAGCGTCCCATCGCTTCCGGTGTCGAACAGAATCGTCTTGTTGTCAGGCCCGGTCACTGTCACCGCAAACCCCCAGGCGGTCTGGAGCCGGTCGTCGAAGGGATTGTTGTCGTGAACGATTCTCACGGTCAGGCTTTTCAGGGCCGGCGTCTCGGCGTCCCGATGGCCTTGTTTCATGGTTTCCGTCTCCCCTGTGTCTTGCAGTGAATCCCCGATTACGACCGACCCCCAAATCGCAACCGCCGCCACCACCGGCACACCGATGCAAGCTGCCCTGGACATCTCGCCTCTCCTTCCATGGCCCTCAGCCGGTCGTGTCCTGATACGCGGCACGGAGCCGCGACAGTTCCGTCTTCAGCTCGACAACAGTAGACGCATATGCCGGATCGCCGTGGACGTTGCGCATCTCCTGCGGGTCCTTCTCCAAGTCGTAGAGTTCCCATTCATCGATGTCGTGGTAGAAATGGATGAGCTTGTATCGCCGAGTCCGAACGCCATAGTGACGCTTGACGCTGTGCTCGGCCGGGTATTCATAGTAGTGACAGTACATCGAGCGGCGCCAATCCTCAGGCGTCCGACCGGCGAGAATAGGACGCAGCGAGCGGCCCTGCATATCCGCGGGCGCCGGAACGCCCGCGTAGTCGAGAAACGTCTCGGCGAAATCGAGATTCAGCACGATGTCCTTATTGACCGAGCCCGGCCGAATCTCCCTCGGATAGCGTACCACCAGCGGCATGCGCAGCGATTCCTCGTACATGAACCGTTTGTCGAACCAGCCGTGGTCGCCCAGATAGAATCCCTGGTCAGAGGTGTAGATGACAACGGTGTCGTTCGTCACGCCGGACCGGTCCAAATAGTCCAGGAGCCGACCGACGTTGTCGTCCACCGAGGCAATGCACCGCAGATAGTCCTTGATGTACCGCTGATACTTCCACCGCACAAGGTCCCGGCCCTGGAGGTTGGCCTTTTCGAAGGCCTCGTTCTTGGGTCCGTAGGCAGCATCCCATCGGGCCTTCTGCTCGTCCGTAAGATTCTTCATCGGCGTCAGCTTCAGATCGTGGGCGGTTAGCGTCTTCTCGATGCTCATGTCCGACTCTTTCGCCGCACGTCCCCGACCGGAGTAGTCGTCGAACAGCGTGTCCGGCTCGGGGATTGTCCGGTCGTCGTACATCGTCAGATGGTCCGGGCCCGGCTCCCAGCGCCGGTGCGGCGCCTTATGGTGAAACATCAAGCAGAACGGCTTCTGCCCGCTGCGCGCCTTGAGCCAGTCGAGACAGCGATCCGTGATGATATCGGTCACGTAGCCGGTATACTTCTTCCTCTGGCCCATTTCGATCATCTCAGGGTTGTAGTAAACCCCCTGCCCGGGGAGGATGTTCCAGTAGTCGAATCCCATCGGGTCGGTCTTGAGATGCCATTTGCCCACCATGGCGGTCTCATAGCCGGCCTGTTGCAGCAGCTTGGGGAAGGTTTGCTGAGCGCCGTCGAACTCCTGGCGGTTGTCGGTGACGCCGTTAAGGTGGCTGTACTTGCCCGTCAGGATGACGGCACGACAGGGCGCGCAGATGGAGTTCGTGCAGAACGCGTTGTCGAAGCGCATTCCCTCTTTGGCGATGCGATCCAGGTTCGGGGTCTGGTTGATCCGGCTGCCGTAACAGCTCATGGCATGGGAGGCGTGATCGTCGGTCATGATGAAGATGATGTTGGGCCGCCTGGCCGTCCCGCGCGCCGTTCCGTCGCCTGCCGCGCAACCCGGCCAGATCGACAGCGTCCCGGCTGAACCGGCCAGCACGCCCAGGGTCTTGAGAAACTCTCTTCTGCTCTGTCCTTTCACGATCGCCCCTTTCCAATCGCTCCGGCTTGTGGATGACGAGCCGGCATCCGCCGATGCATACCGAAGGTGCGGCCAGTATACCACCTCCGATCCCTCAAAGAAACCGCCGTATGGCCCTGCCCCACAGAAGCTCCTCTGTGGAAACGGGATGGGGAAAACGGCAGGTGTCTGCCTTGCGAAACTCGGGGAATGGAAAGAACCCCTTGAGCGCCGCGGCACGTACAGTATAATGGCGGCGGTCGCTAGGGGTGACCGGCCGAAAACGCCGGTCTGAGAGAAAACCCTCCGAACCTGATCAGGACAGCCGCCCGGTGGAATGAACCGGGGGAACATGCCTGCGTAGGAAAGCGATAGACAAGACGCTATCACTGAGGTGCGACGAATCGCTTCCTGCGGGAGCGATTTTTTTGTTGGCACCAGGAGTATAGACACATGGCAACACAACTGCAGCAAGCCCGGGCCGGAGAGATCACCGAGGCCATGAAGTACATCGCCGAGATCGAAGGCGTCAGTTCCGAGACGATCCGGACGGAAACCGCGGCGGGACGATTGGTGATCCCCGCCAATACGCTCCATTTGAAGACCAACCTCAAACCGATGGGAATCGGGCGGGTCCTGACCACCAAGGTCAACGCCAACATCGGCACCAGCAGTGCCCGATGCTCCGTCCAGGCGGAAATCGAGAAGATGAATGCGGCCCTGGCTGTGGGTGCCGACACGATCATGGACCTCAGCACCGGGGGCGACCTTGACGCCGTCCGCTGCGAGCTGCTGGCCCACTGCCCCGTCGCCTTCGGCACGGTACCGATCTATCAGGTCATCGAGGGCCGGGAGGTCGAAGAGATCGATAACGACATCCTCCTGAAGACGATCGAGAAGCAGGCCCGCCAGGGCGTCGATTTCTTCACGATTCACGCCGGACTGCTCCGCGAGCACCTGCCGCTGCTCAAGAGCCGTGTGGCCGGGATTGTAAGCCGCGGCGGCGCCCTCCTGGCGAAATGGATGCTTCATCACGACAAGCAGAACCCACTCTACGAGCTGTTCGACGAATTGTGCGACATCATGGTCGAATACGACGTGTGCTTCTCCCTCGGCGACGGGTTGCGCCCGGGGGCCATCGCCGACGCCACCGATGAAGCCCAGATCGCCGAGCTGCGGACACTCGGCGAATTGACGCAGCGGGCCCAGGAAAAGGGCTGCCAGGTTATGGTCGAGGGACCGGGCCACGTCCCCTTCGATCAGATCCAGTACAACATGGAAATTCAGCAGAAGATCTGCCACGGGGCGCCGTTCTACGTTCTCGGTCCGCTCGTGACGGACATCGCCCCGGGATACGACCACATCACCAGCGCCATCGGAGGCTGCGCCGCCGCGTTCTACGGCGCGTCCTACCTGTGCTATGTGACGCCCCGCGAGCACCTGGGACTGCCCGACGCCGACGACGTTCGAGCGGGCGTGGTGGCCACCAAGATCGCCGCCCATGGCGCCGACGTGGCGCGAGGTTTGCCGGGCGCCGCCGAGCGGGACCGCCGGCTGAGCGTGGCCCGCGCCAATCTGAACTGGAAGGCGCACATCAGCGAATCCCTCGATCCGGCGACCGCCGATCGCATGCACCGCGAAGCTCGCGGCCAGATCGAAGGAGGCCGGGTCGATTCGGCAGACTTCTGCTCGATGTGCGGCCAACACTGGTGCAGCGTGCGAATCAATCGGCAGGTGCGGGAGGCGATCCGCCAGCAGCCCCGTGAGACGCCGCGCCATGCGTGATCGGCATCACGTCCGCATCGAGTCCAGCTCGATGATCGCAATCGGAAGGAAGATGAACAGGGGCACCCAGGGCCAGAACTCCGGCATGATCCGGGCGAACACCACCTCCGTCGCCAGCATCTTGCAGACGAACGTGGTGATGTAACAGGCCACCGTCAGCGCGAAGCTCACCAGGATGGCCGACTTCATGGCCCGCGGATCGCGGCAGATCAGGACCGGCAGACTGACCATGAGCATGGTCAGGTTGATCAGCGGATCCGTGATCCGGAAGTGCCGTTGGCTGGTCAGTTGCGCCACGTCCTTGATCTTGGTCTTCTGTGCTGCCAGCGCCGCCAACTGCCGGGAGCTGAGCAAAGCGTTGTACCCTGACATCTGGCGGACCGCGATATCCTTTGGCAGCAGATCCGGCGCCTGATACGAGGCGACGGGCCTGGCGTCGGCCGCGTCAGCCGCTTCGGTTCCGATGTAGAGCCCATTGACCAGGTCCCAGCTTCGCGTCTTGTCATTGTAGACCGCCGCGTCTGCCGAGATGCGTCCGGTCACCTTCCAGACCCCCGGGCGATTCGGATCGCTCTGCCGCGTGAGGATGGTCGGCGCGTCCAGGGTCAGCGTTTCCATCGAAAACTGACGGGAGCAGATCAGCGAACCCTTGCCGTCCGCGAGGAACCACACCGCGAACGACTCCTGCCCGGGCAGGTCGTCCTCGTCGCGAACCAGCTTGTCGCTGATCGTCGGGATCAGCACTTCCTGGTTGGCGACGGACAGACCCGTGAACAGGATGGCCAAGACGAGGATCGGCCCGACGATGCGCTTGGCGCTGACGCCCGAGGCGATCATCGCCACCAGTTCGTTGGACCGGACCATCCGGCCTAGCGCGAACGCCGCCGCCACGACCGTGATCACCCCGGCGGTGTCACGGAAGTAAAGCGTCGTTCGCATGGCGTAGAACAGGACAATGTGGCAGGTCATCGCCCACGTGCCGCGCGAGGCATGCTCGGCGAATTCGTCGATGTTGACGAACAGTTCGATGATGATCCGCAGCCCGATGAGAACGCAGAACGCGATCACGTAGCCGACCATGAAGTTCTTTGCGGTGTAGCGATCCAGAATCTTCATCGCTGCAACTCTTATATCCTCTCTGTCGTCCGGGACTTTCGATTGGCCTCAGGTTCTCGCCAGCCGCCGGTAGATGAAGGCCGCCAGCACCGTCAGGGCGGCCAGTCCCGCCCACATGATGGCCGTGCCGGAGAGACCCTCGGAGCCCAGGTTCCCCGTGAGGCGCTTGCCGCTGATGATCGTCACGACCAGCACCGCCGCAGGCACGCAACTGGCGCCGAAGGCGCTGAGCAGGTGACCGCCTCGATTGATGATTCCCAGTCCGATGCCGATCAGGATCATCGGAACGCAGCCGATGCCGAACACCAGGCGCGAGTTCATCTCGGCTTCGATGTCCACCAGCGTGCGGCGGATCTCCCGGTCGAGCTGCTTTTGCAGCGCCGCCAGCATCGACGTCGGCGGACCTTGCAGAATCGCCGCCGCCCCTTGCGGAACGACGGTCTCGAGCACGCCGGCGCGATGGAGGCTTTGCTGCAACGGCGCCGGCAGCGCCAGTCTGGAAACGATGTGCCGAACGACAAGCTGCCCGGTGACTTCGACTCTCGGGCTGTGCAAATCCAGACTCAAACCGGGGCCGGCGAGGTCCTCATCGACATGAATCATGGCCTTGTCGCAGCGCAGAGTCCGGAGGTGCCTGCCCGAGAGGCTGTCATACTCCTCCACACGAATCGGCCCCAAAAGATCGATGTTGCCTTCGTCGCGCAACGCGCAACGGGACGCCGTGAACCGCACGGCTCGGTCCCGCCCGCGCAACTCATAGGGCCTTTCGGCGGATGTCCCCAGCTTCTCACTGAGATCCTTTGCCAAGGCTTCCGTCGCCAACTGCGTGAAGGCCGACCGGGCCACCTTGCCGACAGGATCGAACCGCATCAGGTTGGCGCGAATCTGCTTGATCTCATCGACCTTCTTGAACTTGATGTCATCGCCCAGCAGAGAGCCAAAATCGGCCTGGAACGATCCAAACTCCATCGTCCCCCCCATGCTCCCGGCCTGGGCCATCTGCTGCAACCCGTACACCTCCAGCGTGACTTGGTTGGAGTTCTCCTGCGAATCGAAACGGACCCGGGCGGCGTCGGCAGTACGGATGTCCCGGATCGCACCGCGCTCGGACTGAACGACGACGATCCCGGACAACGTGTCCCCTTTCGGATCGACGTTGTCCGCGTAGATCAGAAACCGCCCATCGGGCGGCATCTTGTAGAACCCGCGCCGCTGGATGTTGCGAAAGAGAATCTGCTTGGCGTCGGCCTTGAGGGATTTCTCCGCCAGATGCACGAAATACGGCATCACGTGAAAGCTCAGCAGAAGGTTGGCGATGGCCACGAGGATAGCCAGCGCCAGGCCGGGATAGACCATCGTGAACAGACTGACGCCGCTGGCCCGGCACGCGTCCAGTTCGTTGTCGCTGGCGAAGCGGCCGTAGGTCAGGGCCGAGGCGAACAGGGCCGACATCGGAAGCACGAACGTCAGCGTGATCGGCATGAAGTACAGCAGGATATGAAGGACCTGTCGAGGGCCCACCCCGTATTCCTGAACCGGCCCCAGCACGCCGCCCAGACTGAGAATCAGCGTCAGGCCGATGGTCGCCAGCAGGAAGACCCGGAACAGCTCGCGGAACACGTATCGTTGCAGCGTGAAAACCATAATCAGGACCGCTCTTCCATCACTCCGTTCATGGCTACGGCTCCACGATGCGCGACGCCCATCAGGTAAGCGACCTCACTGCTGCGGTTTGACGTCGGTTTCCGTCACCTCAAGCGGATCGATATCTCGAATCCTCTCTGCATAGACCTTGTGGGGATACTTCGCCAGAAGCGACGCTCCATAGCGTTCCATGTGGTCCTTGAACCGCTGCGTCGTCAGGGCCGACTGGACCTGATTCTTCAGCGACTCGGAGTACGGCCGCATCTGTGCCGGCGTCTTCTCGATGACCTTCACCACGCGCCATTTGATCCGGTCGTCGAAGAACCCCTTCACAGGCCCCACGACATCGTTCGGTTCCCCTTTCCACAGCTCGTTCCAGAACGCCCCCTCGCTCGACGGATACACGTTGTGCTCGGGTTCTTCGGCCCGCAGAGACTGCTCGGCCTTGACGGTGGCAAACGCCGCTCCGCCCTTGACCGCCTTACTGGCCTGCTCGGCGGTCGGGAGGTCCTTGCACCAGATCTGATCGATCTTCAGCGAGGGCTCGATCGCGAACCTCTCCGGGTTCTGGTCGAAATGGGCCTTGATCTCCTCGTCCGTCGGCGCCGGGACCTCCTTGTACTTGTCCGTTCGGATCTTGCCGAGAATGGTCATGTCCTCGCGGGCCTGGATGTCGCGAACCAACTCTTCCTTCTTGTCATAGCCGCGCGCCACGGCCTCGGCCTCCACGATCGTCGGCTCCAGTCCGCGATTCAGCAGCTTCTCCACCCCGGCCGGCGTGCCCAGGTCCTTCGACCGTCCGGGCGGCGCGATCTCGTTCAACGTCTTGAACCAGTCGTACAGCGTGAACTGCCCGCCGGTGTAGGTCGCCAGAGCGATGTCTCTTTCGTCCCTGCTCAACTCGGTCTGAATCTGATGATTCGTGATCCAGAACACGGTGCGGCCTCGCGGCTCGACCGGCTGCGTCAAGAGGCGCTGATGAATCTGAGCGGCCCGCGCGAAGTTCTTCTCGACCTTCTTGACCTCGAATTTCTTGACCAGTTCGGCGTACAGCGCCTGGTAGACCGGCGGCCACTTGGCCGACAGCACCTGGCCCTTGGCCTGTTCCGGACTGAGGTTTGGATCGGCCGCGATCTTCCCATCGATCTCCGCCTGACTGACCGGAACATTCTCCTGGACATAATCGCTGAGGAACGCCTGAATGAGCTTGCGCTGCCTGTACCGGTCCACAGACGTGGAGACCGATTCATCCTCCGCACACCCCAGCGCGCGTCCTTCAAGAACCATCGCCTTCTCCAGGAGCATCTCCTGCAACACGGATTCGGCAGTGACAGGCTCCTGCGGGCCGGCGGAACCGTCGCGCTGCGGCCGAACGCTCTGCGACAGCCGCTGCGTCAATTCGCCTTTGGTGATCGAGTACTCGCCGATCGTGGCCACAGTCAACGACTGGTCAGCGGAAGCACCGCCGTCCCCGGGCTCGACCTTCGACGGCCGACAACCCGCCAGGAAAACAGCCGCAAGCACCACGACAGCACCGAACAAAAGGATACGCAATCTGTGCTTTGTCTCCATACCCTTTCTTCCCAATGGTTCATCCCCGTGCTTGTCACACAGAAACGCAAGCTCATCGCCAGCAATTCTCGTGCGTCGGCCCCCTCGGCGCCGAACTCTTCAATGGATCACCTTATTCAGCGGATACGTGATGATGCCCGACGCTCCGGCGCGCTTCAACGCGGGAACCAGGGCCCGTTCCACTTTGTCGTCCACGATCACCTCGATCGCCACATAGCCCGAGTCCGCCAGGCTGGACACCGTCGGACTCTTCTCCGCCGGCAACACCTTGAGGACGGCGTCCAGATCCCCCTTGCGAACGTTCATCTTCAGCCCCACCTTGGTGCGCGCCTCGATCGCCGCCTGGAGCAGAATAGCGATATTCTCGATCTTCTCTCGTTTGAAATCATCCTGCCAAGCCTGTCGATTGGCGATCAGCCGCGTCGTCGAGACGATAACCGTATCGATGATCCGCAGATTGTTGGCGCGCAGCGAAGTCCCCGTCTCCGTCAGCTCCACGATGGCATCGACGAGGCGGGCCTTCACCTCGGTCGCGCCCCAACTGAACTCGACCCGGACGTCGATGCCCCGGTCGGCAAAATACCGCCGCGTCACGCCGACCAACTCGGTGGCGACGATCCCCCCCTGAAGGTCCTCCGGCCGGGTCACCTTCGATTCGCCGGGAACCGCCAGGACCCACCGCGCCGGGTTGCTCGTCGCCTTGCTGTAGGGCAGCTCGCACACCTCGACGACCTCACAGTTGTTCTCCGTGATCCAGTCGAATCCGGTGATGCCGGCGTCGAGCACACCGTCTCCCACGTAACGGCCCATCTCCTGCGCACGCAGATAGACCGGGGCGATCTCCTCGTCGTCTATCGACGGCAGGTAACTCCGCCTCGAATCGGAAATATCGAACCCCGCCTTGGCGAACAGCTCCACCGTCGCCTTTTGCAGACTCCCGGCGGGAATACCCAGTTTCAGGACTCTCTCTGAACTCATCTGATCCATCCGTACCCCGTGCTCGCGCGCTGTGCCGGACCTGCACCGCGCGATCGCACGTGTCATTTCTTGGCCTTCACCACGTTGGCGGTCTTCGCTTTCTTGCGTGGAGCCTTCTTCTTGGCGACCTTGGGCGACTCGCTCTCCCGCCGAAGCAACTCGTAGAACTCGTAGGCATTCTTGGCGGCAATCTGGCGGGTCAGGAATCCCTCGATGTCCGACTCGTCTGCCACCGGGTCGACCACCTCATGCTGCTTGAGATAGTCCGCCATCTGACCGGTCAGCGGGATGGCGTGACCCTGCAAAGACGTGAGCATGCAATAGCCGACCACGTAGGCGTCCATCCCGTCGAGGTGTTCGAGGGCCTGCTTGGCCGGACGCTTGCCGACCTTCTTGAGAGTTTGCAGGCTCAGCACATGGTACTCGTCGAAGACCGCCCGCAGGGCCGTCGTCAGGGCAAAGGCCGTCGCCCGACTGGCCGCCGTATCCTCGTGCAACACCTCCACGATCTCCTCCACCCGCGAGACGCGCAGATCGTTCCAATCCACAAAGGTCTCCCGGAAGCCCTTCATCGCCCGCTGCGTGGCGACCTCGCTCAGCCGCTCGCTGACGATGCCGTGAATCAAAGCCTCGATCGGATCGTCATAGCTGACCTTCTCCACTTTCGGATGAACGCGCTTGAGCGCGCGATAGAGCTTCTGCAACCGTTGTGCGTGTTCCTTGCTGTTTTTCATGGCCTTTCCAGATGATCCTGCGGCCAGCGAGCCGCACTCCAAAACGCCGCGTGACAGAGCACAGACACCCATTTCCTCACACCGTGCATCAGACATCCGGAGCGTCCGACGGGCCCGATTCGACCTCTCGGCGGCGACGCTCGTTCGCCACCTGGTCAATCAGTCGCATCGTTTCCAGTGTCTTGTGAAAATGCTCGTCTCGGTGAAAACGCAACACCGGGCAGAACTTGCTTTCCAGGGCCGCCCCCAGCAGCGACTGAATGCGCTTGGTGGCATGGTCGATCGCCGCAAACGTCTTGTTCTCGTCCGCCTCGTTCGGCGCCAGCACGCTCAGGTAGACCTCCGCCGCACGCAGATCCGGCGCCATCTCCACCCGCGTGACCGTGACGAGACCCGCAATGCGAGGATCGCTCAGGTGATTGGCAATGGCGTCGCTGACCACTTCTTTCACAACACGAGCTACTTTTTCCTGCCTTCGGGTGGGCATACCGCCGTTTCTTCCTGTGCGGGTCGTCGACACTCGGCTCATGAATCCAGGGTCCGGGCCACCTTGACGGTTTCGTAGAACTCCAGAGTGTCGTCTATCTTCAGATCGTCGAACCCGGCCAGCTTGATGCCGCATTCAAATCCGGCCTTCACCTCGCGTGCGTCGTCCTTGAAGTGTTTGAGGGACTCCAGCGACAGGTTGTCGCGAACGACAATGTTGTTCCGGATCAGGCGGGCCTTGGCGCTCTTGAGGACCACGCCGCTGTTGACGTAGCAGCCGATGACGGTCCCGATGCGGGAAACCTTGAACGTCGCCCGGACGACCGCCCGACCGAGGACCCTCTCCTGCTCTTCCGGTTCGAGCAGACCGACCATCGACTTCCTCAGGTCTTCCGTGATGCGGTAAATCACGTTGTACAGCCGAATGTCCACCCCTTCGGCTTCCGCCGTCTTGGCGGCGCGCTCGTCGGCCACGACGTTGAAGCCGATGATGATCGCGTTCGACGCCTCCGCCAGCAGCACGTCCCCTTCCGTGATGCCTCCGGGCATGGCCTGGAGAATGTGGATGCGGACCTCGTCGACGCTCAACTCCGAGAGGTACTTCTTGAGTACGTCCACCGATCCCTGCACGTCGGCGCGGACAATCAGGTTCAGCTCCTTGACGTTTCCGGCTTCAATCTGACTGAACAGGTTGTCCATCGTCACCTGGGTCCGCTCCGCCAGCGATCTCTCGCGGGCGCGCAGCCGACCTTCTTCGGCCGCCTCCTTGGCACGATTGATGTCGTCGAGGCAGTAGAACCGGTCGCCCGCCTGCGGGACGCCGTTGAGACCGCTGACCTCCACGGGCATGGAACTGGTGGCGGTCTTGATCTTCTTGCCGTAGCTGTTCTTCATCATCTTGACGCGGCCATGTGTGTCGCCGGCCAGAATGATGTCCCCCTTGTTCAGTTGCCCCTCCTTGATGAGCACCGTCGCCACCGGACCCTGCTGCGGTGACATCTTGGCTTCGATGACCCAGCCGGTCGCAGGAATCGTGTCGTCGGCCTTCAGGTCCATCAGCTCGGCGGTATAGTCCAGCGCCTCGAGCAAATCCTGAACGCCCTGTCCCGTGGTGGCGCTGGTCTTGACCACTTCCGTCGTACCACCCCACTCGGTCGGGGTCAGATCATGCTCGGCCAACTGGGCGTAAATGCGGTTGATATCGCAGCCGGGCAGGTCAGTCTTGTTCAGGGCCACGACGATCGCCACGCCCGCCGCCTTGCTGTGCGCGATGGCTTCGATCGTCTGAGGCATCACCCCGTCGTCGGCCGCAACCACCAGGACCACAATATCCGTCATGTTCGCCCCGCGGGCGCGCATGGCGGTGAACGCCTCGTGGCCGGGCGTATCAAGGAAGGTGACGGTCTTGTTGTTCCAGGTCACCTGGGAGGCGCCGATATGCTGCGTGATGCCGCCGGCTTCACCGGCTGCAACGTGCGTGGAGCGGATCTTGTCCAGCAGGCTGGTCTTGCCGTGATCGACGTGCCCGAGCATGGCCGCCACCACCGGACGCCTGATGAGATGGGCGCGTTCGCGCACCTCGAATTCCTTTCGAATCTCTTCTTCCGCCGTGCTCTTGCGCACGATTTCCAGCTCGGTCTCGAACTCCAGAGCGACCAGTTCGGCCATTTCGTTCGATATGACCTGGTTGGCGGTCACCATAGTCCCCTGCTGCATCAGCTTGGCGATGATGTCGGCCGCTTTGACTGCCAGAGCCGCCGACAGATCCTTGACCGTGACGGGTTCACTGACCGTGGCTTTCCTGGGCCGTCCGGCGGCGGCTTCCCGCTGCGCCTTGGACGCGATCTTCCGCGACGGACGCAGCCGCAACCCCTCGCCGCCCGCGGCGCTGAGTCGCGCCTGTCGTTCGTCGAGGTCTCGTTGACGCCACTTCCCGTGGACTTTGGGCTTCTTGCCGGCTTCCTCTTCGACGCCTTCTTTTCGGCGACCGTGAGTTCTCTCCTTGTGGTGTTTGCCCCGCTTCTTGTCGGCGTCGGCTGGGGCAACCACGTCCGCCCCCTTTTCCTTGTTTCTGTATATCAGAGGCTCGGTGATTGCAGCGTCGCGTCGCGGACGCGGACGCGCACGAGGTCGCGGGCGATCCAGCGGCTCGGGCGCCTCGACACGGACCACCTGTGGCCCGCTGAGGATAGCCGGCCTGGGCTTTCCAAGCATGGGTCCGGCGGGCAGCACCTCAATCTCCACCTTTTTCGTTTCCACCTCGGGCGCCGGCGGGGGCTCTGTGACCACAACCGGCGGTTCCGGCGTGACCGCTTCCACCGCGACTACAGGGGCCTGCACTGGTTCCTCCTCCGCCTGTTCGACCTCCATTACAGCCGCCACCGCTGGAGCCGGAGCTTCCGCCTCTTCCTGCGGAGCTTCCATCTCATCGGACGGCTCGGCCTCGGCTACCGCCGCCTCGACGGAACCGGAACCATCCGCTTCCTCGGTCGACGGCGACGTTTGCATCACCTTGGTCCGCTGGGGTCTTTTGACGCGAACCTCCGATAGGTCGACCTTCTCCGCCGTTTCCACCGTCGTAATGTTTTCCCCTTCGCTGAACCACTCGCGAATGGTGGCAGCCAGACCGGCGGAAATCGCGGTCATGTGATTCTTGACGTCCAAACCTTCGTCTTGGCACTTCTTTACGATCGCAGAACTTTTGACACCGAGGTCACGAGCTAATATGTAGACTCTTGTAGTAGCCAAGGAACCTCCACGTCCCTATTCGTCCTGATCCTTCTTCCGCACGTCCAGACGACCCGTCTGCTCGGCCAACTCCTTTTCGGCCTGCTTACGTTCCGATTCGGCCGCCATCATCTTGGCAGCCTGATCGGCGCCCAGCACCAGTCTCTCGGCGAAGTCAGGATCCAGGCCCAGCTCGCCCACCAGCGGCTCGGGGCCCACGTCGTCGAGATCAAGAACCGATATGATACCCAAGGCAATCAGCTTATCAACGAGGATGTCGTCGGCACCTTCGACGCTCTTGACACAGGTGGCGAGCCTCTCGATGCCGAGGTTGTATTCATCCGGAGTGAGAATGTCGATGTCCCAGCCGCTGAGCCGCGCCGCCAGGCGGACGTTCTGCCCGTGCTTGCCGATGGCCAGGGACAACTGATCCTCTTCCACTACCACGGTAGCCCGCCCCAACTCGAAGCACAATGCGATCTCGCTGACCTTCGCGGGCATAAGCGCGTTGACGACAAGGACTTGCGACGACTCGTTCCATCGGACGATGTCGATCTTCTCGCCGCCGAGCTCGTCGACGATGTTCTTGATGCGGCTGCCTCTGACGCCCACGCAGGCCCCCACCGGGTCCACCTTGTCGTCGTAGCTGGTCACGGCAACCTTGCTGCGGTAGCCTGCTTCCCGGGCCAAGGCCCGGACCTCGATGATGTTCTCGGCGATTTCCGGCACTTCCGACTCGAAAAGACGCCGGATGAAGTCGGGGTGCGTCCGCGACAGGATGATCTTGACCTGGCTGGCGGTCTCCTTCACGTCGAGAATCAGGCAGCGAATGCGCTCACCCGGGCGGTGGGTCTGTCCCATGATCTGCTCGCCCTTGGGCATGAATCCCTCGGTCCAGTGATCCAGGTTGACGATGAGTGTGCCACCTTCGTAGCGGACGACCGAGCCGCTGATCAGTTGCCCTTTTCTCTGAACGAATTCGCTGTAGATGCTGTCCCGTTCGTCGGCCCTGATCTTCTGGATCATCACCTGCTTGGCGGTCTGAGCCGGAATCCGGCCGAGCCGCCGGATGTCAATCGGCTGCTGATCCCGGAACGCCGCCACCTTGCCGTCGTTCCTGTCGATCCGGACCAGGATCTCGCTGTCCGGGTCGCCGAAATGCTTGCGAACCGCCGAAATCATCGCCTCTTCGAGATCCGCGAAGATCGACTCCTTGTCGATATTCTTGTCCCGGGCGATGTTATCCACGATCCTCAACAATTCCTGGTTCATAGTCTTTTCTCATCCAAACTCAGACGGCCCCCTGAGTACCTGCCTTGGTACGCCGGAGACGACTATCGCGTCGTATCGTCGCCCGCCGCCCATTTCGCCGACGGGAACAGATGCCCCAACAAAGAGCAAAAAAAAGTGGAAACCTTTAGCAGTTTCCACTCCAACACACCCATGCCCAACCGAGGTTGTTTCCTGCGTTTCGCCTACATCAGTTGCCTCCGACAGCAGCTTGGCCCACTCATCGGTCGAAACCGCCAAACCTCACCATCAACCTCGCCGGCGCCACGATACTGAAGCAGAAACATCGATTCCACAGCCACCATCGGCGCGAAAGCGCAGCCACAATTTGCGAATCTATGCCGCTGCACTGTTCACATGTCCTGTAAACGCCATTGCCTGCACCTCGCACAGCCTTACTGGCAGCCATTAATCGTCTTAATCCAAGCTGTTATGATAGTGGCCCCGTGGGGCAAGGGCAACAACTTTTTTGAGTATTTTGGCCTTTTTTGGCGTCTGACGATATCCAAAAATGCCCGTTCCGGGATATGACTCGCCAGCCCCGTCTACCCCCCACATATAGAGCACCCCATCCCGAGAATGCCCTATAGCATGTGCCACAGCCAAGCCCGCGAGCCGATGGCTCGGAAAACCTCTTCCGGCTTGCCAATCGCCGAGCCGCCAATTATGATCCTATCGATCACATGGGCACTCTGTTCGAAAAGGGGTTAGAAATGCAGCCAAAACTGGCGGTTGTGGGTGCGGCCGGACGCATGGGAAGGCGGATCGTCGCCCTGGCGGTGGAATCGAAACAATTCGAGATCGTCGGAGCCACCGACGCCAAAGGCCATCCGGATATCGGAAAGGACGTCGGACTGCTGGCCGGAGCGGGGACCCTCGGCGTGCCGTTGACCGACTCCTGCGCGGGGCGGTCAGACGTGGTAGTCGACTTTTCCACGCCGGAAGCGGCCGGTAACACCCTGCGCTACTGCACTGAAAACCGGATCCCACTTGTCATGGGCACGACGGGACTAAGCCGCGACCAGCAGGCCATCCTCTCCGAATCGGCCGCCAAGATCCCGCTCCTCTACGGAACGAACATGAGCGTCGGGATGAACGTCCTGTTCGCTCTGGTGGGCAAAGCGGCCGCTATGCTGGGGCCAGACTACGATATCGAGATCGTCGAGCAACACCATCGGTTCAAGAAGGACGCACCCAGCGGCAGCGCCATGACGCTGGCGGAGAAGATATGCCAGTCCACCGGGCGGGATTTTCCCGACTGCCTCACGCATGGACGCCAGGGAAAGGATGCCCTGCGGCAGGCCAACACGATCGGCATGCACGCCGTCCGGGCCGGCGACATCGTGGGCGTCCACTCGGTGATTTGCAGCACGCTGGGCGAAACGGTAACTTTTAACCACACAGCACACAGCCGGGATACCCTTGTCAGAGGGGCCCTGCGAGCGGCAAAATGGCTTGTCGGCAAAGACCCCGGCCTGTACTCCATGGCTGACGTGCTGGGCATCAAGTAGACCTGACAATCCATGCTCGCGTTTCCGGACGTCCGCTGCGTTGTCCGGACAGAGATGATAAGGCTGCTCTTTGCGGGAGAACGCCATGAAATCGCACTCTGCCCTTCCACTGATCATCGTCCTGACAGTATGTCTGTTCTGCGCAGACGAGACCTTTGCGCAAGATGGCATCACCATCCGTCCTGTGTCGGTCCCGCAGGAGGCGTTGTCCGGCTGGCCCGTGCTCCGGCGTTACGGCCAACAGCACCTCGCTCGCATCGCGTTGCCTCTGGGCGGGATCGGGACCGGGACGCTGTCGCTGGGCGGTCGGGGCGATCTACGCGACTGGGAGATCATGAATCGGCCGGGCAAGGGCTTCGTACCGATGAGGGGGTCGTTCAGCCCGTTCTTCGCGGTCTTCGTGAAGACGCCCGATGGAAAGACGCTGGCCAAGGCTGCTGAGGGCCCAATCGACCTTTCCGCCTATGAGAACAGCCATGGAAGCACGACGCCTAACCATGGTCTGCCTCGTTTCCGCAACTGCTCGTTCGCGGTAGCGTATCCGCTGGGCCAGGTGGCACTGTCCGACTCGGAGATGCCGATCGACGTTCGCCTCGAGGCATTCAATCCACTGGTCCCGGCCGATCCCGAGGCCAGCGGTATACCCGTCGCGGTCCTGCGGTACGTCCTGCACAACAAGACCGATCAGAGGCTGGTTGCCTCCGTCTGCGGGACGATGCCCAACTTCATCGGGATCGACGGCTCCGGCCAGACCAGAGACTGGAAAGGCGACCTGATCGCCACCGGAGGCCGCGCCAACCGCAACCACTATCGCGAGGCGGACAACCTCCGCGGCATCTTCATGGACTCTGAAGGCGTCGCCGAGAGGGCCGAGCAGTGGGGAACCATCGCGCTGGCGACCACGGCCGAAGGCGCCGTCACCCATCGCCTCTCCTGGATCGCCTCGGGCTGGGGCCGGTCGCCGCTTGACTTCTGGGACGACTTCAGCGCTGACGGCCAGCTTGAAGAGCGGCAGCCCACCGGCGAGGACACCCCGATGGCGTCGCTGGCCGTCCAGGTCGAAGTCCCTCCACGAGAGGATGCCGCTGTGACCTTCCTGATCGCCTGGCACTTCCCCAACCGCATGACCTGGACCCCCAAGGGCGTCGATGAGGACCGGATCGGCAATTACTACGCGACCCGCTATGCCGACGCCTGGGACGTCGCTCAGAAAGTCGCGGCACGGCTCAAGCGGCTCGAAGCGGACACCGTGCGTTTCGTGCGCACCTTCTGCAACAGCGATCTGCCCGAGGTCGTCAAGGAGGCGGCGCTGTTCAATCTCAGCTCGCTTCGCAGTCAGACCTGCTTTCGCACGCAGGATGGCCGCTTCTACGGATTCGAAGGGTGCAGCAACCGGGGCGGCTGCTGCCACGGCTCCTGCACCCACGTCTGGAACTATGAGCACGCGACGGCGTTCCTGTTCGGATCGCTGGCCCGATCGATGCGCGAGGTCGAGTTCGCCCTCGCGACGGACGACAACGGCCTGATGAGTTTCCGCGTCAATCTCCCTGTCGGACGGGCTCGCGAGTTCGGCAAGGCAGCCGCCGACGGCCAGATGGGCTGCCTGATGAAACTCTATCGCGACTGGCAGCTCTCCGGCGACGATCGTATGCTCGACTCGCTCTGGCCGCACGCGAAGAAGGCCGTCGAGTTCTGCTGGATCGAAGGAGGGTGGGACGCCGACAAGGACGGCGTAATGGAAGGCTGTCAGCACAACACGATGGACGTCGAGTACTACGGACCGAATCCCCAGATGGGTCTGTGGTATCTCGGCGCGTTGCGCGCCGCCGAGGAAATGGCCCGGCACCAGGGCGACGAGGCCTTTGCCGCAACGTGCCGGCGTCTGTTCGAACAGGGCAGCCGATGGATCGACGAGAACCTCTTCAACGGGGAGTACTACGAGCATCACATCCGCCCCCCCAAAGACCGATCCGCGGTCGCACCCGCCCTGCTCGTGGGCATGGGCGCTGCGGACCTGAGCAAGCCCGACTACCAGCTCGGCTCCGGCTGTCTGGTCGATCAGCTTGTCGGCCAGTACACCGCGCACGTCTGCGGCTTGGGCTACCTGGTCAAACCCGATCACGTGCGCCAGACCCTCGCAAGCATCATGAAGTACAACTACCGCGAGAGCCTGTACGATCACTTCAACTGCATGCGCAGCTTCGCAATGGATGGCGAATCGGCCCTGTTGATGGCCAGCTATCCGAAGGACCGGCCGGAAAACCCGTTCCCGTACTTCAGCGAGGTGATGACCGGGTTCGAATACACCGCCGCCGTCGGCATGCTCCAGGAAGGCATGATCGACGACGGCCTCAAGTGCATCACGAACATCCGTGACCGATACGATGGCCGCAAGCGCAGCCCATTCGACGAGGCCGAGTGCGGACACCATTACGCCCGCGCCATGGCCAGTTGGGCGGCCGTGCCCGCGCTGACCGGGTTCCTTTACAGCGCCGTGGACAAGACCATGACCTTTGCCAGACAGGAGGGCAACCACTTCTGGTCCAATGGCGATGCGTGGGGCGCCTGCATGATCCAGCGGACAGGTGACTCGGCCAAGGTTACGCTGGCCGTCCTTCACGGTGAGGTGACCCTCACCGAGTTTCGCCTGACCGGCTTCGGCGTCCGTCAATTCGGCGACGGGCTGCGCATCGAGGCGGGCAAGCAGGCCCAGTTCCAGGTGACGGGTTCTTCGTAGACCACCGCCAGGCCGCCGGTCACTGGGCCACGTCCCGGCCCTGAATGCCGTGAATGGTCAGGTTCGCGTCGGGCAAGCCGTCACGCGCGGGCAGAATCCGCTCGGCCTTGACGGAGACGACGTGGCTGTCGGCGAACAGGAAGTTCCGCGCCCCCTGCCAGTTCCACCAGCCCTGCTCGATCTCGACGGAGGCATGGCTGCTGGCCCACTCGCCGATGAGAATCTTGGCGGCCGGGTGCGCAACGGAGTCGGCCCGCTGCGGGATCGACGGACGCGGGTCGCTGTAGGTTTCGGCTCTCTCGTTCATCGCATCGATCTGCTGCGGGCTGTGGTAGAACGTCATGGAATAGGCGTAGCTGGTCGATTCGAACAACACCGGGTCGGCACGATCCTCGGGACACAACAGCGCCGAGGGATCGTTCACATCGATAGAACCGCCCAGGTAAGGCTTGACCCAACGCCGCCATCCGCGCCCCATCCATAGCCAGTAGACCGGCTCCTCTGACACCGGATCGGTCGCACACGGGTATGTGCTGTCGTTGTCGTTGAGGTACATGCTCATGCCCAAGCCGATCTGCTTGAGGTTATGGGCGCAGGACACACGGGACGCCGCCTGTCGCGCCTTTCTCAGCGCCGGAACGAGGATCGCCAGCAGAACCGAGACGACGCCAACGACAATGAGCAGCTCGATCAGACTGAATGCCGTGCGGCGCCTGTTAACTGGTCGTACGTGACAAGGCAGACCATCCATGGTTGTTTGTATCCCGTTATTCCAAGGTAGGGCGAATGATTATTCGCCCCTACTCGACTGTCACGCTCTTGGCCAGATTGCGCGGCTTGTCCACATCGTGGCCGCGCAGCACCGCGGCGTGGTACGCCAGCAGTTGCAGCGGGACCACCGTCAGCAGCGGCTGGAACAGCTCGGGCGCCTGGGGGACCGTGATCAGATGGTCGGCGACGCTCTCGAGGTACGCATCGCCCTCGGTCGCCACCACGATGATGCGGCCGCCTCGCGCCCGCACCTCCTGGATGTTGCCCATCATCTTGTCGTACTGCGCCCCGGCCGTCGCGATGAACACAGCGGGCATGCCGTCGGCAATCAGCGCAATCGGACCGTGCTTCATTTCCGCGGCGGGCAAGCCCTCGGCGTGAATGTAGCTGATTTCCTTGAGTTTTAGGGCTCCTTCAAGCGCCACTGGGTAGTTGAACCCGCGCCCGAGAAATAGCCAGTTCTCTTTATCGATGTTCGCCGCCGCGATCTCGCGGATGCGATCGGACTGTTCGAGAATCGTCTCGATCTTCTCCGGAATCTGCGCCAGCTCGGCGACGTGGCGAGTGGCGTCTTCGCTGCTCAGGTGTCGACGCCGCCCCATCTCGATCGCGAGCATGCTCAGCACCGCCACCTGCGCGGTGAAGGCCTTCGTGCTTGCCACACCGATCTCCGGACCTACGTGCAGGTAGATGCCGGCGTCGGTGGCGCGAGCAATCGTCGAGCCGACCACGTTGACCACCCCGAGGACCATCGCGCCGCGTTCCTTGGCCTGCTCGACGGCCGCGAGCGTGTCGGCGGTCTCGCCCGACTGGCTGATGGCAATAACGATCGTGCCGTCTTCGATGATGGGGTTGCGGTAGCGAAATTCGCTGGCATACTCGGTGCCGACGGGGATGCGCGCCAGGTGTTCGAGAAGGAATTCCCCCACCAGGCCGGCGTGGAACGCCGTGCCGCAGGCGGTGAAGATCACGTGGCGGGCCCGCGTCAACTGCCGCAGATAGTCCCGGATGCCGCCCAGTTTGATCCGGCCCTCCTGTAGCTCGATTCGTCCGCCCATGCACGTGCGAAGCGACTCGGGCTGCTCGAAAATCTCCTTGAGCATGTGATGCTCGAAGCCGCCCAGCTCGATCTGTTCGAGCGAGAACTCGATCTGCTTGAGGTCCTTGGCGATCGCGACGTTGTCAATCGTCTTCGTATGGAATCCGTCCGGGCCGACGAGTACCATCTCGTTGTCGGCCATGTAGATCGCCTGCGTGGTGTGCTCGACGATGGCGGCCGCGTCGGAGGCCAGAATGTACTCGGCGTCGCCTACGCCCAGGATCAGCGGGCTGCCCCGCTTGGCGCCGATCAGCGTGTCGGGGAAATCGGCACAGAGGATCGCCAGGCCGAAGGTGCCGTGCAGCTTCCGCAGGGCCTGCTGGACTGCCCACTCGAAGGCATTCTGGTCGTCGGTCAGGGCGGTTTCGCTCTCGTTGGCGTAGATGTAGCCGATCAGGTTCGCGATGACCTCCGTGTCCGTTTCGCTGCGGAAGGTGACCCCTTCGTTCTGAAGCCAGGTCCGCAGCGCCGCATAGTTCTCGATGATCCCGTTGTGCACGACAGCGATCTTGCCGGTCCAGTCCAAATGGGGATGCGCGTTGACGGTGTTGGGTTGCCCGTGCGTAGCCCAGCGCGTGTGCGCGATGCCCAGGGTGTCACAACTGCGCGGCTCGTCCAGGATCTCTTCCAGGGCGCTGATGCGTCCGCGGGTTTTGGTGACGCGAATCGAGCCGTCGTCCAGCACGGCGACGCCCGCCGAGTCGTATCCTCGATACTCGAGGCGCTTCAACCCCTCGACAAGGATCGGCTGAGCGGCCTTTCTTCCCAGATAAGCGACAATTCCACACATGGTCGTATCCTCAGTTTCTCCGAGTTTCGTTCCCTACAGAATCGGCATTCCCGGACGAAGACTCTACCAAAAACGGCGAGAAACCGGGCATTTCCAGACGGGGAAGGAGGGTTCATCATTGCAGGCTCGCGCGACGACGGTCGCCAATCACTTCTGCTTAAGCGGGCTATCAGCTATTCTGATTTGACCGGGGCAATCGGCGGAAGCTACATTTGTCGGATGATCGTCGTAATTGACTACAACATCGGCAACGTCCGCAGCGTCTGCAATGCGTTCCGGCACATCGGCTGCGACATCGAGTTGAGCCGGGATGCCGGAACCGTAGAGAAAGCCCTCGGCCTGGTTCTGCCGGGCGTGGCGGCCTTTGGATACGCAGTCAATGCTCTTGGCTCGACCGGCGAACTCGTCAAGCGGGCCGCCGCAGCGGGCAAGCCGATCCTCGGAATCTGCGTCGGCTATCAGATGCTCTTCGAGGAGAGCTGCGAGTACGGCCCTCACCGGGGACTGGGCCTGATTCGAGGCAATGTCGTCGCCTTGCCGCCCGCCCAGCCCGTCCCGCACATGGGCTGGAATCGGGTCGAGTTGCCGGCGGACATGGCCTTATTCTCGGACCTCGGCGAGGCGAAGCACTTCTATTTCGCCCACTCGTACTACGCCCAGCCCGCTGACGAACGAGTGAAGATCGCCTACACCGACTATGGTTTCGCCCTGCCCGCCTCGGTCCAGAAGGACAACATCCACGGCGTGCAGTTCCACCCGGAGAAGAGCGGCCGGCAGGGACTGAAGGTCCTCCAGAACTTTTACGAGATGTGCACTCGGAAAGCGGCGGCATGCTGACCAAGCGAATCATTCCGTGTCTCGACGTCAAGGACAACCGCGTCGTCAAGGGCGTCAACTTCCTGAACCTGCGCGACGCCGGCGATCCCGTCGAGCTGGGCGCCCGATACAGTGACACGGGAGCCGACGAGTTGGTGTTTCTCGACATCACCGCGACGATCCGCTCGCGAAAGACCATCGTGGACCTCGTCGAACGCGTCGCGAAGAACGTCTTCATCCCCTTCACCGTCGGCGGCGGCGTGCAGACGGTCGAACAGATCGACGAGCTGCTGCGCAGCGGCGCCGAGAAGGTCTCGGTCAACACCGCGGCCGTGCAGAACCCGAACCTGATCACCGATGCGGCCCGACGGTTCGGCAATCAGTGCGTGGTGCTCGCCATCGACGCAAGGCGGTCCAAGACGCGGCCGGGGCGCTGGCAGGTGTGCGTCAAGGCGGGCTCGGAGCCGACCGACCTCGACGTCGTCGAGTGGGCCAAGCGCGGCGAGGAACTCGGCGCCGGCGAAATCCTGCTGACCAGCATGGACGCCGACGGCACGTTGGCCGGCTATGACAACAAGCTGAACAAGGCGGTCTCCGACGCGGTCAACATTCCCGTCATCGCCTCCGGCGGCGCGGGCACACTCGACCACCTCTACGACGCCATCGCCGAAGGCGGCGCCGACGCGGTGCTCATGGCCTCGATCACCCACTTCGGCGGTTTCACCATCACCCGGATGAAGGAATACCTGCGCGACCGCGGCCTGCCCATGAACCTGTGACCTGCGACAGGATTCGGACGAGGCCTCGGTCGCCGTCGACCTCGATGGTCTGGCCGGTCCGAATGATGCGCGAGGCACCTGCGACGTTGGCCACGGCGGGGATGCCGTACTCCCGGGCGATGATGGCGCCGTGCGAGAGGATACCGCCCAAGTCCATGACGACAGCGGCGGCCGGCAGGAAGTACGGCGTCCACGCCGGATCGGTAGACGGTGCCACAAGAACCTCACCCGCCTCGACGTGCTGGTAGTCGTCCGTATGCAGGATCACTTTCGCCTTGCCAGTGGCCATCCCAGGGCTGACCGCCGTTCCTTTCAACAGCGTCGCCATTGTGTCGACCTCCGGCATACGATGTTTATGCGGATCGAAACGTCCCACCACGACGGGCGGAGGCGTCAGGCGGCAGTTGCGCTCGTATTCGGCCCGGCGTTGCGCAATTCGCTCGGCCACATCGAAATCTGCCGCTCCGCTCGCGACCGGCTCGACCTCCGGGATTTCGAGGAAGAAGATATCGTCCCGCTCGCGCAGGATGCCTCGCCTCACGAGCCGCTCGCCCAGTTCGAGCACGACACGGCGAAAAGAGGCGATGTGGCGGACCGCCTCGTTCTTCCAGTTCTCCCGGTCGACCGCAACCTTCCGCCCGTTGCGCAGGGCCCAATCGAAGATCCAACGCTTGATCGGATTCTTCAACCGCCGGCGACACTCAAGGGTAAGCCGCTCCCGTTGCTCGGCGAGACGTTGCTGATTGGCCAAAGGATCGGCACTGTCGGCAGAACGAAGGTAGCCGCGAAGGAGGTTGAGAATGTAATCGGGTCGTTCGGACCAACGCGCGTTCAGTAACTCCAGCTCACCCCGACAGTGATGGCCATGCTCGCTCATGAATCGGTCCCAGGCAACGAGGAACCGCCGGCCGTGCTCGGTCCGCTCCAGTGCGGGACGTACCTTGCCCCAAGTGATCTCGGAAAGCATAAGGCTTTCGATTTCGTTGCTCTCGTGAGCCAGCGATGCGAGCCGCCACAAATCGAGACCCGCCTGAGTGTCGGTGATGCCGCCCTGAGCGGCAAAAAGCCGAAAGACCAGCGTCAGGTCTTCATCGCCAAGCCAGTCCCGACAAACCTTCTCAAGGACGGAAAGCCCCACAGTGCCAGGTCCCAGAAAGAGCAGATCGGTGTTGGCGAGGCTGCCGTCGATCATCTCGCCAATGAGAGACAGCAGCTCTTCCGTCGGCACGGCCTTGGCGTCCACGCGTGACAAGGTATCGCCTTGCGCCCGCAAAGAGGCCTTGAAGGCTTCACCCCGGCTCGGTCGATGCGCAATAATCGTGCGTACGATCCGGGGCCAGGAGAGGATGTAGCGGAACCAGGAGAAGCCCAGATCGGGCAGGTCTTCCTCGCACAGGTCGATTTCGCCGAGCTCGAAGAGCCGGTTCTGCTGGCCTCCCATCAGAGTCGAAGCGCGGGCCCATCTCTCCGGGCCTTGGTTGAAGGGCATCCCAGCGGCCAGCCCGGTGTTGATATTGAAGTAGAGCCTTCCGGCGACGAAGCCCACGATCGGGGCTTTCGTCACATCGGCCCCAACCAGGCGAAGGATCGATCCGAACAACGGCGTGAACATCGGTTCGATCATTGAACGCGTCATGGGACTCATCACGTCGGGCACGACCTCGCCCAGATTCAGATTGGTCCAGACCTGGCGCTCTTCCCAGGGTTTCGGTTCGGGAATAGCGGTAATGGGCCTGGCCTGGAGGAACCAGATGTCTCCGTCACGCATGGCCCATTCGATGTCCTGCGGACCGCGCAGTTTCCGCTCGATCCGCCTGGCCTGGCGCGCGAGTCGTTGGGCCGATGCAACCTCCAGGACCGGTTCACCGTTCGCGGTCGTCTGGCGGATGACGCCCAGGTTCTTCTTTCGCAACACGATGCGCTCGGGCGTGACATGGCCGGAAACCAAACGTTCGCCCAAGCCGGCGCAGGCCTCGATCACGATCCGGCTCGGGCTGCCGGTGACTGGATCGAGCGTGAAGACCACCCCCGCCGCCTCGGGCTCGATCTGCTCCTGCACGATGACCGCCATCTCGACTTGCCCGTGGTCGATCCCGTTTCGCCGGCGATACTCATATGCCCGCTCGGTCCAGAGGGAAGCCCAGCACTTCTTGACCGCGCCCAGACAGGCCTCCAGAGAGGTCACACCCAGGATGGTCTCGTACTGCCCGGCAAACGAATGCCCCGGCAAATCCTCGGCCGTCGCCGAGGAACGCACCGCCACCGTGCCGGCGTCCAATCGCTGGTACGCGGTCGTGATGTGCTCGCGCACAGGATCCGGCAGAGACGAGTCAGTGATGAGCTTTCGGATCTGCTCCAGAGTCGTTTCAAGGTGATCCGCCTTCACATCGAGACACGCCGCCATCTGGGCGCAAAGGTCACCCGAACACAGATGTTCCCGGAAAGCAGCGGTCGTGACGAAAAAGCCTGGCGGGACCTTCGCCCCAAGCCCGCGCAGTTTACACAGACTGGCCGCCTTCGGACCGATCCGCGCGCTCAATCGCCCCGGCGACCGCCTGCCCAACCATACGATTGCCTCTTGCACGTCAACTCCGCTCGGTCCAACTAACCACAGGATGGGTCCCCGGCGGCCCGCCGGTTCCCGTCGCAACGTCCTTCCACCATGTCGGTAAGACGCACCTCGGACCGGTGTGTTACAGATAGCCCCGTGGGTCAAGAATCCACTCTACAGAGGACGATGGAGGAAGCCGACGGTGGATTCCATGATGCGGGCCTGGAGCTGCTGGGAGTGTTCGGCGGTTTCGCATTCGAGGTCTTCGAGGTTGGCCCGGCAAAAACGGCAGCCGAGCACGTTGAGGTGGAAATCCACGTACCGCTGCCAGTCGTCACCCAGCGTGCGAAGCAGGAAACCGCCGATCGTGCTGCGCTTGGGGCAACTGAAGCGATGGTATTCCCAGATATCCGTCAGGACCCCCTCGAAATCTCCCGACGAGGGGTCCGAGGCGATCTTCTTATTCTCTACGAAGCTGCGGATCTGCTTGAGACTGCGATGCTTGACCAGGGCGACGGTCTTCTCGTCGATGTTCATCGTCTCGGCCACGCGCTTGTTGGGCAACTGGCAGTAGAGCAGCAGCTCGATGATCTGCAGGTCACGGAATCGCAGGGCGCGTTTGAAGCCGTCCACAAGCTCCTCCAGCGCCTCGGCCAGCACCGTTTTCTGAAGGTCGTACTGCTCGTCGGCGCGGGCATACCAACTGGCCGTCTGGGCCGGAGAGGCGACCTGCTCGAAGGCATCGGATGAACCTTCATCCGTATCGCCCTCATAGGCGTCCTGGATCAGACAGACCTTTCTCGCGTCTCTGCGCCGGTAGCTATCGATGATCTTGCGGCGGATCAGCGAGAACAGATACGTCTCGAGATCGCACTCGCCACGAAATCGCTCCAGGCTGCGGAGGAAAGCGATGAATGCGTCCTGCACCACATCCTCGGCATCGGCGCTCTGTGGCAGTTTGGCCCGCGCGAAGCGCAGCAGACGGCCTCGATATCGCCCGATGAAGTCCGACCACGCTTGTTGGTCGCCCTGGCGAATCCTGTCGAGGAAATACTGTTCCGGCTTCGAGACCTTATCCATCTGCCGTCGCTCTTCTCCGGCCGCTCGTCCATCGCACCCCCGAGCGACAAGCGACGAGCGACCCTGCCCTGTCACCTCAGGACCAGGAATATGGCAATGATGCCCGCGATCGCCAGGACGGTCCCGGCGATCCGCAAGGTCCATTCATAATACCCTTTGGTGGCCATGTTGAGGAAGAGGTAGGCGACAACAATCACCACCAGAACACCGAAGGCCGACGCGAGGATGTGAGCCCAAGTGACCCTTTCGCTGTGCACCTCGGCGCTCTTGCGTGCGGTGAGCCAGGCGAGTTTGTCGGGCGCGGCATCGATCAGAAGAGCGTGTCGCCAGAGAGGGCCGGAGATGCCATCGAAGCTCTGGACGAACTGGTCGGCAACCAAGTCACCTTCGAGCAAATCCTCGTAGCTCGTTGCCAATTGGCGAGACGCATCCTGCATCGCCTGGTGACGCGCCGCGTTCTGGTCCGTGCAGGTCTCCCACGACCGGGCGATGAGGAAGTGTCTGTCCGGCTTGTCGGCGACAAATGACGAGAAATCCTCGACCCAGGGCTTCTCCACGAAATGCTGCCGGACGGTCGCCTCCCGGTTTTGACTCCGGGCGCTGGCCAATACGTCGCTAGTCAGGATCGTCGAGCTGCCCGACCGGTCCCAGGGTGAGGGTAACGCCTGGAGGTCGGCGAATCGCAACGTGACGCCGATCTCCGTGGATTCGACGTTTCGTGTCGCCGCCGCGAGCGAACAGGGAACCTCGGGCAGCAACGATGCGAGTCCCTTTTTGAACTCCGTGACCAGCCACTGCTCGTGCTCTTCCTGGAATAGAACGACCTCGGTCGGCCCGTTGGCATCGGCAAGCATCTCTCGCATTGGCCTGGCTATCCGCCGCCCTAGCGCCCGAACGGCCGCTCGCCTGGAGGGATAGATGTCCGCTTCAAACTCCTGCTCGATGCCCTCCGACCAGATGGGCGAGGACACCGAGGGCGCGGTCGGCGCTGCTTGAGCGATGGGACTGAGGGAACTCACAGGACCGCCGCTTTCGGGCAGCCTTATCGTCGCCTGCTGGTACACGGCATGCCCATGCGACCGACGCAGCCACAGGCCCGCGCCGAGCAGGGCCATGACGACCACGGCGAAGATCACCGTTGCTCCCGCCTTCGGCGACGTACGCAGCAGGAGAACGAGCAGGACGAACAGGAACGGAATGGGAATGGCGAAGAACGGCATTTCCCCCCCATCCGGCACAGCATTCGGCATCCAGCCCTTGTGCATCCCGAGCGGAAGGAGAATCATGAAGACAAAGACAACGAACAAGATCAGTCCACCGACCACCCACGCGCCTTTCTTGGGCGATTGCTTCAGCAGCAAGATCAGCAGCACAAAGATGAACGGGATCGGGATGAAGAACATCGGCATCATAGGACCACCCCCTGATTGGGCATCGGTGCAAAGATCGGCGGTTGTCGGCGCGGGGGCCACGCCAGTATGAGTATGGAGACCAGGGCGATCACCCCCGCGAAGATGGCCTCCTCCTGGCCCAAGGCGCTGAAGAGCCGCTCCAGTGCGCGACCCACCTCGTTCTGCTGAACCAGACCGGCGATTGCCTGCGCTTCCGAGGAGGACATGACCTCATTACGGAATAGTGAGATCGCCCAGAAGAACCCGCCCATTCCGAGCAGGGCGCGAATCAAATGCGCCGGTCCGAAGCGGCGTCGGCCGACCATGATCAAGACCGCCGCAACAAACAGCAGCACCACGATGAGCAGTCCTCCCCCCTGCTCAACCGTCCTGGGCCATTCGGTACTGTGGAAGACCGTCTCGAGCTGCTGCGAGATGGTGGGATTGGGCCAGCCGGCCGCCACCACCACGGGCAGGTGCAGGCCGATGGCCAGGCCGACCAGGATCGCCGCAAGAAGGAGGATGTGGCCGAGGGCACAGACCAGACCACTGAACGGATGCCACGGCTCGTAGATGATCGTCCCGGTGCTCGCGTACGAAGGCGAGGACGGCGGCTCGTTTCGTGCCGGCGCCACGGCGACAGCAGGCTCACTCGGCATGACGGGCGCAGCGTCCCTGGCCCCTGTCGGTGCCGCCGCGACCTCTGGATGCTCCGGCATTTCCACCGTCTCGGCACTCGGACCATGCCAGTTCACCACGGGCAGGCCGTTCTTATCCTCGAACTGACCTGACAAAATCATGATGATGTCGATGAGCTGGCCGACAACGAACAGACCTAACGTGAAGAACCAGAGAACGCCGGTCCCGATCTTACCGACGTAGAAACGATGCAGACCGGGCACAGGCCCTGCGACGGCCAGAAGCAGCGCCCAAAATCGCTTGGCCGGCGAAACCGCCCCGCTCGGCGCGGCGCGGTGGCACGATGGCTGGTGCAAAGGTCGGCCGGTATCCTCCGGCATCCCGACATCGCGCACGCCGAACATGCGCGGCGGCGTAAACAGCACAACGAGGGCCAGGATATTTGGGAAGATGATGAAGAACAGAAAGACGCCGAACGGCGGGCCGCCATGCGTGGTGCCGAGCAGGATCGAGGAAGCAACCACAGTCTGAACGCACAAGGTCACCAATGCCGGCCGAATCAGATAGCGGTACCAGCCGGTGAACTTGCTCCGGAACATCATGAAGAAACACAACACGGAGAAGATGAACGCATCGACGCCAAAGGCGATGGCAAATCCGAAGTCGTTTCCGTGCATGCTCGTGCCGGCCAGAATGCACAGAGACAGTCCGAGTCCGATGCTCGCCAGCCAGCCGAACATCCACAGCGGGCGGGCATACGGCGCGACGGGACGAGCAAGGACGCCGGAGCGAGATTGCCGCTCGGGCGATTGCGCCGCTCGGGCGTGGACGCTCAGCACCTCGGCAACAGGCCGGCCGAACGGGCTGGCCGCCTGGACCACCAGGACAATGCCCGCCAGCGCACAGGCCGCCGCGACCGGTTCGAGCCCGAAGATCCCACCGCTGACGTAGCCGAGGAAACCGATCCACAGGGCATGTCCCAGAACAACGCGCTTCTCCCGCTGAGGGTCGCTGATCTTCCACCAGTCCACGAGCAGCATCGGCAGAGCCAGGGCCAGGACCCTTCCGCCCCACTGGCCCATGAAGCCGCCGAAGAAGGGAAACCATCTGAACGGAAATGGGCCGTGCCATCCGCCCCGGTCCCCGCCGAATGCGTGGCCGCCGAAGACCTGGGCCACGATGGACGCCACCAGCACCGAAACGAAGGCGGCACCGAAACACGTCCCCGCCCGGCCCAGCCAGCGGGCGTCCTCGTCCAACGTCGCCCACCACTGACGGCGCGAATGAAGGATGATCCGCGACGCGACACCGACCAGTACGAAGACGGTCATCGCCAGCGGAAGCGCGTTCTGATTGCGCATCTGGCCCAGCAGCGCTGCGCCGAAGCTGACGGTCGCCATCGTCATCAGGGCCAGGGTACGGCGCTGATTAGGACTGATCGGATCGGCAATCGTGACGCGGCTGGGCACGCTCTTTTGGGCGCGTTCCTTGGCGACCTTGAGCTTCTCGGCCATCTGCCCGCCGAGGACCTCGACTTTCTTGGCGATGAACTCGGCCTTCTTGCCGATCTCTTTGCTGAAGTCTTTCTGGCCCGGGGTCTGCCCGGCGGCGGCCGGCCGCTGGGCTCTGGCGGCTTTCACCTCCCCCATCTTGTGCGCGATGTGTTCGGCGACGACCGACAGCTCCTCCGGCGAGAACTGCGAGACGCTGTTGCGCACGTGCTCGGCGCCGAAGACGTCTTCCACCATCTGCTGCACCGTCTGGTACCGCTCATCGGGGTCCTTGGCCAGGGCCTTGCGAATCACGCGGCGGAACGGCTCCTCGACGTGTTCGAGTTGCGGCGCCGCGGTCATGTGCTTCATCAGGATCTCGGCCGGACTGGAGCCGAGGAACGGGACCTGGCCCGTCAACATCTCGTGGAGGAGGATGCCGAGGGCGTAGATGTCGACGCTGCGGTCGTAGCGCCCCGCGCCGATCTCCGGCGCCATATAGTGGACCGTCCCGACCGTGATCGTGTGGCTGACGTGCCGGCTGGCGCTGATCGCCTTGGTCAGGCCGTAGTCGCCGATCTTCACGTAGCCGTTTTCGTAGAAAATGTTGCTGGGCTTCAGGTCGCGATGCACGATCCCGCACTCGTGCAGGTACGACAGGCCTTTGGCGATCTCACGCAGGAAGAATGCGGCCTTCTGAGTGCCCAGCCCTCCGGGCGACTCCTTCAGCAGATCGCTGAGCGCCGGACCGGAGACGTATTCCATGATGACGAAAGGTCGGCCCTGATCGTTGTACTTGACGTCGAAGACCGTGACCAGGTGTGGGCTCTTGAGGTTCATGCACTGGCTGATCCCACGCAGCTCGATCTGCTCGTGGCTCTGGACCGCCTTGAGCGCCACCTGCCGGCCGCTGTCGCTGACGGCGTAGTAGACCTCGCCGAAGCCGCCTCGCCCGGCCGCTCGCTGGATGGTGTACCCCTCCAGCGGTCGATCTCCGTACTTGTATTGGTACGCGTCCATAGTCTTCTCTGCCGGATAAAAAGATCGTCGTCACTTACCTTGCTGCTACGCGTGAAACCTGGCCAGGACCATGGACAGTTTGCCGATCCGAATCGGCTGGTCCATCGTCAGGCCTTTCTCCGGCTGCATCGGTCGGTTGTCGATCGTGACAGGCTGGCTCGCCCGGCACAGCAGTCGGTCGTTCTGCTCGAAGAACGTGATCGTGTCTTCGAGATGTTCGGTCTGCACGTGATGGTTCGTATAGGGTCCGACGAGAATGTCACGACCCATGAGGAGAATGTGTCGGATGTCGGGTCGGCCCAGCCTGGCGCCGCTCAGCAGCAACAGAGCCGTCGTGCTGGCCGGGTTGGGCAAACGGAACCGCAGCCGGCATCTCGGAGACAGTGCGATCGTGTCGCCGTCAGCCAGCAGCTTTTCGGTCACGGATTCGCCGTTGACCTGAACGGCGCTTTGCGACCGCACGAAATAATCCGCGTCGACGCGCTCGATGCTGACCACCGGCAGGTTCGGCTCGGCCATTAACCCCAGCGTCGGTCGGGCCGACGAGCTGATCGGACCGATCGTCACACGCGCGCCGCGAAAAACGAGATAACTGCCGATCCCATCCATCTGCATGACGAACTCGGAAGGCAGCGGTGACGTGTCCCTGTTGTCCATTCGCGCATCCATACCTCGAACGATCGGGCGCGGCAGTTCCTGACGCGCGGGGGCTGCCGGCTCGTCGCCTTCCATTGTCTGTTCTCGACTACCGGCGGCGTCCGCAATGCTCAGGCCCAGCGGCCCGGCATCGAGCTCTTCCAGCGCCTCGGCCGCCTGCTTGACGTCGCCGATGGCCTTGTCCAGCCACCGAGCCGACGGGTACATCGCCTTGACCTTCCGCAGCAACGGCAACGCGCCGCCGGGCTGGCCCGCCGCCACCAGCTCAGCCGCCTGGTGGCAATGCGTCAGCGCCCTGCGCAGCTCGGTCATCTCCGGACTGTCGCCGTCCAGCGGAGCCAGCCTCTGCAACAACAACTGGGCGCGATCGATGCGCCCCTGTTCCAGACCGGCCTGAACCTGCTCGCCGGCGAGCTTGCGGATTCGACCGAGCAGTTCACCTGCCCGACCGTTCCGCGCCTTGACGACACCGGCGGCACGGATGAAATCCACCGCCGCGACGATATCACTTCGCTTCAGCGCCTCCTCGGCTTTGGCGACCGCATCTTCGGTGTGCAACCGGGCGGCGGCTAATTCCTGCTTGAGCAGCTCGGCCTGGGCATCGCCTGGATTGGCCTCGGCCAGGATTTGACCGCCGACGGAATGCCAGCCATCAGCGATCCGTTCTCTGGCCTGCGCCACGCGAAGAGCGTCCTGCTCGTGCCCCTGCTGCCGCTCGACGATCGCCCGGCAGACCGCCTCACGCAATTGAGCCACATCGTCGCTGTTGCCCGCCAGCTTCTCGGCCTTGTTGCAGTCGGCCAGCGCCAGGTCCAAACGGTTGCCCTCCAGGGCCTGACGAGCCCGCTGGAGATAGGCCCGCGCCAGTCGGCCGACCAGCCTCTGGCCGTGGCGATGATGCCGGACGTCCTCGGCCTTGGCGATCTCAAAGGCCTCGTCGAGCCGGCCGTCGGCCAACGCACATTCCGCTTGCTTGATTCGCAGGATCAACACGACAAGGCTCCTTCTCGTTGCGAGCGCCGGTGAAGCTGGCCTGATTCGATTCTATCACTCGGCGCGGGTCTGTGCAATGCAGCCCTACCTGGCGGATAATGCTCCATTCGGTTCTGCGAGAGCGGCTGCCCGACGCCTCGGCCGGGCAGCGAGAAGCTTCGTCTTTCTAATCAGACGCCTCAGACCCGTGCACCTTCGCAACCGGCGCCGAATCTGCTTCGACCGGCCCGTCGTGCTGCTGGAAATACTCATCCACCTGAGCAACGAGGTCCGCTTCGACAACGGTATCGACCGGGATCGCCTCGATGAACCGGCTCTCGTGCGCCAGCACGCGCTCCGCCACGTCCAGACGCTTCTGAATCTGGGCGATCAGCTTCTCGGTCTGGGCCAGTTTGCCGTTGTCGACCTGGACCTTCGAGCCGACGGAGGCGGCCTTCACGATGCGATACTGGCTGGCCAGCGTCTCAATCTTGTTCTCGAGGATGTTCTTCTGCGACCGCGTCTTCTCGAGCAACTGCACCGCGGCGTTGAGCGAGTTCTCCCGTGAGGTCAGCAAGCGCTGCTTGCTGGCCAGGACCAGCTCGCTCTCCTTGATCCGCTCGAACCGCGCCGCCAGATCGGCCTTGACGTCCTCGCGGTTATACTGCCGGCCCGCGAAGGAATACTGCGCCTGATGGGTCTCCAGCGAGCCGCGAAGCGTCTTGATCTTGGCACGTTCGTCTTCGAGACCTTCCTGGTTCTTGGCGATCTCGCCCTTGAGCGCGGCCACTTCCACCTCTTCCTGGGCGATCAGCCGGATGTTGGCGTGCATCTCCGGGATGATCTCTTCCAGCAGGTCGCGGGCCCGACGCAGCTCGAACTCGATCGGGACCGAGTCCTTGACCACGGTCCGCACGCCCTTGGCGGAGCTGCGGGCGTAGCTGACGATGTCCTTTCCGAACAGCAAACCGCCGGCCAGCCCCAGGCCGACCGTTGCCATTGCCCCAATTTTCAGCCATTTCGTAATCATTTTCGAACTCCTCAAATCTCGTTAACCCCACTGATTGCCTGTTTTCGGCCTCGATTCGGCCACATTGGGTTGGTCGCAGGCCGAAACCGTTTATTGCGGGGAAATTCCACGCTGGATCGCCGATACGGACCCCCGTCGCGGCTTTTCAGGCTGTCCGCCCGGTTTTATCCGGACATTGGCGGAATCGGGCGAGGTTGGAATACGGTGGCGCTCACATCTGACGCATCCCTTTTGTCATTCCGACTGGAGCGAAGCCTTCAGCCCTGAGCGAAGTCGAGATGACAGATAGAAGAATCGGCCGGCCCCAGGAGTGGCGATCAGGAACCATGGCCCCAATCCGCCACCGTATGCCGGGTACACGCAACGAATCCAGGCTGAGGTTGCAGCCTTGCCTTGAGCGAGCGGATTGGATAGCATGCGGCCTCGACGGTCTGGAACCACCGACCCCTCAACAGCAAGGAGAGCATGCTATGAAGGTTGTGGCATTCAACGGAAGCGCCCGAAAAGACGGCAACACCGCCATTCTGGTCCGGCAGGTCTTTGCGGAACTGGAGGCCGAAGGCATCGAGACGGAACTGGTCCAGTTGGCCGGTCAGCCCATCCGTGGCTGCACCGCGTGCGGCCAGTGCTTCAAGAACAAGAACCGCCGATGCGTCGTCGACGGCGACATCGCCAACGACTGCATCGAGAAGATGGTCCAGGCTGACGGGATCATTCTGGCGTCGCCGACCTATTTCGCGGACGTGACGACGGAGATGAAAGCCCTGATCGACCGCGCCGGGTTCGTCGCCCGGGCCAACGGCGACATGCTGCGGCGCAAGGTGGGCGCCGCGGTGGTCGCGGTCCGACGGGCCGGCTCCATCCACGCCTTTGACACGATCAACCACTTCTTCTTCATCGGCCAGATGATCGTGCCCGGTTCGAGCTACTGGAACATCGGCATCGGGCGGGCCGCCGGCGAAGTCGAACGAGATGAGGAAGGCCTGCAAACCATGCGGACCCTCGGCCAGAACATGGCCTGGCTGCTCAAAAAGCTCCACGCCTGACACCATTTCCGACGGCAAGCTTCGACCAGCGGCACGAGAAGAACAAATATGACCGGTGTGGATTCGGATGCCAGCGCTGCCCGTTCAGTCGATCGCCCACGGCCTCTTTTGTGCCCTATGGCGAATTCATGCGAGGCCCACGACCACAGCGGACGGTGACGCAGGACTTGCTGCGCTTCGCGGGAAGTGTTCCACCCCCTCGTTCGACGCTACTATATGGGGTGCTTCAGAATCACATTGTCTATGAGATCCTCGATGACGCTTACAACCTTGCTCCGATGAACTTCTACGCTTGATGGATGGGCACACGTGTTGCGAATGCCGAGCTTCTCGTCCAAGACCTTGCGCACATCGTTGGTAATGACACCTGCCGAGCGAGCAACTTCGATCACTACAGACTCCTTCATATCTGCAAAGTCATCTTTTGTCGCTATCGTAAGACGGGCGTACCGGTCCGTTCGTCTCGCGAGCGCGTTGTTGAACTCGTTCAGCTTGTGCTTGAGGATGTAGTCATACAGATGGTCACACGTGCCTGCCCACGCCATAACGATAGTGGCGCGTGGCGCATCGACCGCAAGGCACGAGATTGCCTCCGCCATGAACTTTCGCTGATTGTCGTCGCTTAGTTTGGCGACCGTCTTCTTCAAATATGTTAAGGCATCGGCAATCATAGCATCTACAACAGCGGGAGCCGGGCCAGTTCCAGCCAGATAGCTTTCGACTTCATCCAATCCGGGCATATTAAGTGAGAATATATCTTTGGCGCTACCTTTGGCTAGAAGTGAGTTCTTTCCTTTGGCAAGCAGACGCAGTTGTGTTCTCAGATCGGAGGGCGGCTTCAGCAAACCACGACACTCGGTCTCCATGTCTGCGGCACTGAACTCAACCATTCCCTTGTACCGGCGCAAATAGTATGCCAGCAAAAGGATCTTCGACTTGCGAGAGAACTCCTGAAAATTGGGAATGCCCCGGAGGAATTCCAGTAGAGTCATGACCGCCTCACATGCTTGACAAGGTGGACTCGGCGGACAGAGTCAGGGAGTACTTGCCGTGTCCATGGGAGCGGAGCAACCCTTGTTTCACGGCGTTTGTGAAATACTGTCCGTGGATATCCTTCGAGAGTTTCACCTCCTTGCTCAATTTGTTTACGTCGTCGCGGCTGAACTCGGATATGCCGCGGTATTCCTCCAGGTATTTGCCAAGAATAAGAATCTGAGAGATTCCATCCTCCTTCCCCTTTTGGCGGTAGAATTCGGCTGGAGTGGGCTCTTTGCCCCCTACAGGCTTGGGTGCAGGCTCCAGAATCTCCTGTTTGATCTTGGACACCGGCAGCCGCCCGACTGACTCCTTGAGACGAGAGTAGAAGTCGGCTAGCTGCGCCTTTATGAACTCGTCAGGCCCATCCAACTCGATCTCGTGGTCACCGTGTCGCACCCTGATTCTGCTCATGGTTGCCCCTTCTCTTGTCTTTTGATCTGTGCACCGAACAACACTATGCCGATCTGCCTAGCGCCCCGAACACGGTTCGGGGTATGCGTAAAGGACGCCCAGAGAATCCAGAGACAAATCGGCTTGACTCCTTGATTAGCTGCCTGTTGCGGTCTACAAGCCTCTTCATCTCGGCATCTTGTGCGGATCGTCTCTTGTACCGCTACCACGCCATTCTCTCCGACGCTCGTCTACGATTGTAGCTCGGTCGGGCGGGCGGGTCAAGCAGGAAGGCGAGAATACCACCGGTTCCACCGTGCTTCTCGCACGTCCAGGAGAGAAAAGGGCATCAGCCGGGGCCTGGGCGAAGACGGGCACGACGACGAAGGCCGACGAATTGTGCAAATCCTCGTCCAGAATAGGGATTGGCCGCCCGGAGACTCCTGCCGCGTTGTCTGCGGCGTGGATGAAGCCTCCAGTGCTCGCTCAGGATGACCGCCGGAGTTGGTCGAGGCGGCGCTTGTTCTCATAGGGTGCGATGAAGCGGGTGCGGTCCTCGGAGGGAATTGGAAACGGTGTTCGAGTTGCCAACTCTTCGTAGACGACGAGACGCTCGGTGAGCTGGGCGCAGGGGCAGTCCGGACACTGTGAGCAGTTGGCGAGTCCTCGCTCCATGACGCATGGCCTGACAGGGCACGATTTGTCGATCAGATGTGCGTTCTCGGCCATGCAACCGTCGCAGATGATCTGTTCGGCGGGGATGCGAAAGCCAAAGTACTTGTGCCAGCCGTCACTGAGCACCTGCCTGCCGGCCAGATTCGCCTCGACGTTGGGGCGATAGGCCAGGCACAGATCACACCGAAAGCCGCATCGAGAGAGGATTTCGTCCATAATGCCTTCGACCTCCACAGCGGCATCATGCCACCACGCGATTCGCTCCAACGGTCGGCCACAATCGTAGCGTGTCCTGTCGGACAGGTCAACGATGCAGGCGGAAATCCCGGTTCCGCTGTCGTTATCGCACTTTCAGGAGAAAAGAGGGAATCGGCCGGGCAGAAGCACCGTCCATCCGGGAATGAGCAATGAGAAAGGGGCCTGTACCGCGGTGGTACAGGCCCCTTGACATACCTCTCGCCGCGATGAGGCGGCTTCGACCGTTACCAGGAGCGAATGCTACTGGGCGGCGCCGAGCAGTTCGATCTCGGCGATCTGCATGCTGTTGGCCGAGGCGGGGGTGCGCACGGCCGGGAACAGCAGTTGATAGTGCGCGTACGCCACGGTGTTGGCGAACTCGATCGGCGTGGCGTTCTTCGTGAAGCGAGGCCAGGCGGTCGCGCCGGCGAAGTCCACCACGTCGCCGCTGGCGATCAGCGTGTACGGCCCATCGATCGTGCCGTTCGAGCCGGACAGCTCGAACTTCACCGGATCGCGTTCCGCCGCGTCGTTGGCCGTCGTCAGCGTCAGGCCCGTCACCACCGTCGGCCCGACCAGCGGAGTGACGCGAATACCGGTCGGCTGGGTCACGCCCTTGAAGTGCAGAAACTTCGTGTTCACGTTGTCGTCGATCGCCAGGTTGGGCGTCTCGGCCGCGGGCCAGTCGGCGTCGTTCGGAACGCCCTGCACCGTGTCACCGGCGCCGGTGATGTCAGGCGAACTGTAGTCGAGGACCTCCGGGTACAGACGGATGTCGTCGATGAGAAGAAGGCCCTTGGCCCCGGAACCTTCGACGCCGATCGTCAGCGAGCGAACGTT
>ENA-UOUL01000401-UOUL01000401.1-bioreactor-metagenome-genome-assembly--contig:-NODE-401-length-74863-cov-16.868719_pt1 | contig 74863 bp, 56 predicted proteins | sample MGYA00249838_ERZ747220 | MGnify/ENA primary metagenome ERZ747220 (study PRJEB28778, sample SAMN05720191) | bioreactor metagenome | isolation source: Anaerobic biogas reactor | place: USA:Washington... | reverse complement strand
GTGGCGAAGCAGCCGATTTCGTGCAGATATCTGGTCTTGAACACCGCTCCACGCTGGCAAGCAGCGTGGTGGCGAAGCAGCCGATTTCGTGCAGATATCTGGTCTTGAACACCGCTCCACGCTGGCAAGCAGCGTGGTGGCGAAGCAGCCGATTTCGTGCAGATATCTGGTCTTGAACACCGCTCCACGCTGGCAAGCAGCGTGGTGGCGAAGCAGCCGATTTCGTGCAGATATCTGGTCTTGAACACCGCTCCACGCTGGCAAGCAGCGTGGTGGCGAAGCAGCCGATTTCGTGCAGATATCTGGTTTTGAACACCGCTCCACGCTGGCAAGCAGCGTGGTGGCGAAGCAGCCGATTTCGTGCAGATCGCAGGGAGAAGTTGTTTCGGCGTCCGTTGCCACGGGGTGTGATGGCTACTCTGACGAGGCGACAGTTATTTTTCGAGCGATGCTAAGGAGCGCGAGCGTCCCCCGGTTCCAGGGTCGAAACCGGGGGACGCTCGCTGCCGTTGACCAAAACGTGATCAGTAACGCCGTTCGCCACCGCCGCCACGCCGTCCGCCGCCGCCGCCGCGGTCTTCTCGCGGACGAGCTTCATTCACCGTCACTCGGCGACCGGCAATTTCCGTGTTGTTGATGTTCTCGATCGCTTGCTTGGCCTGAGCCTCATCAGGCATCTCGACGAACGCAAAACCGCGGGGACGCCCCGTTTCGCGATCCTTGATGACACTGACCGACGAGACGTCGCCGAATTGGGCAAAAGCCTGCCGCAAGTCGTCTTCCGTCGCGTTGTACGACAAATTGCCGACGTAGATGTTTGTCACAACACCGTTCCTTTACAAAAAACCCAACTCGCAGATAGCGGTTCCCAGGCCCCTGGTTGACCCGCCAGAACACAATCTCCAACGATCCTAGATTTTAACGATCGCCCCCAACTGAACAACGCCGCTCCAGCAGTTCTCGAAAACTACGTCCAAAACGCCCAGCTACGAACTGGCTATTTGTCGTCCAGATAGAAGTCGTGTTGAAACAGTTGCCGCAGCGCTTCCAGGACGTGCTCGGCATCCGGACCCTGAGCGGTCAATGTCAGGACGCGGCCCTTGCCGGCTCCCAGCGAGAGCAGTTGCAGCACGCTGCTGGCGTCCGCTTTCTGCTCCTGGGAACAGACGACCACCTGGGACTGGTATTGGCCAACCGTTTCGGCGATGGCCAATGCGGGGCGGGCGTGCAAGCCGGCAGAGCGAGCCACGACAACTTGACAAGTTGCGGTTTGTTCACTCATGAGTCCGCCCTCCTGCTGGTCACACGTCCATTCCCGCCTGACACAACCGACACTATTCGGTGCCGGCATGTCGTCGCGCGTCATTTTGGGTTCCGCGACCTCTTGTTCGTCTGCGCGAGAAAAGCAAGAGGACCGCGGAGTTGCATTGCACGCGGAGTCCGCACCGGCTGGCTGCCGCCCCACGACAAAAACTGAAACAGGTAGCAACGGCGGGCCAACCCGACTGCAGCGCTGCTCGATTTTACTGAGGCGACGGTCGGCTCGATAGCACAGACCTGTCGCCGGAAGATCATGCTAGCAAAGTTTTTTGGTGATTTTCGTTGGTCCGGCGCTCGTTCGGCGACAAAGCGTGTTATATTGCTCGCCATTCGTCATGCGAGGGGCCAGGGCGGGCCCGCCATCTTGGCTCACTTGCGGTCCAATTCACAGGTTCTCTTTGGGGGAAGGAGCCCATGGCCCAGACACGCATCCCACTCAGCAAGGCCGATGAAAAAGCACGGATTCTGAGAGAACGTTTGGAGATGAGCACGGCCGAAATCGGACTGACCGTGCGCACCACCAACTGCTTGGAAGAACGCGGCATCTTCACCGTTCGCGACTTGCTGAACTGCACGCCGGACGACTTGCTGAGCATTTCCAACTTCGGCGAAAAGACGCTCGAAGAAGTCTACAAAGCGCTGGAGGGGTTTGGATTCCCACGCCAACAGCCTCAGCCGGTGGGCGTCTAGGCCGAGTGGCTTCACGGAGTTGCCGATTCGACGGAACGGCGCCCCGCGAAGGCCAACTGAGGCCCCATGCCGGCAACGTCTGGCAGGCCCCGCCTCCGTTTGCCGTGACCGTTCAGCGCGAATTCGCGCCGGGGCGTCGCGGCGATTGGACTTTTGCGCCGGGGGCGTAGGAAACGCTGCCGTGAGGGGCCAGTTCATAGCCCCAGGCGTCGATGTAGTGCGGGGCGGGGCGGAAGTCGTCGCCGATCTTTTTCAGTTGGGCCTGCAAGCGGGAATCGAGATCGGCGCGCAGCGAAGCCCATTCGGGCCGCTCGATCAAATTCTCCAGTTGATGCGGATCCTGCCGATCGTCGAACAGCAGCCACGGGCCTTCCAAGCCGCGGACGTAGGTGTAGCGGCAGGTGCGAATGGCCCGGTATTCCCGGTTGAATCCGCGGCCGGCAAAGGGAGCCACCGCCATGTACAACGCGGCGCGGTCGGCCGGCTCCGGCTGGCCGCGCACCAGGCCGGACAGGTCCTCGCCCTCGACCGTGTCGGGCACGGGAACGCCGGCCAGGCCCAGCAAGGTCGGCAGGATGTCGGGCGTGGTCAGCGGCGTTTGCATCACGCGGCCCTGCGGACCGTGGGCGGCCGGCCAACGCAGCAGGAACGGCACACGCGCGGACTCGTCCCACGGCAAGTGCTTCATGGTCGGCGGCCCGCCGTGCGAGCCCAGCAGTTCGCCGTGGTCGGACGTGAACACCAGGATGGTCCGTTCCGCCAGCTTGGTCTGTTCGAGCGTCGCCAGCAGGTCGCCGACGCACTTGTCCAGGGCCGTGCAGTGGGCATAGTAACCCTGCGCCTCGCGGCGGGCCTTTTCCTGCAATTCCTGCGGCACGTTCGGCGGCAACTGGATGCTCTCCAGAGGATACAGGTCCTTGTACTCCTGCAACGCCGTGTGGTGCGGGAAATGAGGGATGCCGTACGAGACCGTCAGGACGAAAGGCCGATCGTCGTCGGCGTGCTGCCGCAGATACGTCTGGGCGTCCCGCGTCTGGGCGAAGGCGTCGTAGCCGTCCCAGAACCGCTTGTCGTCGGAGTCGCCTGCGTAGAAGTGGGAATGCGGGTAGTGATGATCGCATTCGGCCCCCTTCCAGTAATCCCAGCCTTGCCGCCGCTGCGGCGCGACGAACGCGCTGCGGCCGTGCCCGTCCAGGTGCCACTTGCCGATGTACGCCGTGCCGTAGTCCGCCTGCTTGAAAATCTCGGCAAAGCAGACTTCGGCCTCCGGCAGGTAGGCGTCGTTCAGGAACATCCCGGTCGACGTCGGAAAGCGGCCGGTCATCAGCGCGGCGCGGTAGGGAGTGCAAACCGGACACACGGAGACGACGTTGCGAAAGTTCAGACTTTGCCGGGCCAGCCGGTCCAGATTCGGCGTCCGCACGTTTGGATCGCCCTCATACCCCGTCGCCTTGGCCCGCCACTGATCGGCCAACAGGAACACCACGTTCGGTTTGGCCGCCGTTCGCCCCGCCGCGAGTGACGGGCCGATGCAGAACCCCAGCCCTGCCGCCAGCGAAATCACGACAACCGCACGTTGGAAACAACGCCGTCTCACCATCGTTCAAATCCTCCCTCGGGTTCTTGCAAGCCTCGTTCGAGAAACAACGGTCGCCTCGTCACAATCGCCGTCACACTCCGTGGCAACGGACGCCGAAACAACTTTCCCCTGGTATGTAGCCCCCCAAACACAAGAGAAAGAACAAAAAACTCATTTTAGCTTATCAGCGCAATCCGTCAGCCAGCCAACGCACTCACTGACTCGCAAGGTGCAGTTCACAACTACTTTCGGGTGAACTGCCCCCTCTTCGCCACCACGCTGCTCGCCAGCGTGGAGCGATGTTCAAGACCAGAAAGACCAGATATCTCCACGAAACCGGCCTCTTCGCCACCACGCTGTTCGCCAGCGTGGAGCGGTGTTCAAGACCAGATATCTCCACGAAATCCGCCTCTTCGCCACCACGCTGCTCGCCAGCGTGGAGCGATGTTCAAGACCAGATATCTCCACAAATTCCGCTGCTTCGCCACCACGCTGCTCGCCAGCGTGGAGCGGTGTTCAAGACCAGATATCTCCACGAAATCCGCTGCTTCGCCACCACGCTGCTCGCCAGCGTGGAGCGGAGTTCAAGACCAGATATCTCCACGAAACCGGCCTCTTCGCCACCACGCTGCTCGCCAGCGTGGAGCGATGTTCAAGACCAGATATCTCCACGAAATCCGTTGCTTCGCCACCACGCTGCTCGCCAGCGTGGAGCGATGTTCAAGACCAGATATCTCCACGAAATTCGCTGCTTCGCCACCACGCTGCTTGCCAGCGTGGAGCGATGTTCAAGACCAGATATCTCCACGAAACCGGCCTCTTCGCCACCACGCTGCTCGCCAGCGTGGAGCGGTGTTCAAGATGCTGGACGCAGTGGCTGGACGATGGCTCGGGCTGGGCCGATGCCGACCGCTGGTGCTGAACATGGCTCCACGCTGGCAAGCAGCGTGGTGGCCGAAGAAAGCGTCGAGCGGGACGATCGCTGGTGCTGAACATGGCTCCACGCTGCCAAGCAGCGTGGTGGCCGAAGAAAGCGCGGAACGGGCCGACCGCTGGTGCTGAACATGGCTCCACGCTGGCAAGCAGCGTGGTGGCCGAAGAAAGCGTCGAGCGGGACGACGGCTGGTGCTGAACATGGCTCCACGCTGGCAAGCAGCGTGGTGGCCGAAGAAAGCGTGGAGCGGGCCGACGGCTGGTGCTGAACATGGCTCCACGCTGGCAAGCAGCGTGGTGGCCGAAGAAAGCGCGGAACTGGCCGACGGCTGGCGCTGAACATGGCTCCACGCTGGCAAGCAGCGTGGTGGCCGAAGAAAGCGAGGAACGGGCCGACGGCTGGTGCTGAACATGGCTCCACGCTGCCAAGCAGCGTGGTGGCCGCGAAGAAAGCGCGGAACGGGACGACCCCTGGTGCTGAACATGGCTCCACGCTGGCAAGCAGCGTGGTGGCCGAAGAAAGCGTCGAGCGGGACGACGGCTGGTGTTGAACATGGCTCCACGCTGGCGAGCAGCGTGGTGGCCGAAAAAAACGCGGAGCGGGCCGACCGCTGGCGCTGAACATGGCTCCACGCTGGCAAGCAGCGTGGTGGCCGAAATCCGGGAAGTTATTTCGGCCACCGTTGCTGGGATGATCGGCAATAGACACTGGACAGTTATTTCTCGAACGATGCTTACTCTGTCCCTCGATCTCCACGCGGGTCAGCAGCGCAGGCACGGCTAACAAAGTAAGCCGTGCCACCCGACCGCGCGGCGAGCCGCCCAATGCCCGCGGCTTGCCCGTGGGATGGTTAGGTTTCCCCGATCGTTGCAAATACCCGGCCCTGTTTTTCGTCGGGAGCGGCCCCGTCGATGCCTTCACTCGGCTGGATCGGATTGCTAAGAGCGGCAATCCTCGCAGACGCTTCTCGGCTGGAAACGGTCGGCAGACCCTTCCTGCCGACTTGTCGAACATGGGCCAGTTCTCGGAAGACGCTCTGGAAGCCGCGAAGCCTCCGGACCGGTCGCGTACTAGGCGTCCTGTGCCTGGGCCAGCAGCGCTTCCAGCCGGTCCAAAAAGGGCCGTTGGTCGGGATGGATCAGGCGGCGGGCCTTTTCGAGGGGCATGAATTCGGCACGGTCGACCTCCCAGCACTCGTGATTCGGAAGAGCATCCGCCGGCGCGGGGCCGGTGAAGCAATGCACGCGTTTGGAGGCTTTGTGGTACTGGATGAACCCCAGCGAGCGAAGTTGGCCGGTTGTCGCGACGCCCGTCTCTTCCAGCGTTTCGCGCCGCGCCGCCTGTTCGAAATCCTCGTTTTCGTCCGGTTCGCCCTTGGGGATGCCCCAAGGCGTACGGCGGTGGCAGCGGCCGGAGGGATGAATGAGCAAAACCTCAAGCCGGCCTTCGAAACAGCGATACAGGAGCGTCCCCGCGGAATTCATCATCGCCGAATGATAGCACGAGCGCGTCCTTGGGGGCAATCGGAAGAAGGGGGGGAATCTCGGGCCCACCGGCCGGTGCGAACGCCTGGGCGGACGGAGCAGCCGAACGGTTCCCCGTCCGAGTTCGTTCACGCCCAGATCTCGTTCAGTCGCCGGATCCAGTTGCCGTGCATGACGGCTTCGGTGTCCGCGGCCCCGTAGCCGCGGGCGGCCAGCAAGCCGGTGAGCGTTTGCAGATCGGCGATCGAGTCCAGGTCCAGGGGGCATTGTTCGCGGCCATAACCGCCGTCCAGGTCGGAGCCGATGCCACAGTGCCGAGCGTTGCCCGCCAGTTGGCAGATGTGATCGAGGTGATCGACGATGCGCGCGATCTTTAAGTTCGCCGCCGCCGGAGTCGTCTGCCCGCGAATCCAGCCGACGTGCATCATCCAGGCATCGAACGCGACGCCGATGACGGCGTCCCGTTCGATCAGCGCGCGGATTTGTTCATCGCTGAACTGTCGGTTGTCGGGCACCAGCGCCCGGCAGTTGTTGTGGCTGGCCCAAACCGGGCCGTCGAACAAGTCCAGCGCTTCCCAGAAGGCCTCGTCCGTCAAATGCGTGACGTCCAGGACGATTCCCAGGCGGCGCATTTCGAGCAACAATTCGCGGCCTAGCGGAGTCAGGCCGCCGGTGGCGGCGGTGCCCGCCGAGTAACGGCCGGGCCCGTAATGCGCGGGTCCGACGGCCCGCAGACCGTACGCATAGGCCCGTTCCAGGTGCGCCGGCGTGAGGATCGAGTCTGCGCCTTCCAGGCTCAGAACGTAACCGATCGGCGCGTCGGGCGGTGGCGAGTGCTTCCAGCTTGCCACGTGCCGGTTCAGGCTCTGGCGATCGGTGATCTGCACCAGGTGCCCCGCTTCTTCCATGGCTCGATACCATGCCAACTGGCCTTGGGTCACGGCCCAGGCGATTTCCGGGCTGTTCCATCCGGGCAGCGGACTGCCGGGCTCCACGTAGCGGGCGATCTGCGTGGCGATGCACAGGCCGATCTGGCCGCGTCGCAACTCGCCAAACGTCAGCACGTTCTGTCCCCGGTCTGGCTTGTCGGTCAATCCCTGCTCACGTTGTCGGACTTCGGCCAGGGGCCGCGTATAGTCGCGGTTCCATTCAATCGCGTTCATGGCCAGATCCAGATGGCCGTCGAAAATCAACATGGCAGTTATTCTCCCTCGTCCCAGCGACTCGTCCGCCGGCCGCGGCGGAAACGCACACCCTACGGCCGCTTCTCTCAGGCCGTCACTGTACGACGTTCCGCTGCTAGCGTACAGCCGCCTCGGCAAAAAGCGGAGTCTCGCGCTGTCGGGGCGGCAAGAAACGGCTATCATGGCAGGAGTTGGCAAAGCAGGACGGGAACAGGAACTGACGGCATGCCTTGGGAAGCTTGGATTACGATCGCGGTAGTGATGTTGTTCATCGTCGGCCTGGCACGCAACTGGACGGCGCCGGACCTGTTGAGCATGACCTGCCTGGCCCTGTTGGTTGCCATCGGTTCGCTGACGGGCAGCGACCGCTTGCCGACGGCCAGCAGAGCGCTGTCCGGCATGGGCAATTCCGGTTTGATTACGGTCGGCGCCTTGTTTGTCGTGGTGGCCGGACTGACTCAGACCGGCGCGATGGCGTTGATCGTGCAACCGCTGCTGGGCCGGCCCCGCACGGCGCTGGCGGCGCAAGCAAGGATGCTCGTGCCCGTAGCGACGTTGAGTGCCTTTTTGAACAACACGCCGGTCGTCGCCATGTTCATGCCCGTTGTGAACGAAATCTGCAAAAAGACCGGCATCAGTCCTTCCAAGCTGTTCCTGCCTCTGGTCTACGCGGCCACGTTCGGCGGCGTGTGTACCATGATCGGCACGAGCACGAATCTGGTCGTCGCGGGCCTGATCGACAAAGCCAAACTGCCCGAATTACCCGCGGTCGGGATGTTCGACGTCACCTGGGTGGGCCTGCCGTGTGCCGTGGCCGGCGTGGTCTACCTCCTGCTGTTCAGCCGTTGGCTGTTGCCCGACCGCCGGCCGGCGATCAGCCTGACGGATGATCCGCGGCAATACACGGTGGAAATGCTGGTCCAGCCCGGTGGTCCGCTGGTGGGGCAGAGCGTCGAGCAGGCGGGGTTGCGGCATCTGCCCGGCCTGTACCTGGCGGAAATCGACCGTCAGGGAATCATCCTGCCGGCCGTCGCGCCGCAGGAGCGTTTGCAGGCCGGGGACCGCCTGGCCTTTGTCGGGATCATCGAATCCGTGGTGGATTTGCAGAGGATGCGCGGCCTGACGCCGGCCACAAACCAGACGTTCAAGCTGGACGCGCCGCGCACGCAACGGATTCTGATCGAAGCCGTGGTTTCCGATCGCTGTCCGCTGATCGGCAAGAACATCCGCGAGGGCCGTTTCCGTTCGGAGTACAACGCGGCGGTCATCGCCGTCGCCCGCAGCGGCAAGCGAATTGCGGCGAGGATCGGCGACATCGTGCTGCAGCCCGGCGATACGTTGCTGCTGGAGGCGCATCAGGAATTCGTGCAACAACGCCGCAATTCCAGCCACTTTTTCCTGATCAGTGGTGTGGAGAATTCGGCGCCCACGCGGCACGAGCGGGCATGGATCGCGCTGGCGATCCTGGCGGGAATGGTGCTCCTGGCCGGCCTCGGATGGCTGGAAATGCTCGCCGCCGCCCTGCTGGCCGGACTGCTGATGATCCTGGCCCGCTGTTGCACGGGGAACGAGGCTCGCCAGAGCATCGACTGGTCGGTCCTGCTGGTGATCGGCGCGTCGCTGGGCATCGGCCAGGCGCTGGACACCAGCGGGGCGGCCCAGGTCGTGGCCAGCAAGCTCATCAACCTGGCCAGCGGTCATCCTTGGCTGGTGTTGGCCATGGTGTACGTGGTGACGATGATTTTCACAGAACTGGTCACCAACAACGCAGCGGCCGTGTTGGTCTTTCCGATCGCGCTGGCCGCCTCCCGCTCGCTGGGCGTCAGCTTCATGCCTTTTGCGATGACCATCATGGTCGCCGCTTCGGGAGGGTTTGCGACGCCGATCGGCTACCAGACCAACCTGATGGTGTACGGACCCGGTGGGTACCGATTCAGCGACTATGTGCGTCTGGGCGTGCCGCTGGACTTGATCTTTATGACAGTAACCGTGCTGCTGACGCCTTGGGTTTACCCGTTTCATCCCGCTTGACGCGGAACTTGAGCGAGAGTTCGCCGTCGATTCTTTGACACGCTGGCGATGATCGCTATGCTGGAAGTTGTCAGTCGGCCGATCCACGATTATCGGGAGAAGGGTGCCAAACATGGGTATGGGAAAGAACTCGTCGTGGACCCGGCGTCCGTCAGGTCGGCAGCGGCGCGGCTCCGCACGTCCTGCGCTTCGCGGGTTGCGGTTCGAGCAACTGGAGCCGCGTCAATTGCTGGCCGGCGTCGCCGCCGGCGAAGGCACTCCCCGCCCCGATCTCTCGCTGCTGGATGTCAATTCCGCTTCGTCCACGTACCAGCAAGCCGTCTCGCCGCGCGACTACCTGGAGCAGGTTTCGGGCTGGTACTTTGCGAACGGGACGTGAGGGTATTGCAGCGGCCAGTTTGGCCGCTTGGACGATTTGCAGAAGGACCTGGAGGCGGCACACCCGGTCTTGCGGATTCAGCTCTTGGGCGCCAACGCCTACGGCCAGGAAATGGCCAACGCCTATGTGACCCAAGGGCGGGAACTGCCCTGGCTTCAGGACGTGGACGCCAATCAGGACTACCGCGGCGACGCCGCCGCCGTGTGGGACCCCAGCTTCCGGCACCTGTACATCCTGGACGGGGAAAACGTCGAGGTCGCGTCGTTTGATCTTGATCGGAAGGACCTCCAACAGCCCGCGAACTATGCGGCCCTGCGGGAACTGCTGATCGACGCCGCGATGACCAGCCAGCGACCCTGGCGGAACGCGGACAATCCGCTGGACGTGAACCATAACGGCAACGTGGAAGCACTCGATGCGCTGAACATTATCAACCGCTTGAACGCCCAGGGGCCGCACGAGCTGCCGGTGCCTCAAGCGGGCGATCCGCTGCGGTATTACGACTGCAATGGCGACAACCATTTGAGCCCGCTTGACGCCTTGAACATCATCAACTACCTGAACGGCGCGAACGGCGCGGCCGCCGCCGAGGGTGAAGGTCTGCCCAAAGAACTCTCCAGCTTGAGCGCGGAGCCGCCCGACTCGTCGGCGGTGTTTGTCCCCGGTCCCGCTCCGGCGGTCACGCCTTTCCGTCCGCTGTCCACGGCGGTGCCGGACCTGCAGAGCGATTCGGCGCTCGGTCGGGAGGCTGTCCCGCGTCAACGCGATCGGGCTTGGCCGGCTTTTGCGGCGCCCTGTGGGGACGCAGAGCCCGCTGCGGCAGGGTGGCGGAATCCGCGGCCGCCGGGATGGCGAGATGGCGGGGATGCTGTCGGCGAGTTGGACGAACGGCTCCCGGAGTTGTCCGCGGAAGAGTTACCGTGAACCGATGAGCCTTGCTTCTTGGATAGCCCTGCTGGGATCAAGGTGGAGCTTCTGGCTCTGGAGTGGCGCGTTGTTCGTCGTCACGTTTGCGGTCACGTTCGCCGCCAGTCTGGCGATCGTCGGCGCGTTGCTGGTGAGGTTGCCGGCGACCTACTTTCTGGATCGCCACGAGCGCGCCCTGTGGATCGACCGGCACCCGCTCGTCCGCTGGTCCGGAATCATCGTCAAAAACGGCTTGGGCGTCGCGCTGATCATGGTGGGCGGCTTGCTGTCGCTGCCCGGCATTCCCGGTCAGGGCTTGCTGACGATCCTGCTGGGGGTCATGCTGCTTGATTACCCCGGCAAGCGCCGGCTGGAACGTCGTCTCATCGGAATGCCCCGCGTGCTGGAGCGAGTCAATCGTCTGCGCGCCCGCTTCGGGAAGCCGCCGCTGATCTTGGCCGAAGCCAATTCGGAGGCCGCGGAGGCCGGCCCTGGGGACTGAGTGGCGAGCGCAGGGCTGCGCTTCCTGCCGGCTCCGCGCCAGGCCGTCCGTCTGCGCCGTCAGGTGTCCTCGCGGCGGATACGGACTTCGATCTGCCCTGCGTTGTCGTTCAGCTGAGCCGCCGATTCGTTGATCCGCAGGTACAGGGTTCCGGGGGCCGACGGAGTCAACGTCGCCTGGACGCCGACTGGTTCGGGACGGGCCAGCGGCGTCAGTTTGGCCGGCGGCTGCGCGTCGTCGCGCACGGCGGCCAGCAACAGCCCTAGCGGGCGGCCTTGGTAGTAGCGCAGCGTGATACCGCCGGGTTCGCACCACCAAACGCCGGTCGTCTCGCCGACCCGATAGCGGCCCGTCGCCTCCAAGCGGTACTTGCGGCCGGTCTCCAATCGGATTCCGGTCGCCTGCCAGCCCCGGTCGGCGGCAATGGTCGCGGTCGCCCCCTCCGCAGGCAACGGCTGGGCGGCCTTGCGCACAATCGCGGCGCGGGCCACGTCGTAGCCGTATTCCAGGTTCATGACGAACAGTTGCCACTCCTCGTTCAGTTCCGGCCAGTCGGACGCCAACTGTTCCTTGAACCAGCCGGTCAAATTCGGGTCAGCGGCCTTGCGGCGCAGCTGGCGAAAGCGGTCCTGGTAGCGGGGATGGGAATCCAGAAACGTCGCCAAGCCCCAGCACCAGGCGTAGGGTTCGTTTCGTTGGTGAGCTTGCGGGCCGTAATCCAGGATCTTGGCGGGCATCATCCCGCGTCCGGCGGCGATCTCGTCCTTGATGATCTTGATGCGGCCCCAGCCGGGCGTTTCCGATTTGTCTCGGGGCAGATAGCCGAGGATCAGGGCGCCATCCCGCCAACAGTGCGTGCCCAACAACTCCGCCATTCCCTCGCCATACCAGGGCGGCCCCATGTCGCCCAGGAAGTGGCTCATGAACGCATGGGTCCCTTCGTGCAGCAACAGATGCCGGCGGTAGTAGCCGTCCGCCTGGTCGTACAGCCAGAAGCACTTTCCCCGCGTGTAGCCGTTGGGAAATGGCGGCAGATCGGCGGGCAACATCCCCGCGTTGACGAAGCGGTCCTTTCCCTGCATCAAAAAGCCGGTCAGCTGCCAAGTGGCGGCTCGGGTCGGATCGAGTTCAAAGTAGCGGCACCACTCCGGCACCGCCCGATCAAAGGCGTCGGTCAAATCGTCGACGTCCGGACCGGGCAGCACGTCGGTGTACAGCGTCAGGTGCTTTCCGGCCAGTTTGCGGATGCCCGCGCCGGCCGCTTTGGTGTCGTCGATCAACAGGTCAGCCGGCCCATCGCCTTGCGGCGACGGAATGGACACCGCCGCGGGCGTCTCCGCGGCTGACTTGCCATCCTCGCTCTTGTCGGTCAGCAAGTCGGTCAAGGTCCGCGGCCCGGTGGGCTGCGGGGCGGGACCCAACCCCGGCGGCAGACGACGCGGCTTGGACCGCTGCCCGGAGTCCGGCGATTCGGCGGGCGTTCCGTGCGCCCCCGACTCGTTCCCAGACGGAGCCTCGCCGGCGGCAACTGCCGTCCGCGCCGCTGGTCGGCCTGCGGCGTCGTCCGCCGCCGGAGCGGCCGTGTGAGCCGGTTTCTTCTTGCCGGCAGCGGACTTGCTCGTCGAGGGGCTGCATCCGGCGACCGCGACACTGAGGCACGCCAGGGCCAGGACGACTGAGGCAATCCGCGGCCAACCTTCTGTCCCGCTCAAGTACATCACCATCTCTCCAGAACCGCACAGAGTCGAGTCGAAAGTCGATTTCCGGTCACGCTCTTCGGCGCTCTCGCCGCCACATCGTCTTATTGTAGCGTCTGCCCGTCGACGGCGATGCGGATCTGCGACAAGGCGAAGCCAAATCCGCGGATCACGGCGGGGATTTCGTCACCTCCCTGAAACACGCACCGTGCGAGAAACAGCAGAGCAGGCGAGGCGGCGAACCTGGGCGGAATGCAACGCCTGATCCTTGAGTCCGCGGTCTTCGAGTCCGCGGTCTTCGATCGCCTGCAAGCGGGCTTCCCGCGCACGGCAGACGCTGCCTGCAAGTGAACAGTGCCTCACGGCGCGGCTGCGTCGGGCACGGCGGCCGGAGAGCCACCAGCCGAACCGTCGCCGCCGCACGCCCTTGACGAGTGGAGGGGAAGGCAACACAATCCGGACGTTGCGGATCTCCACAGTGATCGGCATGTCCCAAGGGGTGCTCGCATGTGTTTCAGGATTTTGTGTCTGGCCGCTCTCGCGCTGTCTGCATCGCCGGCGGCGTGTGGCGGCGAGCCGTTCTTCGAGGACGGCCGTACGAACTGGAAAATCTACCTGGCCCCGCAGGCCGAGCCGGCGGAAGTTTTTGCTGCCGAGGAACTGCGGGATGCGCTGCAGAAGATCTCCGGCGCCGCGTTCGAGATCGTCCAGTCGGACCAGGTGCCCGGCCGCCAGGCGATCGTGATCGGGGACCTCCAGAATCCGGAAGTCCGGGCGCAGACCACGGCCCTGAAGCTCAAGACGGACAAGATCGAACAGGTTGCCGTGTACACGTTGGGCGGCAGGCTCTATCTGGCGGGCAACCAGCCACGCGGCGCGCTGTACGCCGTGTACTGCTTTCTCCAGCGCGAGTTGGGTGTGCGCTGGCTGTGGCCCGGCCCTGACGGCGAATTCATGCCCGCCAAGCGTGTTTGGTCCCTGCCCGAGTTGACGTACAACCACCAACCCGCCTTCGCCTATCGCGGCTTTCACCTGTGCGGCGACTGGCGCGATGTGGCCCGCTTTCGCGAGTGGATGGGCCGCAACTTCATCAATATCCACCGTCACGCCGCCCCGGCCGAGGAAAAACGCCGAGGCTTCTACTCCATGTGGTCGTCCCACAATATCGTCCTGCCAGACGCCCTGTTTGAGCAGCACCCGGAGTACTTTGCCGAGATCCAGGGCAAGCGTTACCGCAACAATATCTGTTTTAGCAATCCGGAGGTGGATAGGCTGGTCGCCGCCAGAACGGCCCGCTACTTGCGAGAGCATCCTTACCTGGATCTTCTCAGTGTCTTTCCGGGCGACAACCAAGACTACTGCCGCTGCGCCAGTTGTGCCAAAATGGACGTATCCACCGCCTGGTTCGAATTCTACAACCGGCTGACCGACACGCTGAAGAAGGAATTTCCGAAACTGAAATTCGCCACGATCGCCTATCAGGGCTATCGCGACGTGCCCAAGTGCGCGATCCGCAACAGCGAATTCGTCGAATATGCCAGCTACAGCCGCTGCAACATTCATCCGTACGGCCACCCCGGCTGCCAACGCAACGAGGACACGCTGCGTGCGATGCGCGCCTGGCAGGCCACCGGCTTGCCCATCGGCCACTATGCCTACGAGTACGACATCTACACGAAGAACGCGCGCTTCACTCCCTTTTTGAGCGTGATCGACGATGCGATCAAGACCAGCCGCCGCTTGGGCCACGTGGCCGTGATCCCCGAAGTCTCGCTCTCGCCCAAGCACGGCCCGGACGTCCGCGCCCATCACGTTCAGAACCGTCTGTCCATTTACCTCTACGCCCGGCTGCTCTGGGACCCGGACCAGGAGTTGCAGGCCGTCCTGAGCGACTGGTGCCAGACCGTCTTTGGCGAGGCTGCGGGGCCCCTGCTGGAATACTTCACGGCGTTGGACCGAGCTTGGACCGCCATGCCGATCCACGCCACGATTCTCGGCAACGCGTTGAGTGCGGCGGAGCCGCTGCTGACCGACGAACTGCGCGCGACGGCGTCCGCGGCCTTTGCGGCGGCCGAGCAGCGGTTGCCGCAGATCGCCGAGACGGCCGCCAGGGAGCGTGCGGCAGCGGCGTTGAAACGCGAGCGGGCGCTGTACAATCAGTGGCTGGACCTGTACCGTCTGAACACCGCGGTTCCGCGGTTGACGCTGCCGTTGTTGGCGGATGCCGCCGACCTGGCGCATTCCGCCTCCCGGCCCCAGGACCTTGTCGCAGCGGCCCGCGACGCCGAGCGTCTGGCCACGAGCGTGCGTTTGGCTTGGACCAAGGAGGCGCTGCTGGTGAAGTGGTTCTGCCAGGACCGCCCGATCCGGAACTTGAAGGCTGCCGCGTCGGAGCAGGCCGGCAGGGTCGAGGAAGACGACAGCGTGGAACTCGTTCTGGCTTCCGGACTGACCGGCGAAACCTGGCACTTGACGGTCAATTCGCGCGGGACTCGGCAGGACTGGTGCGAATCCAGCGTGGGCGTCCAGGAGGACCGCTGGAATCCCGCGTGGCAGGCCAGCACGCACCTGGCTGCGGATGCCTGGGAGGCGGAGATGACCGTGCCCTTTGCCGCGCTGGGGCACACGCCGGACCCGCAGGAGACCTGGCAGGCGCGTTTTCTCCGCCGCCACGGCCGGCAGCCGGAGCTGGCGACGGCGGTCTTTCCCGAGTGCGAAATGGCCGTGTTGCTGTTCAGTTCCGCTGCCCGCACCGACCGCTCGCTGCTCTGGTGGTCCGGCGCGCCGGACCGGGAGGCCAAGCGGCACGCCGCGCTCGCCCAGGAGTTCACGGAGGCCGGCTGGCACTTTTGCCTGGCGGCCAACGAGGAACAACTGTTGGCGCTGCCCGGCCCCTGCGACGCCTACTGGTTCCGCCATCCCCACGGCCCGAACAAGGTGCCGGCCGATTATTGGCAAAAGCACCTGGTCCCCGCCGTGCAGAACGGCGCGCTGGCCGTCTTTGTCTCCTACTGGAACATTCCACTTGATCAATATTTCCAAGACCCTGCGTTCAAGCTCAACAGCGTCACGTGCCGCGGCATCCCGCTGGCCGCGCGCACCAGCACGTTCATCCAGCCGGGCGACTGGAGCACGAAACCGCACAATCTGCTGGCCGGTTTGAAAACCGCTATCACGCCGGCTTACGGCTTCGAGCCGGCCGACGCCGCGGCCTGGACCGTGCTGGCTACCGCTCCCAGCGAGGGCGACACGTCGTTCCCCTATCTGCTGGCCCGACGCTACGGCAAGGGACTGATCGTCGTCGGCGGCGATGACATTCGCCTTGCGCCCGCACGCATGCTGGAGAACTTTGCGCGGTATCATGAACGCGAACGTCAGGAGTAACCGCCGGTTGAAGAAAGGGGACTGGCTCCGCGTTCTTTTCAACGCACTGCAAGAGAATCAAGCAGGACTCTAGGGTTGGCGGCCGGCAAGCGTCTGGCAGACCGCCTGGGGCGGGGCCTGCTCTGCAAGACGAAAGGCCGACACGCGACACTCGGGAGGGTTGTTTTCATGAGGACGATGGCTTGGTGGACACTGGCCGTGCTGGCGATCGGTGGGGAACTCGGCTGGGTGCCGTCCGTGAAGGAAGCACCGGCTGCAGAACGGGAGGAGAAGTCGGAGATGGCAACGCAGGCACGGGTGTTTTTGAAGGATTACCTGGACCAGTTTGCCCGACTTGAAATTCGCGCGAATCTGGCCGAATGGCGGGCGGCCAACTCGGGCCGGGAGCAGGACTTTGCCGCGGCGGCCGAAGCGGCCTTGGCGGTGCGTCAATACCACAGCGACCCCGCCGCGTACCAACGCGTCCAGCAGCTGCGCGGCGCCGCCGGCCTGTCGGAGGTCGAAAAACGTTCGCTGGACCTGGCCGCCTTGACCTTCCGCCGCAACCAGCTGCCGCCCGACTTGCTGGAGCAGATGGTCAAGCGGTCGAAGGAAATCGAACGGCTGTTCGGAACCTTCCGCGCCCAGGTGGACGGCCAGCGGCTGTCGAACAACCAGCTGCTCGAACGGCTCGCCAAACAGGCCGATTCGTCTAGCAGGAAGACGCTCTGGGAAGGGCTCAAACAGGTTGGCCCCGTCGTCGCCGACAAGCTGGTCGAGTTGGCCGAACTCCGCAATCAGGCCGCTGAAAGACTGGGGTTCGCCAATTTCTGGGAGATGCAAATCCGGCTACAGGAACACGACCCGGACCCGTTACTGGCGATTTTCGGCGAACTGGAACAGCTCACACGCCAGCCGTTTGTTGAGATGAAAGCCGAACTGGACGCAGAATTGGCGCGGCGATTCCGCATCCGGCCGGACGAGATGATGCCCTGGCACTACGATAATCCGTTCTTCCAAGCCGCGCCGCCTTCGGAACGGATCAACCTGAACGAGTTCTATGCGCAGAAGAGCCGCGAGCAGATCGTCCAGATCGCCCGCCAGTTCTACCACCAGATCGGCTTGCCGGCCGACGACATCCTCCGCCGCAGCGATCTGTACGAACGCGAAGGCAAGGACCAGCACGCGTTCTGCACGAGCATCAACCGGTCCGAGGACGTGCGGACGCTGTGCAACATCAAACCCACGGCCGAATGGATGGACACGACGCTGCACGAAGTGGGCCATGCCGTCTACGACGTGGGAATCGACCGTAGCCTGCCGTACAACGTCCGCCAGCCGGCCCATACGTTCACGACCGAGGGCGTGGCCATGCTGTTCGGCGCCTTGGCCAAGACGCCGGCCTGGATGATCCAGTGCGCCGGCGCCGACGAAGACCGCGTCCGCGAGGCAGCGGCGGCGATCCGCCAACAGCGCCGCCGCGAACAGCTGATCTTTGCCCGCTGGACGCTGGTCATGCTGCACTTTGAAAAATCGCTCTACGAGAACCCGCGGCAAGACTTGAATCGGCGCTGGTGGGACGCCGTCGAGCAGTACCAGATGCTCCGCCGTCCGCCGCAGCGGAACCAGCCCGATTGGGCCTCCAAGCCGCATTTCTCCATCGCGCCCGTGTACTATCACAACTACCTGCTGGGCGAATTGTTTGCCGCCCAGTTGCGGCATCGAATCGCACAACTGGCGCCGCCCGGCGATGCCGCTGCGGAACTCAGCTTCGTGGGCCGCCGCGACATCGGCGATTTCCTGCGGGAGAACGTCTTCCAGCCCGGCGGCACTTGGCCCTGGCCCGAATTCGTCCGCCGCGCCACCGGCGAACCGCTGACGGCAAAGTACTTTGCCGGGGAAGTGACCAGGTGATTCTGGAACAAGTCTTCGGCGCCGGTCTCCCGGCCTCGCGCGAAACCGGGGCTCCCACGCGAAACTGCGTGGGATTGCGGCAGCCGCGAGGCGCCCGGAACGCGCAGGACTCGGCAGGTTTCCTCGTAGCTGGCGTCCAAATCGAGACAGACTGCCAGGTCGTCCTTCAGCCAGATCGGCAGCGTCGGCAGTTTCCGGTCGACGACCAGCGGATACGCCCAAGCGGCGAAACGCGGCTGGCGCTCGACCTGGCTGACGTCACCACGCTGCTCGCCAGCGTGGTGGCCCAAGAGGTCGCGCGGCGGGGCGATGTCTGGTTCCGAACATGGCTCCACGCTGGCAAGCAGCGTGGTGGCCCAAGAGGTCGCGCGGCGGGGCGATGTCTGGTTCCGAACACGGCTCCACGCTGGCAAGCAGCGTGGTGGCCGGAGTCCGGGAAGTTAGTTCGGCGAACGCTGCCTGGCGAACAGGCCCTCGTCACGGCACTTCGACGGTCATTTCCAGCCTGGCACGCGTCTGTCCGTTGCGGCTGCCCATGTTCAGGGTGAGTTGGCGGATAGCCTGGGCGATCTTCAGGCCGACGTCCAATTCCTGGGCGGCTTGCTCGTAGGTCTTGCCCTTCTCGACCATGCTCTGCTGGATCATGGCCTCGCGGTTGGCATTCAGGATCGACGCCACCCGGCTTCCGTCGAGGGTCACGAGGCTGTGTATGCCCGCCAGCGGTTGTAGCTTTCCGGCGGCCTCTTCCTTCAGGGCGTCGATCAAGTCGCGAGCCAAAGCTTCGGTGCTGCTGATGACCACGTAGCCGTGGGGCATGGCCAGCGTGGGCTGGAAATTGAACCGCAGGTCGACGGGCGTCTGGTCGGTCCTGGCCGGCGCCGCGAAGGCGGCCACGGTGTACTTCACGCCGCCATGCTCCGGCCGATCGAGAATCAGGCCCGGTTCGGCCTTTTGCCCGCGGGTGAAATTGACCAGGCCCAGCGCCTTCTGAAAGGCCTCCTCAGCGACCAGCGAGAACTTCGGGTTTTTCAGTCGGAACACGGCGGCGAAGCCCGGCAGTTGGACGCGTGGCGTGCCAGTTCGAGCGTCGTACTCCTGCTGGGCCACCACGAACCGCACGTGCGGCGTGGTCTCGGCCAGCACCTCGTCGGTCAGGTCGCGGCCGGTAAAGAAGATGCCCATCATGTTCTCGAAAAAGATCAGGCCGGAGGTCCGTTCGGGAAACAGCTGGTCTTTGGCCGCGTAGAACTTGTGCAGATCGCGGTAGAAACTCAGCCCGGCGATCTGACGCGGCACCGCGAAGTTCGGCAACGCGCCGCCGGCGGCAGTGTCCGGCGTAGCGAACTCCTGGGGAGACGCCGCATCGCCGGGCGCGGCGTCCATCGCCAGGTCAATGGCCAGTTGCTGGTCGTGTACATTCACCCCCATCGCCAGCCAGTTCGCTTCGCGCACGGCTGCCAGCAGCGGCGCCGCCAGCAGCGAGCCCAACGGGTTTTCGGCGTTTTTGGCAAGCGTGGCCTGGACGTTGGGGATCTGTTTCAACACAGCCAGATCGGCATAGACGCTGCCCAGCGAGTCGGCTCCGGCCGTTTGCTGCGCGGCGCGGTACTGGGCCGATTTGGCCACACTGGCGCCGTTCGGATTCGCCCGCAGGTCCAGGGCCGCCCTCAGCCGGTCCGGCTTGTTGGTCAACACCAGTCGGCTGCCGAGGATCGCGTGCGCTTCGTGAGGGCCGAACTTCCAGCCCGTCACGCCGCGATATTCGGCAGACACCACCGCATTCGGCTGACCCCGCTTCTCCGCCTCGCCGCGGGCCACTACGCGGAGGAACTCGTGGACTTCCTCCAGCAGGCGGGCGTCCTCCGTATCGACGATCAACAGGCTGGCCTCGTCGGGCCCGAGAGCCCAAGTGATGCCGCCGCCGAGCAGTTTGCCAACGAGGCCGCGGAAATCGACCTGGTATTTTTCCTGATAGTGTTTGACGACGCCGGCCAGCTGTTTGAATTCGGCCTTGGCCGCTGCGGCCTGGTACTGGGGCGAGGCGGTGACGGCGCCGATGACGTGGGCGTCCAGCATCCGTTCGAGCAGCCGGCGGGGTTGAGCGATGTCCACGACGATCACGGCGTCCTGAGAAATCCACTCGGCGCGCGGCGGCAGCGGTTCGGCGGCCGGCGCAACACAAACCGGCGGGAGCGTACAGACAGCGATGGTCAGGGCAAGAATGGGTCGATACATCGGGACGTCACTCCATCAAAGATCGCGCCGGCAGAAACACCAGGTCGTCAGGGCGACGGCGGCCAGCGTGGGGATACTGTAACCGAAAAAGACCTTCCAGAACGAGAAATCTTCGTAGCTGCCGCGCTCGAAGAAGTCGGCCGAGTCGCGGGCCTGCGGCTGGGGCTGGCCGCCTCCGAAAACCGTCATCACGTGGTCCCACTGACGCTGCAGCGCGGCCGCGTCCGTGGCGCTCAGTCGGCGATCGCCAGCCGCTTCCGTCGCCCGCCACGGCGTCCGCAACAGCGTCGGCAGAGCCCGGTTCAACGTGATCGGCGAAAACTCCTCCAGCTGCAACGTGTCCAACACAAGATTCGCCGGGTACCAGACGAAGAACAGCACCACGGCGGCCACCAGCGGTCGCCGCAGCAGCGTGCCGGCAAGAAAGCCCAAGGAGACGAGAAACGTCAACACCAGACTGACGAGCGCGGCGGCGCTGAGCATGCCGTACCAGGTCACGGAGTCGGCCGTCGCGGCGGGACGCTTGGCGAACGTCGCCAGGAGCATGCAAGGCGTGATGACCAGGAAGAACACGGACAACACGGTCGCCACCCGCGCCGCCCAACTGGCCAGCAGATACTCGTAGCGCGTGATCGGGCGGCTGAGAATCCCGTCGGCCAACGCATCCAGCCGCGATCCGGTCACCGGGCTGATCCCCAACAGCATGACGATCAAAAACCACGGAAAGACAAGAAATGGAAACAGCAGCGAGCCGATGAGGATGCTCGTCTGCAGTTGCCCCCACGCGCTGGTCAACGTCAGCAGGGCCAGCACGCCGGCGCCGATCAGCCACAAGCGGACCAGCCACCCGGACCACAGACTGCCCAACTCATAACGCAGAATGGCGAGGGCCGGCATCAGGGCCGTGCCGCTGTTCGAACTCGAATCGCCGGAATCCATGTGCTTGGTCCTCTTGCAGCAGTTGTAAGTACGCGTGTTCCGTGTCGTTGCGGGCCGATTGCACGGACTGCAGGGTCAGCCCGGAGGCGTCGATCAGGTCCAGCACTTTCGCTAACGCGGCGGCCCGGCTGACGCCCTCGGCCACCTGCACGACCAGCGAGTGCTGATCGGCGGCTCGCGCGGTCACGTCCGGCAACTGGCCGGCCCGCTGGGCTGCTGCGGACAGCGATTCCGGCGGCCCCTCGACCTCCAGGATATACTCGTCCCGCTGCAGCCGCCGCTTCATCTCCCGCATTGGCCCGCTGAAGATCATGCGGCCCTCGTACATGACGCCGACGTGGTCGCAAATCTGGTCGATGTCGCTCAGGATGTGCGTGGCGACGAGAATCGTGCGGGTCTGGCCCAAGTCGCGGATCAGGTCCAGCGTGAACCGGCGCGCGGCCGGGTCCAGTCCGGCCGTGGGCTCGTCCCACAACAGCAGCGGCGGATCGGCCAGCAGCGAGGCCGCAATGCCCAGCCGCGTGCGCATCCCGGTCGAAAAGGTGTCGATCCGCTGATCCGTCGCATCCAGCAGCCCCACGGCCCGCAGCAGCGACGTCAAACGCGGCTTGCGGACCTCCGCCGGCAGGCGGCAGACTTTGCCCAGCAGTTCCAGATATTCGACCGGCCGCAGGTGTCCCGGCAGCGTGGGATGGGTCGGCAGGAAGCCGATCAGGCCCCGAACTGTCGTCGCGTTCACTCCGCAGGGCCGGCCGAGAATCTCCGCCTTGCCCGCCGTGGGCGTCTGCAGTCCCAGCAGCAGCCGCAGGGTCGTCGTCTTGCCGGCGCCGTTAGGGCCCAGCAAGCCGTAGATCGAGCCGGCCGGCACCTGGAGGCTCATGTCGTTGACGGCGATGACTTTGCCGCCGTAGATCTTCGTCAAATGCTCGGTGCTGATACCCAACGACACGTTCTATACCTCCATCACCAGGCGGGGCAAGCGGCGGGGAATCCTCCCGTTGGCGAGATATTCCTCGTATTCGCCCGCCCACGCCGACTCTTGGGCTGGTCGCGATAAAAAATCCGATCCGTCCTTGACGCCCCTGTCTCACTGCGGTGGAATCGACCCGGCGGGGCCATCGAATTAGTATAGTAAAAGAACCGCCGGCCAGGCTTGCAGGGGCGCCAGAAAGGTCCATTTCGTTTCCGGGAGGCCGGCCAGCCGACATCCTCCTCTGGCAGGCCCGATGGCCGACTTGGTCCGCGGCCGGCAAACGGCATCGCCGATTATCGAGACTGGCCGAGTCAGGACCGGGCCGAATTCGCGCCCGTCGGGGACAAGGCGTTCGGACAGAATCGTCCCGTTCCCAACCGCGGCCGAAATCGTGCGGGTTGCGTGCAAGGAAGGCCACTCGGCCAGACTGCGTTTGCAGGCCGCCTAGGCCGCGTCCGCACGTCCGCACGCCGCTTCGCGCCGATCGTACCGATTGTGACGGCGCGGCCGGGAGCGTTTGGCATTTGACCGGCTCCTTTCCCGGACCTAGAGTTTTCGTGACAACAGTTCTGGCATTGTTTCCCTTGGGTTTTGCGGGAGAATGTCGCCATGCTCGAAGCGTCCGGGCAAGACCGGCCTGCCGGCCATGAAGCCGTTCTGAATGGTTTGGTGCGGCGTGTCAATCGGATGGTCAACGATCCCAAACATCAAGCCCCGACCGAACCCACGGGATACATTCCGATCGCGGAAGCCCCGCCGACGTACGGCGACTTCGTGCCCCAGGAGCCGGCGACCCTTCAGGAAACGCGGCTGTCCAGCAGCGAAATCGAGGCGTTAGTCCTGAAACTGATGCTCTCGCGGGGAAACCTCACCGGCCGCGAAGTCACCGAACACATCAAACTGCCGTACGTCATGGTCGAACGCTCGCTGCGCGAGATGAAGCACGACCAGTTGGTCGTCTATCGCAATGCGGCGCCGATGAACGACTACGTGTACCAACTGACAGAGATCGGCCGCGAACGGGCCAAGCGGTTGGCCGAGCACTGTTCCTACTTTGGCGCCGCCCCGGTGTCGTTGCAGGATTACGTCGAAAGCGTCCGGGCCCAATCGCTGACCAAGCAGCATCCGACCTGCGAAGACCTGCACCGCGCCTTTCAAGACCTGCTGATCTCGCCCAAAATGCTGGCGCGGCTGGGGCCGGCGATCAACTCTGGCCGCGGCCTGTTCCTGCACGGCGCTCCGGGAAACGGCAAGACGAGCATCGCCGAGCGTCTGACGGGGTGTTTCGGCCAGTACATCTGGATTCCCCGAGCGCTGGGAGTGGACGGCGAGATCATCCGGCTCTTTGACCCGATGAATCACGAGGAAGCGTCGCTGGAACGTCCGGCGGCCTTGTACGACCATGCCAAGATCGATAAACGCTGGGTCCGCATCCGCCGGCCGACGATCGTGGCGGGCGGCGAGTTGAGGATGGACAATCTGGAGGTTTCGCTGAACAAGTCGACGGGAATCAGCGAGGCTCCCGTGCAACTCAAGAGCAATTGCGGCACCCTGGTCATCGACGACTTCGGCCGACAACCGATGAGCACCGACGAGTTGCTCAATCGCTGGATCGTGCCGCTGGAGAAACGGTACGACTACTTGAACCTGGCCAACGGCAAAAAGATCCAGGTGCCCTTCGATCAACTGATCGTGTTTTCCACGAACCTGGAGCCGCGCGACCTGGTGGACGAAGCATTCCTGCGGCGGATTCCCTACAAGATCGCCGTGGAAGATCCCAGCGAAGCGGAGTTCCGCGAACTGTTCGTGAGCATGTGCAAGACCTTGAATGTTCCCTACCGGCAGGAACCAATCGACTACCTGATCGAGCAGCACTATCGCGCCGCCGGGCGTCCGTTCCGCTGTTGCCAGCCTCGCGACCTGCTGATGCAGATTTGCAATCATTGTTTCTATCAGGGCGTTCCGGTGGAACTGACGAACGAGCACTTCGACGTGGCCGTGGAAACGTACTTCACGATGCTCTGAACGCGGCAAGCGGGATTGGCGCGGGCGCCCGGATGCTTCATCCTGACTCCGGGAGTGAGCGCGATGAATTCAACCTTGCCGCGGTCTTGGGCGCGTCTGTTGGCGGACGAATGCAGCGCGCCGTACTTTGTCCAACTGCAGACCTTCTTGGCTGACCAGCGGCGCCGGCACACCATCTATCCGCCGGCCGAGGAAGTTTTCGCCGCGTTGGAGATGACGCCCTACCACCGCGTCCGCGTACTGCTGCTGGGCCAGGACCCGTACCACGACGAAGGCCAGGCCCACGGCTTGTGCTTCTCCGTGCGTCCCGGTGTTCCCCTGCCGCCGTCGCTGGTCAATATCTTCCGCGAATTACACGACGATCTAGGCTGTCCGCTCCCCGGCCACGGCTGCCTGGCCGCCTGGGCTCGGCAAGGCGTGCTGCTGCTGAATACGGTGCTGACGGTGCAGGCCCACGCGCCGCATTCGCATCGCGGGAAGGGCTGGGAACGGTTCACCGACGCCGTGATCCGCAAGGTCAACCAGAAGCGCGATCCGGTCGTGTTTGTGCTGTGGGGCCGTCCCGCTCAGCAAAAGGCTCGCTGGATCGATTCGAGCCGCCATGCCATCGTTGCCGCCGCCCATCCGTCCCCGCTGTCCGCGCGGCGGGGCTTCTTCGGCAGCCGGCCTTTTTCGACGGTGAATCAAGCGCTGCGGCGGTGGGGCCGGGAGGAGGTGGACTGGCGACTGTCCGAGGCGCCTCCTGCCCGCACGGAAGCGCGGCCGCGGACCCGACGTTGACGCCGTCCGGACCTGATCGCGATTTTTCGGTCGCCGCGGACTGCCGGTTGGTCGCCGCACGACGGTCTCACGGCGTCTCCGACTGCGGGTCGGGCTCGTCGGAATCATCATCCAGGATGAACAGCGAGCCGCCGGCAAGCTTGATCACAACGCATTCGGACTGTCTGCCGGAATTTCGACCGCCGCGACGGCGACGGCCAACGTCTGGCTGAGCGTTCTTCGCTTCAAGATGGTAGGGGGCTCCGTTTCACTCAAGGCGGGACTTCCCGTTTCCGAGAGACCAGCCCGCAGCCATCCGCGGTGGACACTCGGGACGGTTGACGGCCTTCAGCCGCGAAGGTCGCCCTGCGGAGAGCATGCCGGGCGTCCTGTTTCAAGAGAACGCCGGGTGGGCAAGCCGAAAGAGGAGGCTGCGTTTCCCGAAAGGGAGGAAACGCAGCCTTTCCGGGTGTGGACCGCCGGGACCCGCCGGGCAGGCCTGCAGCGGCGGATCAGCCTGCCGCCTGGGGCATGCGGAGCCGCTTGTTGATGTCGGTCTCCAGCACGCCGAACACGGCCTCATGACGCTGCACGGACATCGACAGGGCGGCCAGCAAGCGTTTGGCCGTGAAGAAGTTGACGATGATCCGCTGGCCGACCTTGATCGGTTCGGTCGGAATGCCGATCGGCTGGGGGTTGAGACCGAAGTCGATGATCAACTCTTCCGGCGTGCCCGTGACGCGGCAGAAATTCGCGTACAGGGCCACGATGTTCGAGTCGTCGACTCGCAACTGGGCCTGCGGCGGAGCCGGGCGGGCCGGTTGCTCTGCGGGAGCTTGCTGTTCTTCCGCAACCTCGGGTGCCTTTTCTTCTTTCGCCATGCTGACTCTCCTAACTCTCCATAATGGAAACTGCGACAGAAACAAACCTTCTGGGCTCACTCGAACCCGACACGGTTACAACTCGAAGTGAAACGTTCTCGACAAGTAGCGGTAGAGCCGAGCTCCCAACGACTGCCACCGGGTATAGATCTGGGCGCGGCCCCGCATTCCGTTGCTGATCAAGCCTTGGAGGGCGTCCTGGTCGTCCAACGGGACGCGGGCTTGATACGAAGTGCTCAACGGTCGCGACACACCCGAACGATCCATTTTGGTTTCCACCCGGCCCCCTGCCTGGCTCGACAGACTGGCCGACATCGCTTTCAATTCCACACGGGCGACCTGCTCCACGTGACTGTGGAGCGTGCGGCCGGGAAAGGCGTCCAACTGCAATTTAACTTTCGGCCGGCCTTGCGAGTCCACACCCATGGCGGCGTCCACCAGGTCGATGTCGGCCTGGTCCACGACCAGCAGCGCCTCCAAATCCGTGGGATCGCCGACGCGGCAGACCAATTCGCTGGCCTGATAAGCGGCCCCCAGGTTCTTTCGATCCAAGGGCGAGCCGGACCACGTCGGCAGCCGGCCTTCGGCCTCTTCTTCGCGTGACGTGCGCGGCGCGGCGGGGATAATGACCCCCGCGGTCGGCGCGACAAGCTTCAGCCGCGCCAGCTCCTGCTGCTTCTCCGCCAATTGCTGCTCCGTGGCGGCCAGCAGTTCGCGGAGTTGCCCGATCTGCAAGCCCGACTGGTCGTCCGCGAACTGTTCGCGGTTGGCCACCCGGAGCCGGCTTTCGGTCACGTCCCGGCGGCCCTGGAGATCCAGCACGGACAATTCCAGATCAGGGTTGCTGAGCACCAGCAGCGGCTGCCCCTGGTCCACCCGGTGCCCTTCCTTGACGAGGATCTCCTTCACGAGCCCCGGCACCTCGACGTAGACCGCCGCGGCATCCCGAGGGCCGACCTCGAACTCGCACTTGACGCTGTGCGGCAAGGGAAGGAACACGACGGCGGCCAGGACCGCTCCGACCACCGCGACCGATGCGATGACGCGATGCTTTTTCACCTTGTGCATCCTCCCCGGCAGGTAAAAAAAGCGGGCCAACTGCCACAGCGGCTGGACAATCAGGCCGAAGAATCCCGTCGCGGCCACGATCTGCCCAATGATCTTCAAGCCGATCGGCTCGAAGACCTTGATCAGAAAGGCCACGATCGAGAACACAATGATCCAGCGGTAGACCACCGCCGCGATGGTGTAGGCCCCGAACAGAAAACGGTTCTTCTGAGGCAAGAACGGATTGTCCGGCTGTTCCAGGCCCAGACAGACTCCCACCATGAACCGCTTCAGGACTTCGGTGGACTTCTGACGCAGATTGGGAATCTCGGCCAGATCCATCAGGATGTAGTAGCCGTCGAAACGCAGCAGCGGATTGCCGTTGAAGATCAACGTGCTGACGGAACAGATGAACATCACATTCAGAGCCAGATTGTTCAGCAGCCCGGAGCGGTCGCTGAACCACCACAAGAACGTGGCGATCGACGCCAGCACGATTTCCACGTACATCCCCGCGGCGCCGATCATGGCCCGCTTCCACTTGTTCGGCAGCATCCACGAGTCGGACACGTTGCAGTACAGGCAAGGCGTGAGCACCAGCAGCATGAAACCGATTTCGTGGCACTCCCCGCCGAAGTGCTTGCAGGACAACCCGTGCCCCAATTCGTGCAAGACTTTGACCACGCCCATCGTCAGGGCCAGATAGAGCCATTTGTCCGGCGCGCGGGGATCAAAAAACTCGTGGAACGTGGGCAATCGCGAACGGAACACTTCAAATTGCACCGTGACCAGCAACAGCGCGCCGATCCCGATCGCCAGGCACAGGGCCACGCACACCGGATGGAACATCCAGCGGACGTACGGATACAGCCAGTTCAGAAACCGTTCCGGATCGACTCCCCGCCACCGCAGGGCAAACACGTTGGTCAGCCGTCCCAGCCACTCCCGGCGTTTCTTCTCGCCGCGGCGTTTCGCCAACTGCCGGCCTTGGCCCGCCGTTTCCGAGATCACCAGGCCGCTGCGGTGCAACATGCCGATGAACTGCTGAAGATCCTGGAACGTGATCTTCTGGGGCGCAAAATCCGACTCGAACCGCTCCTTGATCGAGTCCAGACTGGACTGACCGTCCAGCATCTGCAGGATCGCGAATTCCTCCTCGTGGAAGCGGAAGTAGTTCAGCCCAATGGGTTCCTTGACGACCCAATACGCCTCCCCGTGGTAGCGGTGTTTGCGGACCGTCAGATCCGGCCGCATCCGCAGGGACAGACGCCGTGAGGTCGTGCTGACGAGACTTTCCGCAAGCGTAGCCATGAACGGTCAACGATTCAGGTGAATGATCATCTCTGCCGTGACGCCCGGGCGCAGCAGCCAGGGATATCCGCCCCGGCCCGGCAGGTTGTCCACTTCGGCCCACACCCGGTAGTCCCGATTGGCGCCCACTTTCGTGCTCACGAAACTGATCTTGCCCGTCAACTTCTCCGTGCCTCCGCCGGGCAAACTGACGTTGATCTCCACGGCCGCGTTGTCGACCTGCCCCGGCGCGATCTCCCGCGCACTGACAAAGCCCTCGACGCGCAAGCGGTTCATCCGCACGAACCGCAGCACGGGATCGCCGGGCTGGACCCATTCGTTCTGCTGGCAGAAGATCTCCTCGACCACGCCGTCAAACGGCGCCACCAACGTGCGCTGCTTGAGTTCGTTGTCCGCCATTTCCAGTTCGGCTTCCTGGACGTTCCGTTCCAAGCCGGCGATCTTGAATTCCATCTCCGCCGCGATGTAGTCCGCGACGCCCTTCTCCCAATAGACGCGCTGTTTGCGCAGTTGGGTCGGCGGGATGGCGCCCGCACTCCGTTCGTTGATGGCCAGCGACTCTTCGTACTCCGCTTTGTAGACCTCGATAATCTTCTTGGAAAGTTCCAGCTGGGCCGTGTTGGTGGCTTTTTCGACGGCCACGTCCAGCTTGAATTTCGCCGCCTTCTGGCGGACCAGGGTCTCCGTCTCGTCCACCTTGCCCAGCACGTCGCCCGCCTTGGCCTGCAGTCCCGGCTTGGCAATCAGTTCCAGCAGGACGCCGGCTTCCTGAGCCGGAAGACTCACGTCGTCGATCAGGGACACGAGGCAGTTGGGCAGCCGGACGACCGAGTTGTCCGGAGCGGCGGACGCGCCCGCCGGCTGTGCCGCGAGCATCAGGTTGGCGATGAACAACACCGTTACGCACATGATAAGCGCTCCCGTTGACCGTGCTGAACCGCAGTCCGCGAGCGAGGCCGGCACGCCCGCTGCCGCCCCGCGGGTTTATGTCAGATAGAAGAAGACGTGCGTCTGCAGCCACTCCCAAGCTTCGTGGAACCAGACGTAGCCCAGCGCCCTCCGGCCGCAATACACGCCGCCGGTGACCGTGGCGCCCGGGTGCGGGTCGCCCAGTTCGCGGCGGTCGATGGCCACCTTGACCTTGACAATGTTGCCTTCATCCGGATGGATCTCCGTCGATTCCTTGACCTCCGTCACCTTGCCGTTCCGCCGGGTTCCGGGGTCGGTGGCCAGCACGTACGTCACCCGTTCGCCGGTGCCCGGATACCGCTTCTGCAGCTCCGTGTCCGCCCGCGCCCGCCGCACGTGTCCGCCGCGGTTCTCCCGCATGTACAGCTCCAATTCCCAGTCGCCCTTCGGGTCGGCAATGCTCAGCAGCATCTGCCCCGTGGTCACGGGGCGATACATCAGGGACTTCTGCACGTCCCAAGACATCATCACTTCCCCGGCGATCGGGCTGCGGATCTCCAGCAACTCGCGTTTCTTCTTCAGCAACTGGTACTGTTCGTCGAGCGTCTGGAGCTCGTGCTCCAGCTCTTCCGCCTCCCCCTGCAAGCGAATCCGCTCCACCTCGTCCCGGTTCCGCGCGTCCGAACGGTTTCTCTGTTCGAACAACGACCGCTCGACGGACAACAAGCGGCTGCGTTTGACCTGGATCTGTCCCGCGACGTCCTGGAACCTGACCTCCAGATCGGTATTCCGCAGCTTGACCAACACGTCGTCCTTCTGGACGGTGTCGCGGTCCTTGATCTTCACTTCGATCACGTCGCCGTCGACGGGCACGAACACGTCCCGCTTGACGACCGGTTGCAACGTCCCCTTGGCACTAGGCTCGAAGTCCTTTCGAACCGCGACCAGGCACACCAGCAAGACCAGGATGGCGGCCAGGGCGGCGACCGTCTTGGGCAGATTGCGGGCATTGAACAGCCAGCGAGACTTGCCCACCGTCTTCCACAGCGGCATCAAGAAGATCCGCTCGTGGTCCACCGCGTTGGTTAGCGCCCGGGCGCTGTGCTCGTACACCAGATCGACCCGCGAGCGGAGCACTTCCTCCGGCAAGTCGCTCTCGATCTGCTCGGCGATCAACACGCCGATAATCTCGTTCGCCTCGTTGCTCTCGCTGTCCGCTTCGCCCGTCACCGTCTCGCGTTCGCCCGCGTCCCAGGTGCGTTTGGGACGGCGCAGAGGCAGAATCGCCAACCGCTTCGTGTGCGATTCGTCGACATAACGGTCCAACGCTTCTTCCACCTGCGGCGGCAAATCTTCGTTCGTGCCGTCGAACCACAGCGAATCGCCGGTCGCCACGACCCGCGTGGCCAGCTTGCCCAAGTGGTTCACGATGTTGGAGCGGTTTTCGATCGTGTCCTGCCCGCTGATGGCTTCGACTTTGCAGATGCGGCCCTTCAGCAAGCCCACGCTGACGCGGTCGCAGCCGATCATCCGCCGACCTTCGTTGACGATCACGTAAGCCGTCTCGCGGACGTCCAGTTGCTCGTGGACCAGGCGGGCAAAATGATCCGCTTGCTCCCACAGCGAGTGCCGCGTACTGATCTGCCGCAGCTTGCGAGTCTTCAGCCACTCCGCCGCCAACTCGCACATCTGCATCAAAAATTTCAGATAGCCCCGCTGGGTGACCGGCTGAGCGTCCGGCCGCTGGAAGATCTCGACAATCCCTTCCACCAGGTTGTCGCTGCGCAGCGGTGCCAGCACCAGCAGGTAGCGGGTGGGATTGGCCGCCCCCGACTCGTCTGCCGTGCCCGACTGCGGCGGCACTAGGTTGGGCTCGCCGCTGGCCGCGATCCTCGTCAGCAGCGCAAAGTGCCTCGAGGCGTCCTCCGAATCCGGAGCCAGCAGCGTCTCGCTCATCTTGATCTGGTACGCCAGATCCAACCGCCGACCATCGCGAATCACCCACACCGCACCGCCAATCGCCGCCAGGGCGGAGACGATGCGCTGCAAAAATGCGGGATAGAACTCGTCCGGACCAAGCTCGCTCTTGGACAGCTGCGCGATCTCGCTCACCAGCCCCCGAATCTGCTGCTTGGTCTGTTCGATGGTGTCAGCATTGACTGTTTCGCTGGACATTACCCACACCGTTTGGGATCAGGACGGATGCATCGATTCCAAGTAACAATCGAACCCCCGGACGAGTTGAAAACAGTCAAAATCAAGTCCTAACTATGATGCCGATCCAGACGATAAGTTCCAGCACCGCAACGGCGATTAACCGGGAATTCCATTCACTTCCGCAAGAAAAATAAGCGTTGTGCGCAAAGCTTTATGATTAAACAGTTTGAATGAATCGAAATCGGACGTTGTCGGCCGCCGCTCGAAGGCTTGTCGGATACTGTCCGCCACTGGCCAGCTTGCATCGGTGCAACGTCCCAAGACAGCCTGAGCGACATGTGTCGCCCAGCCGGCTTCGCTACTCAGATTAGCAGGCGATGGCCGCCAGTTCAAGAACGGCTACTTGAAAATCAATTAAATTTCAAGTACTATTGCCTTCGTAATCGATTGAAGGAATCCGTTCCGCTTGCTTGGCGCGAGGCGGCTTTTCCACGGAACTTCTGAGTCAGACCCAAGTCTAACTGACCGACGTTGCCTCGAGGCGATGGTCGGCGTTAAGGCCAGCGCCGTCGCTCGATTAGCACGGACACCGAGGAGGCCGAAGTGAACCGTCGGACGGAGACAGTGATCGCCGAGAGGTCGTACAAGACGTTCACCGTTGGAATCGACGAGAACCTGGACCGGACCATCGACGAACTGAAAGAGAGATTTGGCAAGACGTCCCGCGCGGACGTGTTCCGGATGGGAATCGCGCTGCTGAAGGTGGCAGCCGAGGCCAAGGAACGCGGCTTGAAGCTGACGATTTCCGACCAGAATGACGTAGTCAAGAAGGAAATCGTGATCGCCTGAGGGATTCGGGGGCGCGCGAAGCGGTTCGGGTTGCGGGCTGTCAAGTGCGCTGGTCGGCGACGGAACCTGCCGGTTGCCATCATGACGACACGGCAGAGAGCCGAGGATCTTCGTTTCGTGACGCGGATCCCCTGCCCCAAATCCGTGCCCCAAATCCGTGCCTCGGATGCCGTCTCAATCCGGCGTGTCCAAGTACGGATCCTGCCCCATCTCCCGCTGCATTTTCTTGCGTTGCCGTTCGTGGTGCAACAGCACGTTGCGGTCGCGGAAGTGCCTTCGTTCGACTTTGCGTTGCGCCTTGCGAAAGACGCGGGCCAGGGCGTCGAGTTGGCCTGTGGTTTTGGCGCCGAGTTCTTTAAACTTGTCGCCTCGTTTAGGGCCCAGTCCGGACTCCAGGATTTCGTCCTCCAGCGCGAGGAAGAAGCGGTAGGTTCCCGGATCGCCCTGGCGTCCGCAACGCCCGCACAGCTGGCGGTCGACTCGCGCGGCGTCGTGCATCTCGGTCACAATCACGTGCAAGCCGCCCGCTTCGGGCACCCCTTCCCCCAGCTTGATGTCCGTACCGCGGCCCGCCATGTTCGTGGCCACGGTCACTTTGCCCGCCTGGCCTGCCAGTGCGACGATGTCGGCCTCCTTGGCGATTTCGTTGGCGTTCAGCACCTGGTGTGGAGTCCCCCGCTCGGACAACAACCGCGACAGATGTTCGGACTTGTCGATCGACCGGGTCCCGATCAACACGGGCCGTCCCTGCTGGTGCAGTTCCAGGACTTCGTCGGCGATTGCGTGCCATTTGGCTTCGGCCGTGCCGTAGATCCGCGTGGGCAGGCGCCGCCGCTGGACGGGCTTGTTGGTGGGGATGGCGATGACGCGCATCTTGTAGATCTTCCGAAATTCCCGCGCCGAGGTTCGCGCCGTCCCGGTCATGCCTGCCAGATATCGGTAGCGCAGGAACAAGTCCTGGACGGTAATCCGCGCGGCCTGACCGGTCGGCACCGTGACTTCGACTTTCTCTTTGGCCTCGACGGCCTGGTGGATTCCGTCCCGCCACTTTCGGCCTTCGGCCAGTCGTCCGGTAAACTCGTCGACGATCACGATCTCCCCTTCGCGGACGACGTACTGGCGGTCCAGGTGGTAATCGCGGTGGACGCGGATTGCCCGCTCCATGTACTGGTACAGGTCCACCAGTCCCACGGTGCGCAGCAGTTCCGGTTGGGTCAAAGACCGCAGGAATTGACGGCCGACCTGGGTCAACTCGACCTTCTTGGTGTCGTGTTCGTAGTCGTAGTGCTCGTCTTCGACGAATTGGGGTGCGTGCTCGGCGGCCCACTGGTAGGTGGCCACGACCTGCTCGCGGGCCTTATCGCCCAAGGAGCCGATGATCAGCGGCGTACGGGCCTCGTCGATCAGGACGCTGTCCGCTTCGTCCACAAGCGCAAAGTACGGGCCGCGTTGAACCGGTTGTTCGCCGCCCTGGTCCCAGCGTTCGCTGCTGCCCTCCCCCAGGAAATCGGCAGCCTGGCGTCCCATGCGGCGAAGCAGCAACCGGTCGCGCAGGAAGTCAAAGCCGAACTCCTTGGCGGTGCCGTAGGTGATGTCGCAGGCATACGCGGAACGCCGTTTGTCGGAAGTGTCCGGCGTCTCGATCACGCCGATGGTCAAGCCGAGCAAGCGATAGATGGGCTTCATCGTCTCGGCGTCACGGCAGGCCAGATAGTCGTTGACGGTGGCCAGGTGGGCGCCTTTGCCGGGGAGCGCTCGAAGGTACATCGGCAGCGTGGCGGTGAGCGTCTTGCCTTCGCCCGTGTCCATCTCGGCGATGTTGCCGTAGAACAGGGCCATGCCGCCGATCATTTGGACATCGAAATGGCGGAGTTCCAAGGTCCGCACGGCGGCTTCCCGGACCAGGGCAAAGGCCTCGACCAACATCCGGTCCAGACGTTCGCCGCTTTTGGCGCGAAACCGGAGCGAAAGGCTGCGTCGGCGCAGCTGCGCATCGGATTCGCCCTGCAGGACGGGTTCCAAGCCGTTGATCTCGTCCAGCAGGCGTCCCCACTGGGCCATGCGGCGAGCAGTGGGGCCGCCCACGGCGGCCAGGAGGCGGGCTCGCAGCCCTTTGGGCAACTGGCTTAGCGGGTCGCGCGGTGTCATCGGCGTGACAGTCTCTCCGTGTTAGTTGGCGTTCGGCCGGGCAGCAGATCGCTGGATCCAAGTCGTGGTGGAAGAGCCTACCGCATTTTACCGCCGCCGACAATTCCAGCGGGGCCGCATCCCAGCGCGACCGAACAGTCTGACGCGTCCCGGACTACAACCCGACGATTTTGCCTAAACGCTACTACCGATGCAGCCGACATAAACGATAGGAGCGTTAGATGGCCGATTTTCGGACTAGTTTTGTGGAAAGGTCGGAGGCAAAACAGGGGGTCGCCAACAGGCGACAGGCCCCTTTCGTGCAGAGCAGCCGCCAGGGCGTTCCGGCAAGAGGGGCTTGGCAGCTTTTCGCAAAAGTCCATTGAGACGGGGACGCAGGTGACCATCTTTCGAGCGTTCGCTGTTAAAAGGGGGTGGCTGCACAAGATTTACTTGGCTTTCCGGATCTTCTGCATGTTCTGTGTTTGCCGGACGATCTTGTTGTAGGCGTGGACACGAATACTCAGCCGAAGCGGGTTGTAATCATGAGATCAAAAAACGCAAAATTGACGGTGGTGGCGATTGTGCTCTTGTTAGGGGCTCCGCGAGCTTATGCGGACGACGCCAACACTTCGCCGGATCGTTCGCCTTTTGCACAGCTGCCGGGCTTTCCAGCGGAGGCGACGTACAGCGGCTATGTCGGAGACGACAGCGACCTGCGGGTCCCGCCGGACTTGGCCCCCCCGGTCTCCGAAGCTTCGTTTGGTTACGACCTTCCCCAAGCCCGGACCGCGACGAAGTCAGGCAAGCAGGGCGGCTATGGGCTTGCCGTCAAGGACAGCGGAACCGCCGAACCCATGATCTACGGCCCGTGGGTGGGCTTTGAGTACATGTCGACTTGGCTTCAGGGCCGCTACCTGCCGCCCTTGGTGACCACCAGTCCGCCGGGCGCCGAGGGCGTCCTGCCCGGTTCCCGCATCCTGTTCGGCGGGGATGATGTGGACGGGGGCCGGCAGATGGCCGGCAAGCTGTCCCTGGGCGCGTGGTTGGGGCCTGCTGAACGGGTGGGCGTGGGCGGCAGTTACTTCCTCGTCCAGACCGAGACGGTTCCGTTCGCGGACAGTTCCGCTGGCGACCGCGTGCTGGCGCGTCCCATCTACGAGACATCGCCGTTGGCAGAAAGTGGCGTGGGACCGGCTTCGTATCTGCTCACCGGCCCGACCTTCCTTGGCCAGACGCAGTTCACCCTGGCCGGCAATATTCAGGCGGCCACGCGCACTGACGTGCAGGGCGCGGAAGGGTATCTTCGCCATCTCTTGTACTGCGCTCCCGGCAGCCGGTTGGACCTGATCGGCGGCTACCAGTTCTCGCGCGTGGACGACCGTTTGCAGATCAACCATGCCACGACCTACACCCCGTCGTTTCTGCTTCGCAGCATCGACGTCGAGGACGTCTTTGATGCGGAGAACACGTTTCACGGCGGCGAGTTGGGGCTGTTGGGCGAGTTTGGAAAAGGGCCGGTCCGGTTGTCGATTCTGGCCAAGGTCGGCTTGGGCAACATAAACGAAGTGGTCACGATCGCGGGACGGTCCACGGTGGCGTACGGGGCCGGCGCTCCGGTGAACTACAACAGCGGCTTGTTGGCGCTGCCCACGAACATGGGGGTGTACGAGCAGGACAAGTTCGGCGTGATTCCGGAACTCGACGCAAAACTGATTTTCAAGCTCACCCGGAACCTGGACCTGAGCATCGGCTACAACTTCATCTACTGGAACACGCTGGCGATGGCGGGCGACCAGATCGACACGACGATGGGGGGCCAGCCCACGGTCAACTCCAGCCAGTGGGCCAGTCAATGGTTTGGCGGGGCCTTGGATCCGGCGGGCGGATCGTACCCCAAGCTGGAGAAGATCAAGGACAGCGATCTGTGGCTGCAGGGGCTGAGTGTGGGACTCACCTTGCGGCGGTAGTCCGTTCGCACCGCATCCTCCGCGCAGAAGGCGGGACCGGCAAGCCGGCAATCGGCGGGTCGGTCCCGTGTTTGTTTGGGTCCGCGCGAATGTGAATCTGGGGATGCCGGCTTTCAGCCGCCGGAGTTTTTCTCTAGGATAGTCGGCCCGTGCGATTCCTCTTCCGTGGCGTCGGGCCCCTGGGGCCCGGCGGCATGCGCCGTATTCCGGGCTCCGTCTCGCAGGGCTGCCAGGCGACATCAGGAAGTGGACGCTTGTTTTGCAGGAGTGCAGAAGATGTCCGTGAAACGCAACAAACCCGAAGCGCCAACGGCCGACAATCGCTGGAAGATGGTCGACGTCACGATGCGGCGCAACGGTTACTCCGGACACGCGCTGATCGAGACCCTGCACACGGTTCAGGAGGTCTTCGGTTACATCGACGATCCGTCCATGCGTTACGTCGCCGAGGCGTTGAATTTGCCCTTGAGCAAGGTCTACGGCGTGGCCACGTTCTACCACCTGTTCACCTTGAAGCCCAAGGGCAAGCACACCTGCGTAATCTGCACCGGAACGGCTTGCTACATCAAGGGAGCGGGCGAGTTGGTCGAGGGGGTCCAGCAGCGGTATCACGTCCGGCCGGGACAGACTACGCCGGACGGCCAGCTGTCGGTGGTCAGCGCGCGGTGTCTGGGCGCCTGCGGACTGGCCCCCGCCGCCGTGCTGGACGGCCAGGTGCTGGCCAATCAGACGGCCGACGGACTGCTGGGCAAAATCGAGAAGGTGTTGCAACATGAATCTTGACGATCTGGAAGCAGATGCGTCCGAAGTGCGGGCCGCGGGAGAGACGTGCGAGCACTGCGTCCGCGTCTGTATGGCGGCCGGCTGCCAATCGTCCGGGGCTGGCAAGGTGCTGGAACGTCTGAACGAACAGTTCTCAGGCCGCGACGACGTGCGCGTCAAGTCCGTCGGCTGCATGGGCCTGTGCTCCGGAGGGCCGCTGGTCGAACTGCGGTCGAAAGGCCAGCCCGCGCCCCGGCTGTATCAGAAGGTCAGCGCGGAGGACGTGCCGGAGTTGGCGGCGAGCCTGGGCGGGGCTCCGGTCCAGCGGCTCGCCTGCTCCACCGAGATGCCTTTTTTCTCTCGGCAGCAGAAGATCGTCCTGGAGAACTCCGGGGTCATCGATCCAGAGGAGATCGACGATTACATCGCCGCCGACGGCTATCGGGCGTTGGTCACGGCGCTGACGGAGATGAACCAGGCCGAGGTATTGCGCGAAATCGACATCAGCGGCTTGCGCGGCCGGGGCGGCGGCGGCTATCCGACGGGCTTGAAGTGGTCGACGGTGGCCAAGATGCCGGCGGATCAGAAATACGTGATCTGCAACGCCGACGAGGGCGACCCCGGCGCGTTCATGGACCGGGCCGTGCTGGAATCGGATCCGCACCGCGTGCTGGAGGGCATGGCGATCGCCGCCTATGCGGTCGGTGCCAACAAGGGCTATGTTTATATCCGCGCCGAATACCCGCTGGCCATTGACCGGCTGAAAACGGCGATCCGCCAGGCGACCCGCAAGAAACTGCTCGGTTCGGGCATTTGCGAAACGCAATTCAGCTTTGACGTCGAACTGCGGCTGGGCGCCGGAGCGTTCGTGTGCGGCGAGGAAACGGCGCTGATGTCCTCGGTCGAAGGCGAGCGCGGCCAGCCCCGGCCTCGACCGCCGTATCCCGCCGAGTCGGGCTTGTGGGGCTATCCCACGCTGATCAACAATGTCGAGACCTTTGCCAATGTGGCGCCGATCATCCGCCGCGGCGGCGAGTGGTTCGCCGGAATCGGCACGGAACGCTCCAAAGGCACCAAGGTGTTTGCCCTGGCGGGCAGGATTCAAAACACGGGACTGATCGAAGTCCCGATGGGGATCAAGTTGCGGGACATCATCGAGACGATCGGCGGCGGTGTGCCCGAGGGCCGCACGTTCAAGGCGGTCCAGACCGGCGGACCGTCCGGCGGCTGTCTGCCGGAACAGAATCTGGATTTGCCCGTGGACTACGACACTTTGCGGCAAGCCGGTTCGATCATGGGCTCCGGCGGTATGATCGTGATGGATGATACGTCCTGTATGGTGGACGTGGCCCGCTACTTCATGGATTTTTGCATGACCGAATCCTGCGGCAAGTGCGTTCCTTGCCGCGTGGGCACGTACCAGATGCACGGACTGCTGGACAAAATTGCCAAGGGCCAGGGCACCCCCGCAGACTTGGCCCTGCTGGAGGAGCTGTGCGAAGTCGTGCAGATGACCAGTCTGTGCGGCTTGGGCCAGACGTCGCCGAATCCTGTGCTGAGCACGCTGCGGTACTTCCGGCATGAGTACGAAAACAAACTGCAGACGGGACAACCGGCGGCGGACGGCACCGAGGGCGGGAAGATGACCGATGACCGCAAGTGACAACCACTGACCACTGACCACTGACCACTGACCACTGACCACTGACCACTGACAAAACCCATGAAACGCCAAGCACCTCCGCCGCCGGTCCGCGTGGTGACCTTCCGGATCGACGATCGCGATCTGAGCGCTCGCGAGGACGAGACGATCCTGAATGTGGCGCGGGAACAAGGAATCAGTATTCCTTCGTTATGCTATCTGGAGGGTCTCAGCACCTGGGGGGCCTGCCGGCTGTGCGTGGTCGAAATCGAGGGCAGCTCGAGGCTGGTCTCCGCCTGCTCGACGCGCGTCGTCGAGGGGATGCGGGTGCACACCAACACGGAGCGGCTGCAGCGCTACCGCCGCATGATTCTCGAACTGCTGTTCGCCGAACGCAACCACGTCTGTTCCGTGTGCGTGTCCAACGGACATTGCGAATTGCAGACGCTGGCCCAGCAGTGCGGCGTCGATCACGTGCGGGTGCCCTACCGCAACTCGGTGTACGAACTGGACTCCACCAACGACTACTTCCGCCTGGACCACAACCGCTGCGTGCTGTGTAACCGCTGCGTGCGCGTTTGCGACGAGATCGAGGGGGCGCACACGTGGGATGTGATGGGACGCGGGATTGAATGCCGCGTGATCACGGATCTGAACCGACCCTGGGGCGAGAGCGCGACGTGTACGGGATGCGGCAAGTGCGTGCAGGTCTGCCCGACGGGGGCCCTGGTCAAGCAGGGGACGTCGGCCGGGGAGATGACCAAAGACCGAAACTTCCTGCCGTACCTATCGCAGATGAGGCATGCCCCATGAGCACCGAGAAACCATGAGCACCGAGAAGAAGATCACGATCGCAACGTCCTGGCTGGACGGCTGCTCCGGCTGTCACATGTCCTTCCTGGACATCGACGAACGGCTGTTGGAACTGGCCGAGTTGGCCGAATTCGTTTACAGTCCGCTGGTCGACGCGAAGCAGTTGCCGGAGTCGGTCGACGTGGGGATTTTGGAAGGCGCGGTCAGCACCGAGGACGATCTGCACAAGGCGCTGCTGTTCCGCAAGCACTGCCAGTACTTGATCAGCCTGGGCGACTGCGCCGTCTGCGGCAACGTCCCGGCAATGCGGAACTTCTTTCCGCTGGACGCGGTGCTGGACCGCGCCTATCAGGAAAACGTCCAGTTGAACCCGCAGCGTCCCACGCTGAACGTGCCCAGACTGCTGGACCCCGTGCGCCCGCTGCACGCCGTCGTGCCGGTGGATTTGTTCGTGCCGGGATGTCCGCCCTCGGCGGACGCCATCTGGTACGTGGCCAGCGAACTGATCGCCGGACGCACGCCGGATCCCTCGCAAGTTACTCGTTTCGGAGCTTGAAGCCTTCTATGGCCGCCAACCGCACTCTCACCATCGAACCGGTCACTCGCATCGAGGGCCATTCGCGGATCACCATCCAACTGGACTCCGACGGCCGTGTCGCGGACGCCAAGTTTCACCTGACGCAGTTCCGGGGCTTTGAGAAGTTCTGCGAGGGCCGCCCCTACCGGGAAATGCCCGCCTTGACCGCGCGGACCTGCGGCATCTGTCCCGTCAGTCATCTGGTCGCGTCGTCCAAGGCGTGCGATCAATTGCTAAGCGTGTCGATTCCGCCCACGGCGGTCAAGTTGCGGCGGATCATGAACTTGGCCCAATTGCTGCAGTCGCACGCACTGTCCTTCTTTCATCTCTCGTCGCCCGACCTCCTGCTGGGCTGGGACTCCGACCCCGCGCAACGAAATATCTTCGGCGTGATGCGGTCGCACCCGCAGTTGGCCAAGGACGGGATCCGGCTGCGACAGGTCGGCCAGGTGATGATCGAGACCCTGGGCGGCAAACGGATCCATCCCGCCTGGATGGTGCCCGGCGGCGTGAACGAACCGCTGACGGAGGAAAAGCGGTCCAGCCTGCTGAAGATGATTCCGGAAGGCATGACCATCGCCCGCCGGACGTACAATCTGTTCAAAGACCTGGTCACGAAGTTTCCCGACGAAGTCCAGCACTTCGGCAACTTCCCGTCGCTGTTCTTAAGTCTGGTCACGCCCCGCGGCGGCCTGGAGCACTACGACGGTCTGATCCGCATCAAGGACGCGGAAGGCAATCTCGTCGAGGACATGGTGCCGCCGGAGGAGTACCAGCGGCTCATCGGCGAAGCCGTCGAATCTTACTCGTACATGAAGTTCCCTTACTACAAACGCCACGGCTATCCAAACGGCATGTACCGCGTCGGACCGCTGGCCAGGTTGAACAACTGCGATCGCTGCGGGACGCCGTTCGCCGACGTCGCACTGGCCGAGTTCCGCACGCTTCAAGAAGCGCGGCCCGTGGCCAGCAGCTTCCATTATCACTACGCCCGGCTGGTCGAGATCATCTTCGCCCTGGAGACGATCGACCGGCTGTTGCGCGATCCCAAAATCTTGGAAACGCGGATTCGGGCCCGCGCGCGGAGCAACCAGGACGAAGGCATTGGCGTGGCCGAAGCGCCGCGCGGCATCCTGATCCATCATTACCGCATCAACCCGCGCGGGCTGATGACCTGGATGAACCTGATCATCGCCACCGGGCATAACAACCTGGCCATGAACCGCAGCGTCCAGCAGGTGGCGGAGCGGTACGTGCAGGGGAACCAATTGCAGGAAGGCATGCTCAACCGGGTCGAAGCCGTCATCCGCTGCTACGACCCCTGCCTGAGCTGCGCGTCGCACGCCGTCGGTCAGATGCCGCTGCACATCCAGTTGCGGGACGCGACTGGCCGGATCGTCGATGAACTGGTCCGCCGCTGAAGCCCGACACCGCCGCGGCCTGCCCACCGGCCCCGCGAACGGCTGATTTCGTCTCCGCGAGCCTGGCCAAGGGCGTGTCTCGCCGGCTGAATGCATCGGAAGCCGCAGCGGGACCGAAATGGCCTCGCTCGCGATGCGGTTCGGCACGCTTGTCGCCAATGCAGGCATCCTCGCCGCTGGTCGCTCTCGGGTCCCCTTGCTCCGCGGAAACCGGAAAGTGATTTCGGTCACCGCCGCGGCGGACTTATCGTGCCAACCCCCTCGCCGCCCGCGCATCCGACGTGCAAACGGCAGGCCCGTTGTGCATCGCGGGGGACGCGCGCAACGTCAACCACACGGAAATCGCGATGATCAGCGACCCCATCGCCATGTGGCCTGTGACGATCGTCGTCTGCACCCAGCCCTTGGACTCGATCACCGGATAGCTTGCCGTCAGCGACCACTCCGGGACCCAACCCGGCCAGTAGTAGTTGACGACCCACGCGGCACAACCGAGGACCAACTGGCACAGGACCAAGGCCGCCAGCAGCCCCGCCGGAACTCGCAACGACGGAAGATGCTTGCGGCCGCGAAACGCCTTCCAGGCGACCGCGACGACCAACGCGGTAACGACTCCGGCAAAGAACAGGTGAGCAAAAACGATCCAGCGGAAAAGAACGGGCGACGCCGTCACCGGGAGGTGACGCATCCAGGCGCCGATCACCAACTGCAGATAAGCCGTCGCCGTCGCGGCCACGGCGAGGCCCAGCAACCTGGCGGCCAAGGGCGACCGACTTGGCGCCGAGGGATGCGCCGCCCGTCCAACCGCGGCGGCGGCTGACCAGGCGGCTTTCCAAGTCCGTGAAGTGACCTCGCACAGCGCGACGCATACTCCCAAGAACGCCGGCCCCACACATCCGTGCAACATCGCCAATTGGCGGTCGTCCAGCAAAACCCGCGCTCCGCCCAGGCAGCCCTGCAAAATGACCGCCGCCAACGCGCCCAGCGAAAAATAACGCACCCAAATCCGCCGGTCCCAACGAAACACCGCCAGCACGAGGCAAATCGTCAAGGTGCCGGACAGGATGCCCAGCAGACGATGCCCGTGCTCGATAAACAAATCCCAAGGACCCGCGATCCAGGTTTGCCAGGGATACAGGAACATGTTGTACCCGTACGTCCCCGGCCAGTCCGGCACGGCCATGCCGGCGTCGTACGTCGTCACCAGGCCGCCAACCCAAATCAACGGGAACGTGGCGATCGCCAACAGCAAAGCGACGCGGAACGGCCAGCGACTTTCCGTGGGACCCGTGGACATGGACGCCATTCGTCAAAACGCGGTGGTTCGGCAAGACCTACAAATGCCACGGCGGCCGCATCGCCCGCGACACGAGGCGGGATGCGCCGGGATCGTCCAGGATCACCTCGCGCTGGGCGTCCCAGCGGATCCTGCGGCCCGTGTAGATGGCGATCATGCTCAACTGGGTGATCGAATCCGACAACGCAGCGACTTCGACCGGCGCGACGGTCCGGCGGCGCGTGCGGACGCAGTCCAGGAAGTTGCCCATGTGGTGGTTGCTCTCGTACAGACGGATCTCGTTGGCCCCGATCTTCTCCTGCATCAACGATTCAGGTTCCGTTCTCAACCCGCCGCGGCTGATGTGGACCTTGCCCCGCTGGCCGACGATCGTGGCCCGGTCGCCGCCCGGCGTAAAGTGAAACGCGACGCCGCTGGCAAACTTGCCCCGGATGTCCCAGTCGAACGGCGCGTCGAACAGCCCCGTGCCGAACTTGCCCGTGCCCTCGTATTCCACCGGCACCGCGCCCGCGTCGTCGCCCAGCGCCCAGACCATGTCGGTCAGCGGATGCGCGCCCCAGCCGCCGATAAAGCCGTGGGCGTTGTCCAGAACCCAGTACGTGCCCCAGCACGTACAGCGGTCCTTGGTGTACGGCCGGTACGGGGCCGGCCCCAGCCACAGGTCGTAGTCCAGTCCCTCCGGCACCGGCTCGGGCTCCAGCGAGCCGCCTTCAAACCCGTAGCTGGGCGCAGTCACCTCGACGGATTCCAGCTTGCCCAGCCGCCCGTTGCGGACCAGTTCACACCCGAAGCGGATGTGGCTCATCGAACGCTGCTGCGTGCCGTACTGAAAAACGCGCCCGTACCGCTGGACTTCGCGGCGGATGGCAAAGTCTTCTTCCAGGCTGATTCCCAGCGGCTTTTCCACGTACACGTCCTTGCCCGCCCGCACGGCCAGCAAGGCAGCGGGAACGTGCCAGTGATCCGGCGTGCCGATGGTCACCGCCTGGATGTCTTCGCGGACCAACATCTCGCGCAAATCGCGATAGGGCGTACACAGATTCGTGCCGTAACGCTGGTTCAGGTTGGCGGCATGCTTCTCGCGGCGGTCCTGAAACACGTCGCAGACCGCCACGATCTTCGCGTTCGGCTGGCCGGCCGCTTCGTACATCAGTCCGGCGCCCCGCCCGCCGACGCCGATCGAGGCGACGTGCAACTGGTTGCTGGGCGCCTCAGCGCCCAACACCGACGCCCGCACGATCAGCGGAGCCGCCAACGCCGCGGCGGACCTCTTCAGGAATCTTCGACGTGTCACTCGCTCGCGCATCGCATCTCTCCCCTTTGCGGAACCGTGCGCCGGTTTCAAGTCCAAGCGTGCCGTCCCAGTGTACCGGAGACCGGAGGGCATTGGGAAGCGGCCCCCGTGACAACGGCGGACGCGGGCTTTATTTTGCGGCCTCTTGCCGCCCGACCAGGTAGGCTTCACTGATTTCCAGCCGGTTCTCCGCCGCGTCGCTGTTCATGCCGAACGAGATCCGGCGGACTTGCCCCAGATCGAGCCGGCCGTCGGCGTCCGGCGCGTTGGCGCTGCTGAGCGTCAGATCGGTGAAAGGAACCTCGGCGACGTGCCACTTGCCGTCCGCGGGCACGATGCCCCCGGCTGTCAGGTAGCCCACGCCGCGATCGCCCTCCCATAGAAACACCCGGACCGTGGCCGAACGCTCACAGCGAGCCCGCAGGACCAGGGCCGAATAGCGGCTCATGTCCACGTCGTCCGGCAACGCGAAATAGGGATACACCCAGCGGTCGCCCTGGGTAAAGCGGACGTCCATCCGCACCGAGCCGTCCGGCTGTGGCTCCAGGTTCAGGCGCCCGTACGAGGGGACGTTCGGCTTCCAACGAGCCGCTTCGCCCAGCGGCAGCCGCACGTGCCGCGCGTGCCGCCCCAGGCACTGGGCAATGGTCCGCTCGCCGATCAACTTGACCACCACAGGGGACGCTTGTTGCGCCGCGTCGCCGGCCGGCCGCACGGTCACGGCGATCTCGTTGTGACGCGTGAACGCGGCACTCAAGTCCACGTCCCACGCGGCGTCCGCAAACCCGGATGCCGGGACCTTGACCGCACAGAGGTTTTCGCTCAGGACCCGGCCGGCGGCTTGGCCAAAGTCCAAGGCCAGCCGCAGATCGGCCGCTTGCTGGCTCAGGTTGAACGCACGGACGACCACTCGCAACTTGCCGGGCTCCTGGCTCACCAGGCGGTAACCCGCCGTCTCGGCTTTGACCGCCGCCGGGTCGATCTGCCAGCGGAGCACGATCGGCGACGCCGGACGGCGGGGACGCGACGCCGGTTGCCCCAGCTGCCACAATCGCCGCGTCTTGCTGGCGGTGTCCAGCCGCTGCGCGAATGCGTTACGTTCGAGCCACACGTACGCCAGGCCGTCGGTCAGCGGCACCTCGCCTTCCGCCGTGGCCGCGAGTGGCCGGCCGTCGAGTCCTTCGCTGCGGGTCACGGGCAGCCCGACGCTGATCTTCGCCGGCTGCCCGTCGCCGCTGGCGGCCACGACGACGACGGTCTCGCGGTCGTCCCCGAACACCCGCGCCGCGGGCAGCGAGTCGGACAAACGCAAATCGCCCAGGTACTGCTTGCCGCCCAGCACGCGCGCCGCTTGGACGTACGCGGCAAACGACCGCAGCGGCGCCCCGTGCCGGTCCATCATGCCGAAGTTGTTGGCGTTCTCCTCGTAGAACGGGTACACGAAGGCAAAGTACCGCGCGATGCCGCAGGCCCGCGCCTCGACGGCCTTGCGCGTGATGTCCAGCCCGCTGGCCACGTCTTGCTCCACGGGCGGCCGGCCCGGCCCACGCTTCCACGGCCGGCCGCATTCCGTAATCCACAGCGGCATGTCCGGGCGGCCGTGAGCCGCCAGCCAGTCGCGGTACTTGCCGACCAGCTCCTCCATCCGCGCCGCCCGGTCGTAGGTGTGAAAGCTGAACACGTCTACACCGTCCAACATCCCGCACTGTGCGGCCGTGTCCAAGAATCCGCGGTGATAGTGGGCCATGACGCCGCCCACCAGCGTCAAGTCCGCCGCCTCTCGATCCACCGCGTACCCCAGCGTCTTGACCAACGCCACGTACTGGTCCGCCGGCAGCAAGTCGCCGAAGAAGATGTCCGGCTCGTTCCAGACCTCCAGCGCGCCCCAGGTCTTGCGCCAGCGCCGAGTGATCTCGCGCCAAGCGGCTTCCGTGCCGATGAGGTCCTCCGGGTACTTACCGACCGTGCCGCTCCACGGCGTCGCGTTGTGGAACATCTCCAGCACGGAAACGCCCTGCTCGGCGTGCAGTTGCCGCACCGTCTCGTAGCCGTTGCGGCCTTGCCAGTCGAACCGCTGGCGCGCCGGTTGGATCTCGCCCCAATTCAACCGCTCGCGCGACATGGCGATCCCGCTGCGGCGCAGGATGCGGACCAGGCTCTCGCGCAGTTTGCCGTCACGCACCAGCCAGGACATCGCACTGTCGATGCAGAAGAACGCGTCCGGCGTCGGCGAGGCCTCTGGCAAAGCCACGACACCGAACCGCTGGCCGATCCCGGCGAATTCGATTTCGTAATAGCCCTGGGCCAGCGTGACCGTAGCCGCAACCGTCTTTGCATCCGGCCGCTCCGCGGTCCCGGCACCGACTTCGCGATCGTGGAAATCTCGGATCGTGTAACGGATTTCCCCCGCGGACACGTCTCTTTCCACTCGCCAGCGCAACACGGCCGCCTGACCGGGTTCAACAAACAGCGATTCGGCCCGCTCCGGCCGCAGCGGCGCTCCGGCTGTTTCCGCCGCCACGGCCAGGGACGTCAACGTCAGGACGAAACTTCCCATCATGTCATCACCTCGATTGGTAAAGGGGTCAGGCTTACAGAATTCAATTTTGGTCGAGTTGGGTCGTTCCATGTGGCTGGAGTCACCATCGACCAAAATTGAATTCTGTAAGCCTGACCCCAGCTCCAAAACCAGTCACTAATTTTGCGAGCAACTGCAGGATGTGGCGGACCAGCGCTGCGTCCTGATCGTCGATTCCGGCCGTCAGGGCGGTGGGGTCGCGCTCGCCGGCCCACAGGCGGTGAACGGCATCGGTCAGATGCCAGCCGTTTTCCTCCAACTGCGGCAGCATCGCTTCGATTTGCGCCCGCGGGCCGTCGACGCCCCGCGCCACCGCGGCGATGGCTTCCAAGCGCGGCAGACGGAGGCGGGAGTGGTTTTCGGTCCTGCAGTAGGTGCCGCGAGCCGAGCGGCACCTGATGCGGGGCTTCTCCGTCAGCCCCGCTCGGCTCGCAAGGCCTACTTTCAGGGTCTCCGATCACTCTTTCAGCAGTCTCTTCGCCCAGACGCTTGAGGAAGTCCTCCCAATTCACCTCGACGATCCCCTGCTGCCGGTCTTCGGGTTCCATCCGGCACAGTAAGGCAAGCAGCAACGCGGCTTCGGGCGTCAGCCCGCGGGCGGCGCCGCTGGTCCAGCTTTGCAGGGCCCGCACGAAATCCGCGTCCGCTTGTCGTGTCTCGCCTTCGCGCTCGCCGCCCACCGCAACGAAGGCGTCCAGCACCTCGCCGCGCTGCGACAATTCATCCGCCGCAGCCGACACCCGCGCGGCCAGCACCGCCGGGTCCGCAGCCAGGCTGTCGGCAAACTCCAGCAGCTTGGGATGTCGAGCAGCACGTTGAACAGTTCGACGGCGATGTCACTGTCGGCTTCCGGGCCCCGGTACCAGACGTAGCCTTGGAACCGGCCCTCGGCGTGGCGGTCCAGCAGTTTTTCGTACAGCGCCAGCATCAACTCGGTGGCAAACGCATCCCCCACCGGATAGCGTATGGCCAGGGCCGCACAATGCAACCGCTCGGCCAGCGACTGGGCCAGGCTGGGCAGCACGGTTTGAGCCGTCTCGGCCAGCGCCTGGCCCGCGGCACCCTCCTGCCGCACGGGCAGCCGGTCCAGGCCGATCTGGACGCGGGCCGCCGCGTGGCTGGCCGCGCCGCTGCAGCAGGTGTCCAGGATCAGCAGTTTCAGCCGCCGGCCGGCCCGCTCCAGCAGCACACCCAACTCGTCCGCGTCGATCGTGTCCGTGCCGCCGCGGTCGTCCTCCAGTAGCAGTTCGCCGCGCTCGCCCTGCCCGGACAGATGGACCACGTCCCAGCCGTCGGCTTCTTCCAACGCCGCCCGCAGCGTGTCCCGCGTGGCCCCGTATTGCAGCACCCGCAACTCGACTGCCGCGCCGCGCGTCTGGCCCAACTCGCGGACCAGCCGCTGCAGAGCGTACCGTTCGCGGCGCAGGTTCAGCGGATTCAGTTTCACCGGCAAGCTAAACCCGGCCAGGATGCGGAGGCTGGTTTCCGCGCCGACCGCTTTCGAGCCCGCCCCCGGCCGGGCAGCGCCGTCCAGCTGGTACACGAACCGTACCCCTGCCTGGCGGAACGTGGTCCCGTCCTGGAACCGGGCCAATTCGAACGGCCGAAACAGCAGCTGCTGGGCCGTCGCCGGCACGGACATATAGACCGCGACGGCGGGCAGAGCCCGGTGGTCCCACAGCGCCTTGAGCAGCCCGCCGAACACGTGCCGGCCGATCCAGTCGCTCAACTCGGCCAGTTGTTCCTCGACGTCCTGGATCGGCTTGCGGTAGTCCAGGTACTGGGCCAGGTCCAGAAACCCGCGATACCCGCGGCTCGCTGCGTCCAGCCGCACGTCATGGTCCGCCAGGAACTTGCCTCGCGCATCGTTCAGCACCCAGCGCCAATGGGCCGGATCGGCATAATCGGTCAACGTCAGCTGGAGCGTTGGGACCATCGGCAAAGCCTCCCAGGCGAACGGATGGCACGATTTTACACCAACGCCGACCGAGCTGGCCAGCAGCGCCGCACACGAAATAATCTCCCCGTCTCCTCGCAGGCGTCGCCAATCCAGGCCGCAACGGGTAAATGCCTCGGCGGGCCTGTCGTCGATCTACGCCGATCCCGCCAGCTTGTCCGGCGGATTGTTCGGCTTCCCACTACAGCAATGCCGGCCGCTGCCCCCGAATCCCGCCGGCTTGTCCGGCGGATCGTTCGGCTTCCCACTACAGTCGGAAGTGGAAAGACACTCAGTTCCAAATGACGATCCACATCAGCAGGAATGCGAGCACCCAGAGGGTGAAGAGTGCTTCAGCAAGGCTCAGCTTCGGAGCGAGAAATGGTATCCAGCCGGCGAGCAACAAGCCCCATCCTGCCGCCAACGCGTTGTTGAAAGGCGTTAAAGGGTGGCCGTGTTGTTTTGCAGTATGGCCCGATACTACAATGAGACCACGTTCGCTGGCTGGTTTGTTTCAGCAGGCTATCATAGCTCTACGGGAATCTGGTGCAACTCGAAGGCGCCGACGCCGAACACAACGTCCGCAACGTGACCTTTGACCACGTCACCATCAACGGCCAGCCGCTGGCCGCGGAGCAAAACCGCCTGCGGATCGGCAAACACGTCGAGGGCGTGCGGTTCGCCGCAGACCGTTGAAGGAGTACGACCGTTCATGACCGACCCAATTGTGGATGAAGTCCGTCAAGTTCGCGAGGAACCGATTGAGCGTCATGGCGGTCTCGAAATCTATCTGCGTCTCTGCGAACAGCAAGACCGTGCCCAACCGCTGGATACCCGCCGCTCCGAGGAAAAGCTGAGGCTCTTATGAAACGAGTTTGCCTTTTCGCCGCCGGTCTCGTCGCGCTGCAAGCCTCCAGCTTCGCCGCCGAGTTGGTGTTGACCGAAAACGGTTCGGCCTTGACGCCGATCGTCCTGTTTCCCGACGCCCCGCCGCGCACGCGGGATGCGGCGGTGACGCTGGCCGACTACCTCGAAAAGGTCAGTGGCGCGCGGCCCGAGTTGATCGAGGGCGAGCCGCAGCCGCTGCCGCCGCGCGCAATCTGGGTGGGCGTCCAGCCGGCGGTCAGGACGTTGTTCCCCAAGCTCGACTTCGACTTCCAGCACCCCGAGGAAACGCTGATCGCCGCCAAGGAAAGCCACCTGGTCATCGCGGGCCGGGACCGCTGGGATCCGGCGCATACGGAGGCCAAGGGCCGGCTGGCGATGAAGACCGGCTTGCAGCAGGAGTACGGCACGGCCAACGCGGTCTACACGTTCCTCCGCGACCATCTCGGCGTGCGCTGGCTGTGGCCGGCCGAGGAAGACATCCTCACACGGCGGCGGATTGGGCTGGCGCCCTTCGAGCAGCGTTATCATCCGCAGATCCGGGCCCGCAGCGGCATGTTCACGAAATTATCGCTGGGCGACAACAAGGAAGGCCCCGACGAACTGTGGGCCCGCTTCCAGCGGGTGCAGTTGGGTTCGCTGGAACTGCTCGGCGGCCATGGCTTCGGTCACTGGTGGGAGAAGTACGGCCGGGAGCATCCCGAATACTTCGCCGCCGCGCCCGACGGCAGCCGCCGCCCCATTGCGTCCAACCCGAGCAACACCAAGCTGTGCGCGTCGAACCCCGCCGTCTGGCGTGTGTGGCTGACGGAGGTCGAGGAGCAACTCCGCGAGAACCCCGTGCAGCGCGTGTTCAGCGTCTCGCCGAACGACGGTTACACGACCGGCCACTGCGTCTGCCAGAACTGCCTTGCCTGGGATCATCCGGACGGCGAGAAGGTCACCTGGGGGTTCGGCGGCGGCGTGAAATACGAGGGCGTCTCGCAGTCCGACCGCGACGTGCGTTTCGCCAACACGCTCGCGCGGATGCTGAAGGAGCGTTTCCCGGACAAGGAACTCTACGTCCAGCTCCATGCCTACGGACTCGCCCGCAACCCGCCCCTGGGCGTCGCGCCGGACGACAACGTCATCATCTCCAGCGTGGCCAACTTCCACATGCGCTCGCCGGAGGCGCGCCAGCTGCCGATGCAACAGCACGCCGGCTGGGCGAAAACGGCGAAGCATCTCATGTGGCGGCCCAATCTCGGCAGCCAGGCCGGTTTGAACTGGGGCCTGCCCGACGTGGCGATGACCCAGGCCGGCGAGGACTTCCGCTTTGTCGCCGACCATCATTGCGCGGGCCTGTTCTTCGACTTGTTCTGGTTCCACTGGGCCACGCAAGGCCCGCACTACTACGTGCTGGCGCACCTGGCGTGGAACCCGTACGCCGACGTCCAGGCCGTGATGGACGACTACTACCAGCGCGCCTTTGGCCCCGCCGCCGCAGAGCTGAAGGCTTACTGGACGCTGCTGGAGCAGACGCGGATGGAGTTCGTGCGCGACAAACCCAGCCGCCAGCGGGCCTTCGACATCCCGGAAAAATACACGCCGGAATTGTTCGCCAGGTTACAGTCGTCCCTGGACGCCGCGGACGCAAAGATTGCCGGTGCCGACGAGAAGTATCGCCGCCGATTGCACTTCGTCCGCTGCGGCCTGGATTACACGAAGCTGGTGGTGGACACACGAGCCTGGATGCAAAAGCTGGAAGCCAGCAAGGGCCAAGACACCGAGGCCCGAGCGCGCGTGCTGAGCCATTGGCAGACCGCGGCGAAGATGAAGGCCGAGTTCCCACCGTTTGCGATCAACTGGCAGGCCGTCTTCCGCGAGCCTCGTCCCGACGGCGAGACCAAGCGTATCATGGGCCTGCACCCGGACGTGCCCCTGAGCGGCCGCACGTTGCGTGAACTCCGCAACTCGAAGCTGGAGTAACCCCGCTTTTGCCGAAGGAAAACGCCCAAGCCGCGGTTTGAATGTCGATCCAACTCGCTGCAAACTCCCAATCTGGCGCGGCAATTTACGGTTCCGTTTTTCCGACCGCGCCGATGTCTACGGCGGCCTGAGACGGACACATTCGCATTCGAAGAAAACGATCTCGCAGAGCAAGGAATTGTCGGGCGAGCGTCATGTCCGCATCTCGTAGCGGTCCCGATGGAAAAAGAAAAGCGGGGCGGGCCGGTCGGGAAACCGGTTTTCGGGGATCAGCCTAGCCCCGCTTTTGTCGAGAACTCGAACCCGCTTGCCGGGCGATTTCCATTGCCTTGGACAAGTCCCGCTCGGCGTAGATTTCCGTCACGTTGGCCTTGCTGCGGCCGAGTGCCACTTGGGTACCTTCCAGACCAAACCGCTTTCGAATCTCCGTTCCCGCGGCGTGCCGTAGTTGGTTCGGTGCCCAGCGGTTGGCAGTTCGCCAGCGTTTCAGTTGTTCCCGCTGCTTGTCCGTCAACCGTTCGCTCCACGGCTTGGCGGACTCGCCTTCTTGGCGGACCAGCGCCGGCGGGGGCGGAAACGCCAGATCGCAAGCGCGGTCGATCGCACGGCGGTAACTGTCATTCGAGCAGCGGTTCTTGGGTGACCGCTTACTGTCCCGCTTGAAACGGCGGGCGGCCTGCGATGGGGGGATAGGCGTCTGCCGGGCTTCGCGGCGGGCGGCCAGCGGCCAGCCATTCGAGAATCAGGCGGTCGTATGCCAGATGGCTGGCTTTGGTGCCATCGGGGCCTAGGTAATGGTCCTTTCCCCGTTTGGTGACGACAGCCTGACCGCTGCCCTTGTGCCTGGAATACTTGGGGACGTGGTTGGCAGAACGTGGCATGTGCAGCTCCTTTTCCGGGTCAAAAACCGTATGTACAGTTTTTGGACTCAGGGAAAAGCCGCACTGCCGACCGTCGGCAGATAACGTAAACCTAAGATTAGGATGGACTTGTGACAAATGGGCGTTAGAGGACTCGAACCTCTGACCTCCACGATGTCAACGTGGCGATCTAACCAACTGATCTAAACGCCCAAAAGTTAAGATTCGTCCGGCAGCAGCCCAAGATGATTGCTGCAGGTGTTCTTAAATCTGACCTGTTTTTGGTCTCGCGTCAAGGTGGGAAGGGCACTCTGGACGGCAATACTGGCAAGAGTTGTGCGCTTTACCCGTTTTCCTTGCGCCGGACATGGGCGGCGAAACGTTCGGTGCGGATCACGCGGCGTTTGTGCAGGCCGCGGGCGATCAGCTCCCGCTGGTCGCGGGCTTGGACCTGAAAACTGACTACGGGGCCGTCGACGTGGATGACGCGGGCGGTGCAGACGACGCGTTGGCCTGGCGGCGTGGGGGCCAGATGCCGGACGTCCACGTGGACGCCCACGGATCGTTCGCCCGCGTCCAGCACCGGTGCCAGGGCTTTGCGAGCGGTACGTTCCAGATAGCCGATCAGGCACGGGGTGCTGAGCACAGCGGGCATCTGGTCGTCGGCAAAGTCGATAACGTGGGTGCCGTCGACGACAAACTCGATTTCGGCGGCGTCGCCGATTTTTGGGGGGGCTTTCATCGGGGGCCTCAATCGCAAGTTGACTTCGCCACGCCCACCCGCTCAACGCAGAAAACTGCTGAATTCTTCGCGGGAAGCCGTGTGGGGTAACACGACCAGTTCAGCAGGCTCCGTCGGGTCGCGGTTCACCGACTGCGGTCAGCGTCTACGTGCCGGCCAGTTTCTGGAAGCGGGCGTAGGCGTCGTCCCAGGCGGCGGGGTTCTGCGGCAAGTACTCCTCGACGGCGAAGCTCTGCCGGATCACCTCCCGCGCCTCGGCGATGGAACGTAGGTCGCCGGCCGAGACGGCCTGCATCATGATGTTCCCGATCGCGGTGGCTTCCACGGGGCCCGCGACGACGCGGCAGTTGCAGGCGTCGGCCGCCATCTGGCACAACAAGCGGTTCTGCGTGCCGCCGCCGACGATATGGATCGTCCGGACCGGGGCGCCGGTCAATTCCCGCAGCCAGGCCAGCACCATCCGGTAACGCAGCGCCAGGCTCTCCAGCACGCAGCGGACCATCGCGCCGGCCGTGTCCGGCGGGACCTGGCCGGTTTCCTGACAAAAGGCGCGGATCGCCGCCGGCATGTCCTTGGGAGCGACGAAGCGCTGGTCGTCGGGAGCTACGAGCGAGACCAGGGGCTTGGCGGCCGCGGCCTGCTGGACCAGTGCATCCCAGCTCAATTCCTGGCCTTCCTGCTTCCAGATCCGCCGGCACTCCTGCAGCAGCCACAGGCCGGCGATGTTCTTCAGCAAGCGGATCGTGTCGCCGACGCCGCCCTCGTTCGTGAAGTTTAACTCGCGGCATTTGTCGTTGACCACCGGTTGCGGACTCTCCACACCCATCAACGACCACGTGCCGCTGCTGATGTAGCACCAGTCGGGCGCCGCGCCGGCGACGCTCGCTGCGGGCACGGCCATCACGGCGCTGGCGGTGTCGTGTGTGCCGGGCAGCACGACCTCCGCGCCGCGCAGGCCCGTGGCGTCCGCGACGGCGGACCGCAACGGCCCCAGACGCGTCCCCGGCGGCACGATCTGGCCGAGAAAACGCGTCGGAATTCCCATCCGCTGCAGCAGGGGCAGAGACCAGGTCTTGGTCAGCGGGTTGTACATCTGCGTCGTGGACACATCGGTGAATTCGTTGGCTTTCTCGCCCGTCAGCAGCCAGTGGAACAGGTCGGGCATCATCAGCAGCGATTCGGCCGCGTCCAACAGCGGGGATTGCTGCAGGGTCATCGCCAGCAACTGGTACAGCGTGTTCAGTTCCATGAACTGCAATCCGGTCTGGGCGAAGATCTCTTCGCGGGGGACGAGCGAGAACGCTTTCTCGAAGATCCCGGCCGTGCGGCCGTCCCGGTAGTGGTACGGGTTGCCCAGCAGTTCATCGCCGCGGCCCAGGAGCCCAAAATCGACGCCCCAGGTGTCGACGCCGACGCTTGCCACGCGGCTTCCGTACCGGGCCGCCGCCGCTTGGAGTCCCGTTTGCACGTTCGTCCACTGGGCCAACAGATCCCACTGCATGCGTCCCGCCACTGCGACCGGCCCGTTCTCGAAGCGATGCCCTTCTTCCAGTTCCAACCGCCGGCCATCGAACAACCCGGCGACGACGCGGCCACTGGAAGCTCCCAAGTCAACCGCCAAATAGACTTTGCGTGTGTCCGTCATGTGTTCCGTCCGCCATCTTGGGGTGATCCACGATTCTTGTCCTCCGGCGGGCCGCCGGCGCTGGGAAAAATCGTGACATTCGGAGCCGGCATCGTCAAGTAGGCGATTCTGGCGAGCGGTGGGTGTTAGCCCACCGGTTTTTCCAGGGGTTGGAATGCTCGCATCCGAGGAACCGGTGGGCTAACGGCCGCACACTCCTCACGACGGATGCCCGTCAAATGCTTGGATGCGAGGAACCGGTGGGCTAACGCCCACCGCTCGCCCAGGGAGGCGTACTTCCCTGTGGCTCGGGAACCTGACAGAATATCAGCCATTCCAGGTCCGGACGCTGCTGGATGCGTCTCGGGCCTCGTTCTTCCCCCCTTACCCCGCAAGGAGCCACGAATGAGCACCCTCCTGTTTCGCCGCTTGGCGGCCGCTTGCTTTGTCTTGTTGTGTTCGATCGGGACGGCGCCGGCCGACGTCTCGCTGCCGTCCCTGTTCTCGGACCACATGGTTCTCCAGCAGCAGACGGCGATTCCGGTCTGGGGCTGGGCGGATCCCGGCGAGCAGATCACGGTCACGTTGGGCGATCAGAAACAAGCGGCGACGGCCGGCAGCGACGGCAAGTGGTGCGTCAAGCTGAATGCCTGCGAGCCGGGCGGGCCGCTGACGCTGGTCGTCAAGGGCAAGAACACGATCCAGGTCGCCGACGTACTGGTCGGCGAAACGTGGCTGGGCTCCGGCCAGTCCAACATGGCCATGACGGTGGCCTCGTCGGCCAACTTTCCGGAGGAGCAGGCGGCGGCGGATCATCCTCAAATCCGTGTGTTCACGGTAAGTCGAGTCACGGCCGAGACGCCGCAAGAGAAATGCCAAGGCAGCTGGCAGGTCTGCACGCCGGAGACGGTCGGCAGTTTTTCGGCGACCGCGTATTTCTTTGGCCGCGAATTGCATCGACAGCTGAAGGTTCCCGTCGGCTTGATCAATTCCTCGTGGGGCGGGACGCCGGTCCAGGCCTGGACAAGTCTGCCGGCTCAGCAAGCGTTGCCGGAATTGAAGCCGGTCCTGGACAACTTTGACCAGCAGATCAAGAACTACAACGCCGAGGTCGCCAAACAGCGTTTCGAGAAACAGTTGGCGGCGTGGAAGGAACAGGTCAAGCGAGCGAAAGAAGCCAACCAGCAAGCACCGCGGCGTCCCCAGCTGCAAGGGGACCCGCGTCAAAGCCCGCACCGGCCAGCCAGCCTGTACAACGCCATGATTGAGCCGTTGGCGCCGTACGCCCTGCGCGGCGCGATCTGGTATCAAGGCGAGAGCAACGCGGGCGGCTCGACGGCCCAGCTGTACGGACTGCAGTTGGCCACGATGATCGCCAATTGGCGGCAACGCTGGGGACAGGGCGATTTTCCGTTTGAATGGGTTCAACTGCCTAACTTCCGCGCCCCGCAGAAGGAGCCCGTCGAAACCAGCGGCTGGGTGATCGTGCAGGAGCAGATGCTGAAGACGCTGTCCGTGCCCAACACGGGCATGGCGATCACGATCGACGTGGGCGAGGCGAACGACATTCACCCGAAGAACAAACAGGCCGTGGGCAAGCGTTTGGCGCTGTGGGCACTGGGCACGACCTACGGCCGGCAGTTGGTGTACAGCGGGCCGCTGGTCAAGTCGATGTCGCAGGACGACGGCAAAATCAGCGTCCGGTTCGAGCACGTCGGCGATGGGCTCCGGGCCAAAGGCGACAAGCTGACCAGCTTTGCCATCGCGGGAGAGGACCGCAAATTCGTGTTCGCCGACGCCAAGATCGTGGGCTCGGACACGGTGGTGGTGAGCAGCGCCGAGGTGGCCAAGCCGGTTGCCGTGCGCTATGCCTGGGCGGCGAATCCCGAGGCCAGCCTGTTCAACTCCGCCGGCCTGCCCGCGACGCCGTTCCGGACTGACAACTGGGACACGCCGTAGTGGACGGGGCGGAAACGTGGGACCCGTCGGACGGGTCCGCCCCGTCCGACGGGTCCGATCCGTCCGACTTTCGGAGGAACCCTCCATGCGACCATCGGTCATCCTCTTGGCCTTGTTTTTCGCCGCGCCCGTTCTGGCTGCCCAACCGGACCTTCTGGTCGCTGACTTCGAAGGTCCGGACTACGGCGACTGGAAAGTCACGGGCGACGCCTTCGGGCCGAAGCCGGCCCATGGAACGCTTCCCAACCAGATGCAAGTGTCCGGCTTCGAGGGCCGGGGGCTGGTGAACAGCTACTACCAGGGCGACCGCACCACGGGCACGCTCACTTCGCCGCCGTTCAAAATCGAGCGGCCGTATCTCAACTTTCTCCTCGGCGGCGGGATGCACCCCGGCAAGACGTGCATCAACCTGTTGGTCGACGGCCAGCCGGCCCGCACCGCCACGGGGCCCAACGACAAACCCGGCGGCACCGAGCGGCTGGATTGGCACTCGTGGGACGTCGGCGAGATGATCGGCAAGTCGGCCGTGATCGAGATCGTCGATCAGGCGACCGGCGGCTGGGGACACATCAACATCGATCACATCGTCCAGTCCGACCGCCGCAGCGGGGTCGTGGAGACGATCCGCGATCTGGCGATCGACCGCGACTACCTGAGTTTCTGCTTCGCGCCCGGCCAGGGCGGCCGCACGCAGATCCGCTTGCAGGTGGACGGCAAGCCGGTCCGTCAGGCCGTCGGCCAGGGGCGGCCCCAGCCGTCGCGGCTGAGTTGGGACGTGTCGCAACTGAAGGGTCAACGCGCCCAGTTGCGGATCGCCGAACTGCCAGCCGCCGACGGCAGTTGCCCGCTGGGCGAAAGTGTCACGTTGGCCGACCAGCCACAAGGCGTGCTGATCGTCGTGGACAAGCTGTACCAGGAGACTTACCGCCCGCAGTTCCACTTTACGCCAGCCAAAAACTGGACAAACGACCCCAACGGCCTGGTGTACTATGCCGGCCAGTACCACCTGTTCTTCCAGCACAATCCCACGGGGATCAACTGGGGCAACATGACGTGGGGCCACGCCGTCAGCCCGGACCTGGTGCATTGGCGGCAACTCGACCACGCCATCCATCCCGACAACTTGGGCACGATCTTCTCCGGTTCGGCCGTGGTGGACCATGACAACACGGCGGGCTTCCAGACAGGCAACGAGAAACCGATCGTCTGCATCTACACGTCGGCCGGAAAGCCGTTCACCCAGAGCCTTGCCTACTCGAACGACGGCGGCCGCACGTGGACCAAGTACGAGAGGAACCCCGTGCTGAAGCACGTCGTCGCCAGCAACCGGGATCCGAAGGTGATCTGGCACGAGCCCACGAAGAAGTGGATCATGGCCCTGTTTCTGGACCAGAACGACTACGCGCTGTTCGGTTCGCCGAACCTCAAGGAATGGACCCGGCTGTGCGATGTCCCCCTGCCGGGCTCGGGCGAGTGCCCGGACTTCTTTCCCATCGCGGTCGACGGCGATCCGCAGCAGGTGAAGTGGCTGTTCTGGGGCGCCAATGGCAACTATCGGCTGGGCGCATTCGACGGCGTGACCTTCCAGCCGGAGACGGACTCGATCAAGTCGTTGTGGGGCGGGAACGACTACGCGGCGCAAACGTACAGCGACATTCCGGAGGCGGACGGGCGGCGGATCCAAATCTCCTGGATGGCGGGCGGCAAGTATCCGGACATGCCGTTCAACCAGCAGCTGAGCTTCCCGCGCGAACTCACCTTGCGCACGACGCCCGAAGGCCTCCGACTGCACATGCTGCCGGTCCGGGAGATCGAGAGCCTGCGGGGGAAGCAGCACGCTTGGACGGATCTGAAACTGGGCCCCGGCGAAAACCCGCTGGCGGCGCTGGAAGGCGAGTTGTGGGACGTCCAAGCGGAGATCGCCGTGGGAAAGAAGCCCCCCGCGGCGGTCGCGTTCACGGTGCGCGGCGAGCCGATCCGTTACGACGTCCGGGCCGCCACGCTCCACTGCCTGGGCCGTTCCGCCCCGCTGGCGCCGCAGGACGGCCGGATCACGCTCCGCGTGTTGGTCGATCGCACGTCGATCGAGATCTTCGCCAACGACGGGCGCGTCACGATGGGCTCCTGCTTCCTGCCCGATCCGGCGGACCGGACACTCGCCCTGAGCGTCGAGGGTGGTGAAGCCGTGCTGCCGGCGTTGTGTTTGTACGAGTTGAAGTCCGCGTGGCGATAGGTGGAGAGATCATGCCCCAGAACATCGAACTCAAAGCCCGCCTGGCCTCGCTGGACGGCGCCCGAGCGGTGGCGCGGCGACTGGCGACCGGACCATCGGAGGAACAGCACCAGGTCGACACGTACTTCTTTTGCCGCTCCGGCCGCTTGAAGCTGAGGGAGATCACAGGCCGGCGCAACGAGTTGATCTGGTACGAGCGTCCCGATCAGGAGCAAGCCAAAGCCTGCCGGTACCTCGTGGTGAGAGTCGACGATGCGGCGGGCCTGAAGCAGGCGCTCACCAGCGCCTGGGGCATCCGGTGCATTGTCGAGAAATACCGGGAAATCTACTTGTACCAGAACGTTCGGATCCATCTGGACCGCGTGGTGGACCTGGACGCATTTCTGGAGTTCGAAGCGGTCCTGGGCCCCGACGCGGACGCCCAGACCGGCCACGCCCAACTCGCCTTCCTCCGCGGCCAGTTCCAGATCGCCGACGCCGACCTGCTGACGGGGTCTTACGCCGATCTGCTTGCGTCGTGAGGCCGCCTCGTTTCCTTTTTTTGCGGAACCAGTACAATTCACCCTCTGCCTGCGGAGCATCTTTGGAGTGAACCCGGCAAAGTCGCCGCCCGCGAAAACGCGACCACGCCTGACCCCCCTGGAGACAAGCATGAGACGATGTCTGTTCCTGTTGGCGCCTGCGATTTGCCTGTGCGCTGCCAGCTCCGCCCGGTCCGCGGAATTGGCTCCGTCGCCGCTGGCTGATTACGTCGCCAAGCCGGACGCGAGCTACCGTTGGGTGAAGAAGCAGACCGGACGGATCCTGGCGTCCGAGTACGTCGAGTTGATCCTCACTTCGCAGACCTGGCGCGACATCGCCTGGAAGCACCAGCTGTTCCTCATCAAGCCGTCCTCGGCCCCCAAGGAGGTGCGTCACGCGTTGCTGTTCATCAGCGGCGGCAGTTGGCGCGACGAGTTGGAGACCTCCGCCTTGTCACCGCCGCGCGACGCCCAGCTGTATGTGACGCTGGCGGAACTGCTGAAAACGCCGGTCGCCGTCCTGATGCACGTGCCGCACCAGCCGATCTTCGACGGCAAGAAGGAAGACGCCGCCATCGCCTACACGTTCGACCAGTACCTCCGCACCAAGGACCCCGAGTGGCCGCTGCTGCTGCCCATGGTCAAAAGCGCGGCGCGCGGCATGGACGCGACGCAGGAGTGCGCCCGCCGCCAATGGTCGCTGGACCTGCGCACGTTCACCGTCACCGGCGCGTCGAAACGCGGCTGGACGACCTGGCTCACGTCGGCCGTCGATCGGCGGGTGACGGCGCTGGCGCCGATGGTGATCGACGTGCTGAACATGGCTCGGCAACTGGCCCACCAAGAAGAAGTCTACGGCCAGCCGTCCGAACAGATTCACGACTACACCGAACGCGGGATGCACCGCAAGCTGCAATCGGAAGAGGGCCAATCGCTGGTGTCGATCGTCGACCCGTACCAGTACCGGCAGGCAATCCGGCAGCCGAAGCTGATCATCCTGGGTACGAACGATCCTTATTGGACCGTGGATGCGTTGAACCTGTACTGGCAGGGATTGGTCGGCGACAAGTACATCCTGTACGTGCCCAACAACGTCCACGGCTTGAAGGACTACGGCCGCATCTTCGGCAGCCTGAACGCGCTCCATCAGCACGCGGCCTGCGGACAACGGTTGCCGCGGCTGTCGTGGCATTACGAGGACCGTGACGGCAGCGTCCGGTTGACCGTCCAGTCGGATCCGCCGGCCCGCCGGCTCGTGGCCTGGACGGCAACCGCGCCGACGCGGGATTTCCGCCAGGCGAAGTGGGAATCGCATCCGCTGGTCCAGGACGGACCACAGCACGCGTTCCAGGTGGACCGCCGCCGCGACGGATTCGCCGCCGTGTTCGCCGAAGCCGAATACGAGGCGGATGGCTCCCCATACTACTTCTCGACGAACCTCCGCGTCGTCGGGGCAAAGTGAGTGGCGATCGGTGTGCGGCGATCGGCAATCGGTTATGGCTCGCACGTCAGCGATCCCCCATCACGGATAACCGATCACGAGTCACGAATGACCACTGACCACTGACCGTCCCTAACATGACGAATCCCATCCTGTCCGAACTGAGCCGCGTTCTTCCGGCCGACCGGTTGCTGGCCGAGCCGGTCCGGCCGACGGCGTCCGACTCGGACGCACCCGCGGGGGCTGGCAAGCGGCCGCTGGCCGTCGTGCAGCCGGAAACGCAGGATGAAGTGATCGCCGTGGTGCGATGGTGCCGTCGGCGCGGCGTGTCCTGCGCGGCGTGGGGCGGCGGCGCCGGCGTGGGCGGCGAATCGCTGCCGCTGGACGACGGGATCGTCATCGCGATGAACCGGCTGAACCGGATCAAGAAGCTGGATCCGGAGCAGCGGATCGTCGTGGTCGAAGCGGGGGTGACCCATCTGCAGATCGCGCAAGCGGCGAACGGCCACGGCTTGTGCTATGCGCCCTCCCTGTTCAGCCAATCGGTTTGTACGATGGGCGAGGAAGTGGCCCTCAATTCCGGCGGCGCACAGGTCCGGAAGTACGGCGCGACCAGCAGCCAGATCCTGGGCCTGAGACTCGTGCTGGCGGACGGCGAGGTCGTCGAGTTGGGCAGCGGGAGCGCCGAAGGCGTGGGCGTCGGCCCGGATCTGGTCGGCCTGTTCGTCGGCTGCCGAGGCGCGTTGGGCATCGCCTTGGAAATCACCGTGCGGCTGTTGCCCAAACCGGCGCGGCGCCGCACGGTGCTGGCAACGTATCGGGATCTGAAAACCGCCGAAGGGGCGGCCGAAGCCGTGGTCCAGTGCGGGTTGCTGCCGGGCGCGATGGGGATGATGGATCGCCGGGCCATCGAGGCTGCCGAGGCGTCGGTCCGGCCCGACTGGCCGGCCGGCGTCAAGGCGGTGTTGATCGTCGAATTGGACGGCGCGGCGGATCAAGTCGAGCGGGAGTTGTATCACTTGCGGCGCGTGATTGAGGAAACGGAGCCGGACGAAATGCGGATCGTCGAATCGGCCCAGCAGCGTTGGAAACTCTGGCAAGCCTGCCCCCGCGTCTGCCCGCCGCTCACGTTCAGCGACGTGGACGTGGAGATCCGGCGCCAGGTCCGCCGCGAGACGGCGTCCAAGGAAATCGCCGACCGCGGCGACAGACTACCGGGGGCGGTATGACGACGGCTCTTCAACCCACGACGATAGCCGAATTGCAGGCGATGGTGACGGCGGCGCGATGGGTGTCGGTGCGCGGCGGCGGCAGCAAGCCTGCGCTGTCCAAGCCGCCTGCAGGGGCGGTCTGCATCGACCTGCGGCGACTGTCCGGCACGACTGCCCGCGGCGCCGACGAATTCACTTACACGGCGTGCGCCGGGACGCCGCTGCAGAAAGTGGTTGACGACCTGGCGGGGCGCGCACAGTACTTGCCGTTCGACCCGCTGCAGGTCCGTTGCGGCGCCACCTTGGGCGGGACGGTCGCCGCGAACTTGTGCGGATCGGGAAGCTACCGGTACGGCGGAGTGCGCAATTTTCTGGTGGGCGTCCAGTTCGTCGATGGCCGCGGTCGGTTGGTCCGCTGCGGCGGCCAGGCGAGCGAGAACGCGGCGGGAATCGATCTGCCCAAGTTCTTTGTCGGCAGTCTGGGCCGGTACGGGATTTTGACCGAGGTCAGCGTCAGAGTCTTTCCCCGTCTGCCCTGCTACATGACGCTGGCGGTCGCCTACCCCGGCCTGGCGGCCGCTCAGCAGGCTGCGTTCCGGCTGGCGACCGAACCGCTGGACCTGGACGCGCTGGATCTGGAGCCGGCGGAAGGGACGGCCTTCCAACTGCTTGTGCGCGTCGGCGGATTGGAGGCCGGATTGCCGGAACGGATGGCGCGGCTGGAGGCGTTCTTGCAGGGCGAGCACGCGCGGCTGCCGCAGCAGTTGCTGCTGGGCCACCAGGAGAGCGAGCGCTGGGAAAGGATCAACAACTTGTCCTGGGTGCCGCACGGCGTGCCACTGCTCAAGGTGCCGCTGGCGCCTCGGCAGGTCGTCGAGTTGGACGCCCGGATTCCCTGCCTGGCGCGGCGTTACACGGCTGGCGGCAGTGTGGCCTGGCTGGCCCTGGACGACCTGAAACCAGCGCGGACCGTGTTGACCGACATGGGCCTGGTCGGCCTTCGGGTGCTGGGGCGGGGCGGCAATCCGTTTGTCGGCGTGCGCCGCGGCATGCTGCTGGCCCGGCGGGTCAAACGCGCTTTGGACCCGGCGGGCAAGTTTGGGGAAGCGTAGATCTACCGCCGGATCGTTCCGCCCGCCCCGAATCGCCGCTGCCGCGATTCCCGGAGCCTGTCCGCGAAACCTTCACTAACGGCGAGTGACAACAATCATGTGGCTTCAAACCTACGATCCGCTTGGCAACCCGTTTCTGTCCACCGTCGTCGCGGCTCTGCCGGTCGTCGTCTTGCTGGGCGCGATCGGCGTGTTGCAGATCCGCATCCACCTTGCGGCGCTGCTCGGCTTGTTCGTCGCCTTGGGCGTGGCCATGTTCGTGTACCGCATGCCCGTCAGCGCGGCGCTGGCGTCGGCCGGCTACGGCGCGGCGTATGGCTTGCTGCCCATTGGGTGGATCATTCTGAATCTGATCTTCCTGTATCAGCTGACGGTCAAGAAAGGCTTGTTTGACGTGCTCCGGGAGCACCTGGGGGCGTTTGTGCCCGACAAGCGCGTGCTGCTGATCCTGATCGCCTTTTCCTTCGGCGCGTTTTTCGAGGGCGCGGCCGGTTTCGGCACGCCCGTGGCCATCACGGCGGCCATCCTGATGCAACTGGGGTTCACCCCGCTGCATGCCTCCGCCCTGTCGCTGATCGCCAACACAGCCCCCGTCGCCTACGGGTCCTTGGGCACGCCGATCATCGCCTTGTCCGGCGTGACGGGGCTGGATCAGATGCAGCTGTCCGCGATGATCGGGCGGCAGTTGCCGTTTTTCTCGCTGATCGTTCCGTTTTGGGTCGTGTGGGCGTATGCGGGATTCCGCGGCACGCTGCAAGTCTGGCCGGCAGCGTTGACCGCCGGTATCGCTTTTGCGATTCCCCAGTTCCTGGTCTCCAACTTCCACGGCCCTTGGCTGGTGGACGTCGTCGGAGCCATCTCGTCCATGCTGGCGCTGGTGGTCCTGCTCCGGTTTTGGCGTCCGCGGCCGGCGGCCGACTATACGGTGTCCTCTGACGCCGAAAGGCCCCCCGGCGACCCGGCGGAAAACCGGGGCAACGCCGCCGCGGGGGACTCCGCCGCGCCCGCGTCGCGCGGCCGCGTGTTCCAGGCCTGGCTGCCCTGGATCGTCCTCAGCGTGATGATCTTTCTCTGGGGATTGCCGATGGTCAAACAGCGGCTGAGCGGGCTGTCCGAGCCGAAATTCAACGTGCCTGCGTTGCACCAGGTCGTCTTGCGAGACTATCCCGTGGTCCCCCAGCCGACGCCGCAGACGCCGACGAAGCCGGAGGACGCCGTTTACAAACTGAGTTGGCTCTCGGCCACGGGCAGCGGCATCCTGGTCGCCGCCGTGCTGGCCGGCCTGCTCATGGGATTCTCGCCCGTGCAAATGTTGCAGACCTACGGCCAGACGCTGGTCCGCGTCCGCTTTTCCCTGCTCACGATCGCCGCCATGCTGGCGCTGGGCTACGTCACTAAGTACTCCGGCACCGACGCCACGCTCGGCCTGGCGCTGGCCAAGACCGGCGTCCTGTATCCGTTTTTCGGCACCTTGCTGGGCTGGCTGGGCGTGGCTCTGACCGGTTCGGACACCGCTTCCAACGTCCTGTTCGGCAGCCTGCAGAAGATCACCGCCAGCCAAGTCGGCGTGAGCGCAATCCTGATGTGCGCCGCCAACAGCAGCGGCGGCGTAATGGGCAAAATGGTCGACGCCCAAAGCATCGTCGTGGCCAGCACCGCCACCAACTTCTACGGCCACGAAGGCCGCATCCTGCGCGTCGTGTTCGTCCACAGTTTGACGCTGGCCGCCCTGGTCGGCATCCTGGTCATGCTGCAAGCGTACGTGTTCCCCTTCACGGAGATGGTCGTCCGTTGACGCGCAAGGCTCTAATCTCGAACCGGGACGCCCACGGCATCGAATCAACTTACTTCAACGGCGGCGGCTTCGGGGCAGGGTAGTTTGGCGTCGCCGCATACGGAGTTGGATCGGGCACCTTGGCGAGTTGGAAGGCCTCGCTACGCTCGAAGCACGTTCCGCACTTGCCGCAGTGGATCTCCCCGCCCTCGTAACACGACCAAGTGCGGCCGAAATCAACGTGCAGTTCAGCGCCCCGCGCAACGATCTCCGCCTTGGTCATCGCGATGAAAGGGCGGTACAGCTGAACCTCGCGCCAATCAGCCAGCCGGAATGCCCTGTCGACGGCTTCGGCGAACTCAGGGCGGCAGTCGGGATAGATGCTATGGTCGCCTGCGTGGGCGGCGTAGGCAACCCGCTCCGCTTGCCGGCCAATGGCCCAACCGCACGCCACCGCCAACATGATCATGTTCCGGTTCGGGACGACGGTCTGCTTCATGTTGTCTTCGGCATAATGCCCGTGCGGTACGGCTATTTCACGACTGGTCAGACTCGACCCCGCCAGCAGATGCGTGATTCCGGAAAGATCTGCGAGTTCCCACTCCACAGCCAATGATTCCGCAATCTGCCGCGCGTGCTCGATCTCGACCCGGTGGCGTTGCCCGTAATCGACGGACAGGGCGAGCACCGTGTCGCCCCCGGCCAGCAACTCATACAGCAAGACGGTCGAGTCTAAACCGCCGGAGTAGATCAGCACGCTCTTCATGGGAATCCCTTACTCGGTCGAGCAGGCCAGGACCATTTTCGATGGCTGTGGATGTGCGGCCATTGTATCAGAACCAGTACGGCGGGCGAAATCGGACGCGGTGTGACATCCTAGCGCCAAACGGTTTTTGGCACGCCCGAAGTCAAGATTGAGAAATGACGCGAGTTACCGTTGGGGTCAGACGTACGGACTGCAGCGAAAGAGCGAGCCTCCCTACCGGCAAGCCCTGGGAGTGCAAGTCGCCTGATAAGCGTCCGTCAACAGGCAATCTTTGCCAGTTGAACCTGGAGCGCACCTGCGTCGGGGCGGTTCTCAGGCACGACATCCGTGCATGGGGTGAGAAGGTCTTTCCAGGGCTTTGGCAAGGCCCTCACAGCGTCTTTCGCCGTCTTGCCGGTCAGGAGGAACGCGGTGACACGCCCCCACGCATACACGTCGGCGGACGGATGCGCCGTGGCGCCTTCGATCTGTTCCGGGGGCGCCCAGGGGACGGTGTGGGCTCCTTGAAACGTGTACCCCGTCACCGGATTGTTCATCAGTTTGCTGATGCCGAAATCGGCGATCTTCCATACATCGTCGCACTGCAAGACGTTTTGCGGTTTGATGTCGCGGTGGACGATATCGTTCTCGTGCAAGGCAACCAGTCCGCCGATCACCTGGAGCGAGATCGTCTTGACCGTGGCTTCGTCCAAGGCCACCCGGTCTTCGTCGGCCATGTCTCCGCCCATCAGGTCCCACAAGCTGCCGCCCTCGGCGAACTCGGTGACCAGAGCATACGACCCCGGATCGCGAAAGATCGCTTTCACTTCCAGCAGATGATCGTGCGGGATCTCCTGGAGCCGCGTGTAGATGTCGATCTCGCGACGGATGGCCCGCTCATCCAACTCGGCGCCCTCGGTCCGTACCCGCTTGATCGCGACGACGTCGCCAGTGCGCGTGTCCAGAGCTTTGTACACCGAAGCCATGCCGCCATGCCCGATTTCCTCCAGTAACTCATAATCCGAGATTCTTCCCAGGGTCGTTCCTCGTTGGATGAGTGATTCGAACCGCTCGATCTGTAGAACCGGCGAGTAACCTTGCGGATCGAGCGCGTGCAGTTGCGTGCGGACCAGTCGGCGCAACTCGTGGGCAGGGTGGACCACGAGTTCGTCGAATCGCGGGTGATCCGGTTTGATGAGCAGCAGTTTGGCCAGCCCGCAGGCCAATCGTTCGATGGCCGCACAATCGCGTTTGCTGCCCGCCAGCCGCAGTCTCGCCCGCACTCCGTGGGCCATGTCCGGCGCAGTCCTCATGCCATGGCACACCTCGGCGAAATAGTCGGCTTTCAAGCCCAGTCCGTCCGCCTGTTGCTGCGTCTCGAAGGGCGGGATTTCCCAGCCGGGAATGATGCCGTGGAACCGATCGACCGTCGGCGACTCGTGAAAAAGCTCCGGCAAGCGGCGGATGTAATCGGGACGCGCCGGCGCAAACATCGGCTTGCCATTCTTGTACCGCCGCACCGCCTGCTGCTGCAGGTCGATATTGGCCAAGAGCACCAGGCCGCATTCTGCAGTGGCGCGGCACTCGCCGCGAGCGTACACGCCTTGCTCCAAGTAGCCTTTCAGTTGCGCCTGCATCTCGGCCACGTTTGAAAAGCGGAGCGATTGGGCTTCGTCCAGCACCAAAACGTCGAAGCGGGTCAGCAGCCCCGGCGATTTGCTCTGCCGGTTGTAGAACAGCACCGCCGGCGTGATCTCGCCGGCAGTCAGCCAGACGTGCCGGCTGACATTGTTGTACAGATACGATTTGCCCGATCCCGGCGGCGCCAATTCCATCAGATTCATGCGGTTCTGCACCAGTGGAATCAGCCGGCACAGCATCCACAGCTTCTCCGTTTCGGCGTACATCGCCGGTTCGTAGCCCAGGGTGCGGACGATCAGATCCAGCCATTCCTCGACCGTGAACGCCTCTCGGCATTCCCGAAAGACGTCCAGGGAAATCCGCCCGGTCTGCATGGGCTTGAAATCCATGATGCGGATCCCGCCGCCTTCCGGCGATCCGTCGTAGCAGATCTTCACGGCTCCCCAGGTGCTGCCCTGCAGAAGAGCCTGATTCTGTTCGATGATCGACGGGTCGATCAGGGCTTTGGATTCATCCAAGCAGTCGATCGTCGCAAAGTACCGGATCTCCTTGCCGAGTTTGACGGTCACGGAGATCGCATCCAACAGGACGAGCGTCTCGCTTTGCGACAGCAGGAATCGAATGCGTTCTTTCTCGCCCTTGGGCGGCAGGTGCTTGGCAATGAAGTCTCGGACCGCACGCTCGATCGATCCCGTCGATTGGCCGGATTTGGCGTTGTGCGTGACGATCCAATCCATCACGTACGACGGCACATGACGATCGTCACCCGTCGCTCCCAGCCGCCGGACCAAGCCCTTGTCGATCGCGAATTCGCCGAAGACGTCCTGGATCTTTTGATCGAAAGCCGAGTTGCTCATCGCCGATCAATCCCTTCAAAACATCGCTTCAAAATCGTCCTGCTCCACGGTCCGCTCGACCAGACGTTTCGCCCGCCCGACCAGATACTGACGGGTTTGACTCGATTCGCCGCGTCCCCGCGAGGCCTGGATTCTGATCGTGACGTCCACGCCCAGCTTCTCGCCGTCGGGCAAGCTGTCACCGGCCAACTGAAAACTCAGCCGGTGTTCAGCGCCGGCTTCCAGCTGCGGAAAACAGCACGCTTCCGTCCGCCCACTGCCCGAAATGCCCATAACAATCGCGCCGGCCCTCAGTGGACGCGAATACGGGTTCGTGAGGACGACAGGCAGCAGCCAGCGGTTGCGGTCGAACTCGGCGCCGTCGGGAAAGGCGACGTTTGGCCACCGCACCAGATCCTCGTCGCCGAACCATTCCAGGACGGGGATCACGACCTCCTCGGGCAACAACCCACCGTGGGCCAGCGTCCAGCCGGTGGCCGTATCCGAGCCGAACTGCCTTCCACGGGCCGCCAGAAAGCTCTTGGGCAAATGGAATCGAAGGCGGTCCAGCACGGTCAACGACGGATCAATCGGTTCCGCGCTGCAAACGTCTCCCTCAATCTCGACACATCGCGGCGTCGCCCCCACGCTCTGCCCGCCATCTGCGCTGGGGCCGGGCGGCGGCCCGTAAGTGAACCCGTGGTCGGCCGTTAACAGAACCACCGGCGGCGATTGATGGAGACAACGGAAGTCGTCCACCCAGCGGGCCAGCAGGGCGGCCGTTCGCGCGAACAGGCCGACGCAATCCTCCAGCAGCGACGAGTAGGAAGCCGTCTCGTGCAGGCGATCGTCCAGGCGATTATCGCGATGCACCAACAGGCGGGTGTTCGCGCGCAGTGCCACGCGCTCCGCATCCTCCCAACTGGCTGACACCTGCAACTCGCTCGTGTCCAGCCGGTAGGCCCGGAGCAGGGCCTGGAACAGGTTCCCGCAAGCTCGATCGGGCGTCGTCCCCGTCAACACGGCCTCCTTACAGACCGCCGTAATCGTCGGAACCGGGGCAAACAAGTACGAGATCCACGAAGGTCCGGAGCCCAGCCGGTCCGTGACATAGTCCGCCAACGAGGACGCCACCTGGATCGCCAAGGCATCGATCATTACCAGGATGACCGCGCGTCCCTTGCCCAACGACGACTGTACGCGCCGGGCGACGACGTTGTAGCTCCGTTCCGGATGAGCGAAGCTGACCGTTTCGTGATCCTTCAGCCAGCGCCCGAAACCTTCGGCGGGATCTTCCTCGCCTTGCAACAGATCGCGCCGCAGGAAGCTGCTCCGCAGGAAACGGGCGTAGGCGGCGATCCAGGCGTCGAAGGCGGCGGTATCGTCGAGCCCCGGCCAGACGGGCAAACGTTCCGCCGGAGCATAGTCATGCACCAATCGTCGCGCCAGGTCGTCTTTCTCAAATCCGGGAAGCCGTCGCAAATGGTCCGCCGCAGCACGCGACATGGCGCGCGGATGCATGGCGAGCCATGTCTTCAGCTCCTCGGCCAGTCCTGCCCATAACGCTTCCAAGCGAAGCACAACCGGCTCGAATGCCTCGGGATGTTCGATCCGCGCGTTATGCACCGCCTGCCGCGTCGTCTCGGACACGTCGACGTGCAACGAGGGCGGAAGAGGGAACACCAGGGGAAGATACCTCGCCAACGCCCGTTGGTGAGGCGAGCCGACGTACAGGCCGGGCACCCGGAGCGGGTTTTGCGACGAGACGTCGGCCAATGGCAGCAGAGCGCGACGGCGCAGCCATTCCACGGCAAAGGACGCCAAATCCAGACGCTCGCCCAGATCGGCGGCGATCTGCTGACGGGTTTCTGTGGTCATGCCGCCCCGTTCGGCCAAACCGAGAAAGGACTCCCGAAAGCGTTCCATGACAGCCGGGCAATCCTTGATGGACGGCGGCACGTCGGCCGCGGCAGCGCAGGCGAGCCAGGCTTCGAGGCCGTCCGCGTCGTTCAATTCCGGCGTCAGGCATTCGGTCACCGCATTCGGCCAATCCTCCACGGGCCCGTGAGGAGCCGCCCGCTGCAGCAGCCGCCAGTCGAGAATCCGCTGGTTCGTCAGCCAACCAGGCAGCTTCCCAGCCAGACGTTCTCCAAGTTGCCGACGCGGGGTCACTTCCTGGAACGACACACCGCAAACGCCGCGATAACTCTGGAAATGCTCCCAGCACTCCGCGTGAACCAGAAAGGTCTTCGGCGTCACCGTTTCGAACCGCTGGTCACGCCGCAACAGGTCCTCGATCTGCCGGAACGCCTCCAATTCCTCTCGGACATCGCGCACGGGGTCGCCCGCTTCGGCCCAGATGCCGAAGGGGTCGAACACCAACGTGACGCGAATGTCCTTCGACACCGCCCGCTCCTTCCATCATCAGTCCTGTGCTGCCTGTTGCGATTCGTCAGCGTCCCGGTCCACCGGCGGCGTTTCCTGGCCCGGCGGACTAGCCTCGCCTTCGGCAGACAGCAACGTACTGAGGGCGATGAACGCGGCGCCTTCGGCGGTCAAGGAGAACTTCTTGCGCCAATCCAGCAGGTCCGCAACGATCGCTCCATCCTGTTCGCGCTCGCCGGGCCCCGCGATCGTCCGCCGCCCGCCGTTGGGCAGCACGACCACGTACTGCCCGCGGACGCTTTGTTCCGACCGTTCTTTGGCCAGTGCGGAGGCGATTTCCATCATCCCGGCGGCCCGCCCGAAATCTTCGTCCGTCAGGGCCGAGGCGGTCTTCCCCGACACGGCGGAGGCTAACGAAACAACGACGTCTTCGGAGGGCGCATCAGCCAACCGCTGGGCCACCCGAGACAGCGGATTGTCGGTTGCGCCGACGAGTTCACTCGCCGAGCGCATGACATTGGACAATTCCGCCGCATTCTCCATGTCTTCGCCTTCGGTTCCGTTCTCCAAAGCCGTTCGAATGGCCTCCCGTACGGGGGCCTTGACCCCTTCGAGGTAACGGTCGATCTTGCCACGAAGACTGTGCCAGACTCGCTCCATCTCCGGGTATGATTGAACCGTGGGAGACTCCAGCAATTCCTCATGGGTGGCGGCGTCTTCCTGCATGACCGCGATCAGGCTATCGGCCAAGACAGGCAATTGCGGTGGGACCGGGCCGCGCAGCGAACGCAGCAACTGCCGCTGTGGCTCCGAAAGCTCGCCGATTTTCAACGCCGCCTCAGGCAGCGACGCCACCCATTCCTTGAGCTTGGTGCGTACGTTTTCGCAGTACCCGTAGAATGCGTCTCCCGTGGCCAACCGTTCGCGGAATTCGACGCCCGCCAAGGGGCCCACCGCTTTGAAGACCGTCCGCTGCTTACCTGTCAGCTTCGTATACCGCGTCCGGTAGTTGCCCGGGTGTTTGGCCATGTCCACCAGCGCGGCGGCGAGTTGCGTGTCCGCGACGCGGACATTCTGGGGCCCCTTGTACAGGGCAATCCGCGATCCGTCCGTACGAAACGCCAGGGCGGTCAGGATGGGGATGATCCCGTTCGGGATGCCGAACGGCGGATCGACGAGCGTCGCGAAGAGCTTGGCGAATTCACGGATGCCGGCCGCCCGAAGGTGACGCGACACCGTGCGCAAAGCCTCTAACGGACTATCACTGTCGGACTGCGCCAGCTGCCATGATTCATCCAACGGATCCTGCGTCAGCAATCCATTTTCGACCAAAACCCCATCGACGATCGCCGCCTCTTGCGAAGTACGGTTGAAACCCATGTACTCCGCCCGAAAATCCCCGCTCTGGTCGAATTTCAGAATCCGCTGAACGACCTTGCCGATCGCGTTGCCGATCAAGCCCGACTTCCACTCGTTGAAGGTCCCGCAGCGGACGCGAATCTGCTCCGGAAACCGCGATTCCAGATGCTCGGCCACGGCCGGAAGCAGACGATTCCAAGAATTCACGGGAATCGGCGAGTCCGGCCTGCCCGCGGGTATGACTTGCGTACCGCTGCGAAGTCCTTCATTGCCGAACGCCTGTTCGAACTGCTCGCGCAGTTCTGTCCTCAGACGCGTGTATTTCGAATCAAGCACGTCGTACGCATGACCGTCTGCGGGCGTTTTCTCCAGAGCCTTCATCACGGCGATCAACTCCCGCAGTGTCCTGCCGTCCAGATGGACTTCCTCGCGCGGAAATGCAAAGTACAGGTTGGGCTCCTCCATCCGTGAGATCTGTTCTCGCCAGAAGTCAAGTTGCGAAGGCGTGTCGACGGCGACCAAGTAGATCATCGCGGAACGCCAATCCTCCGTCGGGCTGTTTCGAGCGGGGTTCACGGCCTCGAACGCCCGTTCCGGATGGGCGATGTCCAGCACGCGGACACCAATCCGGCGCACAATACCAGCATCGTTCGGGTCCAGATCAAAGTCGCCCAAGCGGTCGGCGATCTCGGCTTGCACCTCCGGGAATCGGCGTAAGAGCAAGGCTGGAGCGGCTTCCGGCACTAATTCGAGTTCCTCGTCCACCAGACGATCCACTTCAGAAGACACGCCTCGCCCGCCGACGAACCCCCAAACCTGCGTCGCTTGGTTCATCCATACAGCATCCGCAGCTGAGAGCCGCTCCAGGGCGGCATGCAAAGGGTGGGCCGCCGCCTCGTCTCGCAAGACGTCACAATGGCAGAAGCTCAGGAAGCTGGTTGTCGGCGCCATCTCGGGCGTTGCGATGGCGGACAGGATCAGAATTGTCCGCACGATCGAGACTTCCAGCGGATCGACGTCGGGAAATCGAGCGAGAGCCTCTTCGTACTGTTCGTACAACTCTCGTTTGTGCGCTTTGATCGCCGCGTCGAAAAAGGCGAACAAATCGTGAACGCGCGCCAACTCCGCCCCGCCGATGCCATCCACATCGGGAATCTCGCGCTGTTCGAGTATCCGCACCAACCCGCCGTCGTCCCGATTCTGCAGGTAGTAAAACGTCGTACGGTTTACTTGCGCGATCTGATCGGACAGCATCAGCAGCGCCGTGGCGGTGGCGGGATGCAACGGATAACACGGCGCGACAATTTCGTCGTAACAATCCTGAGCGCTGAACCGCTGCCAAGGTGGGTACTGCGGCATTCGATCGGCCAAGTGTTGCAGTCGTGGAATCGGATTGGAAAAAACCGAGGTTCCATGGGCAGTTCGTTGGATCATCCCGCCGAGCAGGTGATAACCTTCGGTTTCCGTGACGCTCAACCGAATCGGGATCGGCGGGTCGCGGAATCTGCCGCTGACGGTGTCCAGCCGGTTTTGGTCCGCTTCATTCAGGCGTTCACGGCTTCCGTATTCCGGGATACTCACGTGCGTGAATCCGAGGAATACGACGCGTTTTCCAAGCTCCTGGGATCCGCAACTCCGCTCCAGGAAACTCTGCAGCTTCATCGTCTCAACACCGAGATCCCGGATGCCGCGACGACCGTCTCGCAGGAGCTGCTCGATCGCAAAGCCGAATTCATCCCAAATGACCACGATGCCGTCATAGCCCTTTGACTGAATCCGTTGGGCGACAACATTGTAGACGTCTGGAGCCTCCATGGCCGTTCCGCCGCTTCCGTGCAGAAAATCTTCGAACGCGACACCATGCGTGGCTTGCCGATGAAACGCGCGAAACTCCTCCAACGCAGCGTCGTCCAAATCCTCGGCAATGGCCCTCTGCAACTGTTCAGGTGTTGCGTAGCGTGAAGTGGCCACGGGAACATACACGGCTCCCGCCTTAACCATCTGTTCAAGGCGCAGAGCGGCCGCTTGGTAGATCGTGTGCCCAAGGACCTCTTCATCCAGACCCGCTCGCCGGACAGCCAAGAATAAAGCCCGGATCAGGGTGGCGGACAGACTGCCGCCTCCACCTTGAGCGTAAACGGTTACGACCAGCCAGGAATGCCAACCCCGCCCCCCCGGCCGTAAGCCCTTTTTCAGGCTTTCGAGCGCCGCCGTCTCTCCCCTGCGTTGAAGCCGTTCCCAAACGGGCAGCAATGCGGGTGAGTCGAAACCGTCGCGGAAAAACCTTGCCAATACGGCGCAAAGTCGGCTCTTCCCGGTACCATATTGCCCGAAACAAATCACGGCCCTGCCCTGCGGCGTCTGTGGGGCCGTTGCCTGATTGAGAAACCCGAGCACATCCAGGGTCGACTTGACGGGAACGTACCCGGCAACGACTTGATCGTTGTCCAGCGAAGACTCAAACTCGACGAACGGGCGTTCATCGTGCGACACCGTTACCAATTCATACAGTTTCGTCATACCAGACCATCCTGAGCCGTCGCCAGTCTCGACTTTAACACGCGAATATCGGTCCCTTGGACCGTGCGGACCAAACGGAAAGCACCCTCTACGCCACATTCTCTGGGCGTGTCAGCAATCAGAATCCCCGGCCCTGTCGAATAACTGGCCAGATACTCCCAAAATGCGGCACCGACCTGCGGCGACCAGTAATCCAGAAAATGCAGCGGCCCGGCGATCAGCAGTGGATTCGACTGGGCAAGATGTTCGATCTTTTCCAGCACACGGTTACACGCCAGAGCTCCGACTTCGTCCAGCTGATCGCGATATTCCAGCACCTGCACAGATCCCCCAAGCTGCTGCAACGCCTGCGTTCCTGCCTCGCAGAGCTGGGTTAGCACGGCAAGGTCCCCGGTTTGGAGAACCAGACAACGGTATCGCAGGCGGCGATCCAATTGGGCGGCTACCAACGAATTCAATTGGTGGCTTGTTACCCTTACGGCCATGGGTGCGATCCCGGAATATGGCGACGCTTGGTGCCGGTTAGCTTGTTACGTGTCCACATGTTACGTTGTTTGCGGAC